>Ga0310694_10005163_pt1 | contig 12537 bp, 13 predicted proteins | sample 174DNAGHGhighgp2_FD_203884 | JGI IMG/M metagenome (GOLD analysis project Ga0310694, IMG submission 203884) | Sheep rumen microbial communities from Palmerston North, Manawatu-Wanganui, New Zealand - 1742 DNA GHGhigh gp2 (v2) (version 2) | ecosystem: Host-associated > Mammals > Digestive system...
TCAAAGGTAGAATGAAACAAAAGGGGGCTTTCCGCAAGGAAACGCACGTTGATTCGCACGTGCACCGCGGAGTCACAGTCGTGACTCTCACGTACCGCGCGCGTCAGCGCCCGGCCCCTTCGGGTTTGCTCTTGAGTACTTGGGGCAGGAGAGTAATTGGATGGCACTGACGGCTTTTTGCAAAAAATGCGGCAGGGAAGTGGATGCGGCGGAAGTCTGTCCGTATTGCGGGACGCGGCTGGGGAAGAACGCGGCGCATGTTGCCTGGTGTGTGGAACGCACACCGGCGAAGGACTGGATGAGCTGGAATGCCGTGATGCGACTGCTGCTGCCGGCGGCGCTGGCAATTCTTTTGCTGGTCCTGCTGCTGGAAGGGATCTCCGGCGGGATTGGCGCGGTGGAGAAGATGATGACCTCCGGGTTCCCGGTGGTGCTGCTGATCCTCCTTGGGACGACTCTGGCTGTGGTGCTGCTGGCTCTTCTCCTGCAGGGAAAGGAACTGACGGACTACGTCGTGGACAACCGCGGGATCCATGAGATCCATTACCTGCCAAATCCTACGCCGCTGAAGATGCTGGCACGGCTGAAGTCTCCCTCGCAGATCGGCGAGGTGGGCGAGGACGGCGGGACGCAGGTGGTGAAGCTGTCCGAAAAGAACCTGGCCTGGAAGGATGTGGCCAGGGTTCAGCTGTGGCCGGAGAAATGCATGATCCTTTATTATGCCCCGGCCGGGTGGCTGCGGATCGCCGTGGCCTGTACGCCCTTCACCTGGGAGGATGTGATGGGTATGACGAGGGAGAAGCTCGGGAAGAAGAGGAAGATCCGGCTGCCCCAGTCACTGGTTATTCCCGCGGAACCGAAACCCCGTCGGGCTAAGCCGCAGGCGAGTGCTTCGCCGGAGGTGGAGGAAGCCCTGGAGCAGCTCCGGATGGAGGAACTGATGCAGCAGGCGGAGGAAACGGATCCCCAGTAAATCAAAAACGACTGCTTTCCGGCAGCCGTTTTTTGATGGGCATCGGGGAAGAAATCCCCGGCCTGATTCAGATGCGGGCGACGCCGCTGTCACGGGCGGCCTGGGCGACCGCCTTTGCGACGGCCGGGCCGACCCGGGGATCGAAGGCAGCGGGCAGGACATATTTCGGATTCAGTTCTTCCGGGGACACCAGCGCGGCCAGTGCATGGGACGCTGCCTGCTTCATTTCCTCGTTGATATCGCTTGCCCGTACGTCCAGCGCTCCGCGGAAGAGGCCGGGGAAGACGAGGACGTTGTTGATCTGGTTCGGGTGATCGCTCCGGCCGGTCCCGACGACCGCGGCGCCGGCGGCCAGGGCCTCATCCGGCTCGATTTCGGGCACGGGGTTGGACATCGGGAAGAGAATGGGACCGTCGGCCATTGAGCGGACCATGTCCTGTGTGACGACGTGCGGCGCGCTGACGCCGATGAACACGTCGGCGCCTTTCATGGCGTCTGCCAGGGAGCCGGAGAGCTTCTCCGGATTGGTAATTCGGGCGATCTCATCCTTGGCCGGGTTCATCCGTTCACGTCCTTCGCACAGGACGCCGACGGAGTCCGCCATTTTGATATACCGGACGCCGAGGTTCATCAGGTGTTTCGCGATGGCGATTCCGGCGCTGCCAGCGCCGTTGATGACGACCTTCACTTCGCCGATCTCCTTGCCGACGACCTTCAGGGCGTTGATCAGTGCCGCGCCGACCACGATGGCGGTTCCGTGCTGGTCGTCATGGAAGATCGGGATATCGCAGATCTCCTTGAGCCTGCGTTCAATCTCAAAACAGCGGGGGGCGGCAATATCCTCCAGGTTGATGCCGCCGAAGGAGCCGGAGATCAGGTAGATCGTGCGGACGATCTCGTCCACGTCCTTGCTGCGGATGCAGATCGGGAAGGCGTCTACATCACCGAAGGCCTTGAACAGAGCGCACTTACCCTCCATGACCGGCATACCGGCTTCCGGACCGATATCGCCCAGGCCGAGAACGGCCGTACCGTCTGTGATGACGGCAACGAGATTGCTCCGCCGGGTAAGCGTGAAGGATTTATTGTAATCTTCCCGGATCGCCAGGCAGGGCTGGGCAACGCCCGGGGTATAGGCGAGCGAAAGATCGTCCTTGCTCTTGACGGGGACACGAGAGATAACTTCGATTTTTCCCTTCCATTCGCCATGCAGGCGCAGGGATTCCTCGGCATAATTCAAAGGGTTTTCCTCCTCCGTAACATGATCATATCCATTATAGACAGGTCAGGCGGAAAAACAAGACCGAAACCGGCGTGCAAACAGAAGAGAAACAGGAGATGCGGCCGGGTTTTCGCTTGTCAGACGGAGGATGATCTGGGATAATAGGAGACAGAAAACAAAAAACAGCTCCGGGAGAGGAGAAAATGGATGAGGACAATGATTAAGAACGTTGCAATCGTGAGCCTTTCGTGCGGGATCGCGGGAGAACCCTTTGTACAGTTTGAAGTGGAGATCGGCCTTCGAAGGCTGAAGGAATACGGCCTGAATGTACGGTTCATGCCGCATGCGCTGAAAGGGATGGAATACATCCGGGATCATCCGGAAAAAAGGGCGGAGGATCTGCTGGCAGCCTTACGGGACCCGGAGACCGATATGATTCTGTGTGCGATCGGCGGGGACGATACTTATCGGCTGCTGCCGTACCTGTTCGATCACAATGAACTGGCGGAAGCCGTAGCGGACAAGGCTTTTCTCGGCTTTTCCGATACCACGATCAATCATCTGATGCTGCACAAGGTCGGACTGCGTACTTTCTACGGCCAGGCGTTCCTGTCGGACATCTGTGAGCTAGGGCCGGAGATGCATCCCTATACCCGCCGGTATTTCGAGGAGCTGATCACTACCGGCGGGATCCGGGAGATCACGCCCAGCGACGTGTGGTACGGGGAAAGGGAAAGCTTTGCCCCGGACCAGGTGGGCAGGCAGCTTCCCGCCCGTCCCGATCATGGTTTTGAACTGCTGCAGGGGCCTCCGGTGTTCTCCGGAAAGATCCTCGGCGGATGCATCGATTCCATGTACGATATGTTTAATGGAGATCGCTACGCGGATATGCCCGTGCTCTGCCGGAGATACCACCTGTTCCCGGACGCGGAGGACTGGAAAGGACGGATCCTGCTGCTGGAATCCAGCGAGGAAAAGCCGACGCCTGAGATCTACCGCCATGCGCTGGAATACCTCAGGGACACAGGGGTGTTCGACGCGATATCCGGTGTACTGGCCGGGAAACCGATGGACGAAACCTATGCGGACGAATACAGGCAGCTGCTGAAGAAAGTCATTGGCAAGCCGGATTTACCGATCATATTTAATGTGAATATCGGGCATGCGATGCCGCGCTGCATCATTCCGTTCGGAGTGGACGCGGTGGTGGACGCCGAAAAGCAGGTCATCCGGTTTGCGGAGTGAATGAGAATGTAAAACGACTGAGGGGATGAACTCCTGAAAGGCGGGTGCTGTATGAATAAGGAATGGTCTGAAAAGAACAGGGAGATGCAGTCTCTGATCGGTAAAGAGGCGAGCTTCCGGGAAGGAATCAATGTCCTGGTCAACCTGCGGAACGATCTGTTCAGTCAGATCTCCTCCATCGTGAATACCTACCCGGCAGAAGCGTTTTACCAGATGCCTTTTTCCGGAGCGGAAGGGTATCACAGCAAAACGCTGGCTTATTCCATGTGGCATGTTTTCAGGATCGAGGATATTGTTGCCCATACCCTGATCGCACAGGATGAACAGGTGCTGTTTACGGACGGCTGGCTCGAAAGAACGAAGAGTCCGATCATCACCACCGGCAATGAACTGAAAGAAACAGATATCGCACATTTCTCAGAGCAGCTGGATATGAAAGCGGTATATGAATACTGCAGGGCTGTGATGGACTCCACAAACGCGATCCTGCAGAAGCTGGAATACAGGGACCTTAAACGGAAGTATACGGATGCAGACAAAGAAAGGCTGATCAGCAGCCGCTGTGTCAGCGCGGACGAAGACGCGTTCTGGCTGATCGACTACTGGTGCGGGAAAGATCTTAAGGGGTTGCTTCAGATGCCGTTCAGCCGGCACTGGATCATGCATATCGAAGCCATGTGCCGCATCAAGAACAAACTGTGCCAAAATGCCAGGAAAGGCGTGGATCCCGTTGCGTACTGCGGCCTGTCCTGCAATCATTGTTTCCTGAAGGATTGGTGTGGAGGATGCAGGACGTTATACAATACCTGTTCCTACGCAACCTGTTCTCCGGACGGGATATGCCCGAATACTGTCTGTTGCAGGCAGAAGGGCATGGATGGCTGCTGGGAATGCGGGGACCTGAAGGACTGTCAGAAAGGCTTCTATGCAAACGAGGATGTGAACGCCATTAAGGCGCTGGCGCTCTTTATTCGCAGGTATGGGAAAAAGCAACTTGCCGCTGTTCTCGACAGGCTGCATCAGCAATATGATTTCCGGAAGATCCAGGAGGTCCTCGGTAAGGACCTGGAACAGGGACTGACGATCCTGGAACGGAACAGATAAACGAAAACCCAGGTGGGAAGAGCCGGTTCGCGGGAATTCCGGTCAGGCCGGCTGATCAGCCGGGAGCGTTATGCCGCCCTGTGCAGAGGTGTACAGGCGGCATTTGTGTATTCCTCGGTCTCCGGAAGCAGGCGCTGGCGCAGGATGCGCATGATCTGGAAATAGCAGGGGAAGAGGAACAGATCCGCGAGCACCCAGGCCGCAGGGCTCGCGAAGCAGGCGCCGGTGAAACCAACAGCCGGAACCAGGAACAGGGCGACGGCGGCGCGGGCAACCATCTCGGACATCCCGGCCAGCATTGCCACACGGGTAAAGCCCATTCCCTGGATGCTCAGGCGGAGAATATTGACAAAGAGCAGCGGAATATAGAAGGCTGCGTTGATCGTCAGGTAGCGGATGCCCATCGCTGTGACCTCGGGAGCCGCATTCGCGTCAATGAACAGGCCGAGCATGGGACCGGCAAACAGAGCGACCACACCGAAGGCGAGGGCGGAGTAGACAACACCGAGGATGGCAGTGCAACGCACGCCCTGGTTGATCCGGTCAAGCTTACGGGCGCCCATGTTCTGGCCGGCATAGGTGGCCATGGTGGAAGCAAGGGCATCGTAGAAGCAGGCGAAGAAGGCGCTGAGTTTCACGGCACCGCTGACTGCGGCGACCGCGTTGACGCCTAGTCCGTTTACGGACCATTGGATGAGGACAGAGCCGATTGCCGTGATGGAGAACTGCAGGCCCATGGGCAGGCCTGTGCCGAGCATCCTCCGGGCCAGGACGGGATCCAGATGCCGTTCTTCCCGGCTCAGGTGGAGGATCGGGAAGCGGCGGCGCATCACGATCACGCAGCCGATGCCGGCCACCAGCTGACTGACGGCGGTGGCAACGGCGGCACCGGCCACGTCCATCCCGCAGGCGATGATCAGGAAAAGATCCAGGACGATATTCAGCAGGGAAGCCAGAATCAGGAAAACAACCGGCGTCCGGCTGTCCCCCAGGGCGCGGAGGATGCCGCTGGCCATGTTGTACAGGACGCAGCAGGGAATAGCGGCGAAGATGATGCCGATATAGCTGGCGGAGGAGTCGATGATCTCCTCCGGCGTATTCATGAGCCGGAGCATGGGCTTGCACAGAACCGTGGAAAGCACGGCGAACAGAATACTCAGTACCCCGCTGAGCACAATGGCGTGCCATGTGCAGCGGTGGACTTCGCGTTCATCCTTCGCCCCGAACGCCTGGGCGATCGGGATCGAAAAGCCGGAGCACAGGCCCAGGCACAGGCCGATTACCAGGAAGTTCACGGAACCGGTCGCACCGACGGCCGCAAGGCGTTCCGCGCCGAGAAAGCGGCCGACGATAGCGGTATCCACAAAACTGTAAAGCTGCTGGAACAGGACGCCGAACAGCAGCGGGAGTGCAAAGGAAACGATCAGTTTCAACGGACGGCCTTCAGTCAGGTCGCGCGTCAGAGTACGGGACATAAATAGAAACCTCTTTCTGCGGCCCGATTTGGCCGCATGTGAAGTTATAGCACCAATTTGCGCGCAGGACAACGGGCAGATTCGGAGCTTTTCCGGACAGAAAGACCATGCGGACCAGGGATATATACGCAAAACTCCATGCCTGCGTGGCATGAAGTTTTGTAAAGGGCTTTTCGCGGTCGTGCTTTGCAGAATGCATCATTCAGGTAGTTTGGTTATGCGGTTTTCGGTTCAGCAGGATTACCGCTGCAAGGATCAGGACGATACCAAGACCGGATAAGAGGGTCAAAGACTCAGAAAAGAACAGAATCCCGACAAGCGTAGCCACCAGCGGTTCAATGGTCGCAAGGATTCCGGCTCGGCTTGCTTCAACGGTACGAAGGCCGAGCGTATATGCCAGGAAAGGGATCACAGCAGTTATCAGACCGGTCAGACAGCAGAAGAGCAGCAGCCCCGCCAGGTTATCCGCGGCAGAAAACTTTGAGATCATATCCGCCGGGCTGCATACCAGCCAGGAACCGGCAGCAGCGAACAGGAACGTGTACGTCGTGACCGTATAGGGAGAATATTTCCGCAGGGCAATGGTTCCCAGGATACTGTACAGTCCGTATCCGATGCCGGAGCCGAGGCCGAGGAGCAGTCCGGTCAGGGTCAGGCCCTCCCCGGAGATCCCGGAGACCAGCACGCACCCGGCAAAGGCAAGCGCCAGGGCGATCAGCTTGATCCGGTTCAGTTTCTCCCGGAAGAACAGTACCGACATCAGCATGATCCAGATGGGAGACGTATAAAGAAGGATTGCTGCTGTGGAAAGGGGCATGATCGTGATCGCGGAAAAATAGCACACAGTGAAAAACAGGATACTGCCAAAGCCAAGTCCGAGAAAAAGCGGGAGATCCCGCCATGCGATCCGGAATCCGGAGCGGTCCTTGAGCAGCAGCAATAAAGCGAAAACCAGGGCGGCAACGGTAAGCCGGATCGATACGATCTGGATCGGGCTGAAACCAAAGGTGCTGAGCCTTCTGACAAAGATCCCCATGCTACCCCAGAAACAGCCGGCCAGGATGATCAGAGCCGGGCCGATATTGCGTTTGCGTTCTTTCATTATTGTCTCACTCTCTGACAAACCTTTTTTCCATTTCCGGTGTTTCCGCGCTCACATACCGCTCCACGGTCATGTGCAGGTCATACTTTTCCCGCAGCGCGGCAATGGTGGCCATCATCGGGGAAGCGTGATGGATATCGATGGCTTTCTGGTTCTCCCAGCTGTCAATCAGCAGGATCGTTTCCGGATCGTCCAGTGGCTGGCAGTATTCATACCGCAGGTTCCCGGCTTCCGCCCGGATGGAAGCTACGGTGCCGCCGGCAGTCATCTCTTCGGCAAACTTCCTGGCATTTCCGTTTTTCCCGGTGTAGCGGATATTTACAGTAATGGCCATATTCTCCCGCTCCTTTTTCCAACCGGATACTTGACTGGGTAACCGGTTCAGATGGTACAATACTATTATAATGCGAAACAGCCGTGAAGAACAATACGATGGAAGGACAAAGACCGTTATGAAAAAGATCCTGGTCATCCTGCTCAGTCTGCTGACATGCGGTATTTCCCTCGCGGAGGATGCTGTATCCTCCGCTACACTTTTCCTTGACCATCTTCCCTCTGTTGAATCGGCGGGAAGCAATATTCTGGTGGTGTACTTTTCGACAGACGACACAATCCGCGCTGCCGCCTACATCATTGCGGAAGCCCTGTCCGCGGATCTGTTTGAGATTCAGCCGGTGGAACCGTACACGGCGGATGACGTCAATTACCATAACAGCCGGAGCCGGACAAGTATCGAGCAGAACGATCCGCAGGCCCGGCCGGCCATTGCTGTCCTGCCGGATGATCTGAACCGGTACGATACGATTATCCTTGGGTATCCGATCTGGTGGGGACAGGCTCCGAGAATCCTTTACACTTTTATGGAGAACGTTGACCTGACCGGAAAAACAATTATTCCGTTCTGCACATCCGGTTCTTCCGGCGCGGGAAGCAGCGCGTCCAACCTGCAGAAGCTGACCGGCGGAAGCACCGTCTGGCTGGATGCGAAGCGGATCAGCAACGGCAGCAGCGCCGAAGAGATCCGCGCCTGGGCGGAAAGCCTGCGCCTGCCAAAGGAGGAAATCGGTATGTTCTATATTCATGTCCATGAAGCGGTTCTGGCTGTCAAAGCAGAGAATAATTCCTCGTCAGAGGCATTGCTTCAGTTGCTGAAAGCCGGCGATATCACGATCTCCATGCATGATTACGGCAACTTTGAGAAGGTTGGTCCTTTGGGGATCTCCATTCCACGTAATGATGAGGATATTACCACAACCCCGGGCGATGTGATCCTGTATCAGGGGAATCAGGTCACTGTCTACTATGACGAAAACCGCTGGGATTTCACAAAGCTGGGACATATTGATATAGATCAGGACGAACTGAAATCCATCCTCGGCAGCGGTGATGTGACAGTTGTTCTGTCAGTGAATCCGTAAAAGAGAATCATTTGTGGACCGCGCTATGTCCGGCCGGGCGAAGCGGGGCAGACTGGCGGAATGGCTCCCTTTAGACAGCGCTGTCGTTGCAGCAGCTGAAACGACCGGATCCGGATCCTGAAAAGATAAGACAGGCAGGGCCAATGGCCTTGTTTGTCTTATTGCTTTGCTGGAGTTGCTTTCAGATATGATTAGCGGAGAGCAGGCCTTGTCAAAGAAGCATGAAGGCCATGTCGTACATTTCCCTTGAATCGACGGTGTTTCGGATGTAGGTGGGATTATCCGGCTCGTAGCGGACGTATTTTTCCACCTCTTCTATCAGGGCGAGATAACAGACCGCCAGCGCGTACCGGATCTCCGTTTCCTCCGTCAGATGGATCTTTTCATGCGCCAAATCATTGTAAATCTCAAGTTCTTTCTGTTTGGCGGAAAGGGGTGCTTTTTGCCCGGGACCGATGGTGATGAAATCAGCGACCGGATCCCCCCAGAAGCCGCGCTCCGGATCGATCCAGCAAATCCTCCCGGTCTCTTCAATGTAGAGAACATTGCTGTCCCACAGGTCAAAGTTCACCATCCTGCAGGGAACGTCCCTGAGTTGCTTTTCATGCTTGTCAATCAAGCGGACGAACGTTTCTCCGTCCGGTGTGTCATGGCCAAGGCCGTTACAGTCGGCCACCAGCCGGAGCGCCATCTTTTTCAGGGCCTCATACCAGGAATTCTCGAGCCCCGTCTGGATGTAGCCGTACCGGTTGTTGGCGATCCTGTGTATTTTCGTGAGCATGGAGATCTTCTGTTTCTGAACTGCCTGATATTCGTGATCGGACAGGCCGGCCTCCCACAAGGCTTTCCCTGCCATCATCTCCATGACAAAGCAGTTACTCTTGACGATTTTCTTTGAAAAATCGGAAATAAAGACCCGGGGGCAGAGGATATCCGTCTTTTCATGCATCTGCGAATACCAGTAGACCTCTGCCTCCATCATGTTTTTTTCATAGCTGAGGACGGCTGAATCCTCCGGGGGAGCGATCTTCAACGCGTAGACCGTGCCGTTGTCGCAGGTGACTTTGTAGGCTGCGTTGAATTCTCCGTTTCCAAGAGCGGCCACGTCAAGCACGTTTCCCATTTTGTGAAAGAAAAACAATTCCTTGATTTCTTCTTTGGAAGCCTCGTATTTCGTCTTGCTGATGGCCATCGTCCTGTTTCTCCTTCCTGTGATCGTACTAGCTACATGCTTTGTTCCGGGTCAGAATTTCTGCCAGTGGATCCGGTCGTCCAGGTCAACGTTGATCTGCTTTGTGAGGACCGCGTCCGGAGCGGGTCGGCCAATCCCGATAAAGCAGGGGATCAGGTATCCATCCGGGAATCCCAGGGCTTTCTGCGCGACGGCTTCCTCTTCGCCCCACGGGATCCTCAGGTTGCAGCCGTAGCCTTCCGCGGTCGCCGCCAGCCAGAGGTTTTCAATGCTGCACCAGACCGAGGCGTAGCAGTTCAGGTCCGAAAGGTTGGCGGGGTGAAGGATGTCTGACTTTTTCTTCATCAACGGGACCAGGAGGGCGGCTGTATCGTACAGCATCCGGTACTGCTTGGGAACGGCGACCTGATAGCTCTCCTTCTGGACGGGATCCGAAATAAAGGTCATCCGGTCGACGTCCTTCACGGTCAGGTTCTTCGGGATCCCCTCAAGTACCTGCCGCTTGACCTCCGGATCCGTGACGACGATATAGTGCCAGTCCCGGAAATGATCATTGGCAGGCGCCTTGTAGGCGGCCGCGATGATCCTTTTCAGTGTGTTCTCCGGGATCATTTCCTCCGTGAAGTCACGGACGCTTCTTCTTGTGTTGATCGCATCATAGCATTCCATCCGGCTTCCTCCCCTGCTATTTTCCTGAACAAGAGTATAGCAGAAAAAGGTTGTGTGTCATAGCGGAATTGCGCTATGATGAACCCGGTCCCATATGCAACAGCAGTTTATACAAGCAAACGGATACGGACTGTGCGGCCGGAACGGCAGCGGAATCTGCCGCAGGAAGGATAACAGATGACAAAGAGCCTGAGAATTGCCGATACCACACGGGAAGAACGGGAGCAGATTGTGGCGGAGTCCATCGGGAACATCGCAGGCCTGTGTGACGGCTGCAGCCCGGGAATCATTGAGATGTACCAGGACTATATCGACGGAAAACGCGAGCTGCGGGAGATCAATGCCGGATTCCATGCCGCCTATATGTCAGGCACGGAGGGACCGGACCGCAGCAGCTGCGCGATGGGGGAATGATCATGAAGAAGATCGCCTGTTTGTTTCCCGGAATCGGATACACCTGTGACAAGCCGCTGCTGTATTACAGCTGGAAGCTGCTTAAAGGCCTGGATTGGGAGATCGTTCCGGTGCTGTATTCCGGTTTTCCATCCGGCGTGAAGGGCAGAGCCGAAAAGATGCAGCAATGTGCGCACATGGCGCTTGAACAGACAGAAGAGCTGCTGCAGGAGATTGACTGGAGCGAATATACGGAGATCCTGCTGATCGGGAAAAGCATCGGAACGGTGGTCTGTGCCGCCTATGCGAAGCGTCACCGGCTGGACTGCCGCCAGGTTCTCTTTACTCCGGTGGAAGCCGCATTCGAGTTCGCAGACCGCCGTTCGATCGCGTTTCATGGCACAGCGGATCCGTGGGCGGACACGAAAGCCATTGAAAAAAGCTGCAGGCGCCTCGGCATCCCGCTCTATGAAACCGAAGGCGCAAATCATTCGCTGGAAACCGGAAACGTGGACGCGGATATCAAAGAAATACGGAAGGTTATGAAGATCGTCGGGGAATTTGCGGCAAAGGAAGACTGATCATTTCATCAAGCCCGGGCAGACAAACGAAAAAACATACTTTACCGATCGAAATGGTTGAATTCCCGGATAAAGAGCCGTACAATAAGGAACCGTATGAAAGAATGCGAAACCAACAGGATCGGAGGACGGACCATTGATCTGTGAGAATATTCTGGAAGCGATCGGTAACACGCCGATCGTCCGGCTGAACAAACTCCCGCGGAAGGACAGCGCGGAGATCCTGGTGAAGGTGGAACCGCTGAACGTCGGCGGATCCATTAAGACCCGGACCGCGATGAATATGCTCCTGCAGGCGGAGAAGGAAGGCCTGATCGGCCCGGACAGCATCATTGTTGAGCCGACGAGCGGCAACCAGGGGATCGGCCTGGCGCTGGTCGGTGCGGTGCGCGGATACCGGACGATCATCATCATGCCGGATTCGGTCAGCGAGGAGCGGCGGAAGCTGGTCCGCCATTACGGGGCAGAGGTCAAGCTGATCCACGACGCCGGGGACATTGGCAAGTGCATGGAGGAATGCCTGCAGGCGGCGCTGAGCATGAAGAAGAAAAATGCGAAGGTGTTCGTGCCGCAGCAGTTCGAGAATATCAACAATACGCTGGCGCATAAAAAGCACACGGCGCTGGAGATCATGGCTCAGGTCGCCAAACCCATCCACGGCTTCTGCAGCGGGATCGGGACCGGTGGCACGCTGACAGGCATCGGGGAAGTGCTGAAGGCGCAGTATCCTGATATCCTGATCTGGGCGGTTGAACCGGAGAACGCCGCGATCCTCGCGGGCGGAACCATAGGGACCCACCTGCAGATGGGAATCGGCGATGGGATCATCCCGGACATCCTGAACCGGGAGATCTACGACGATATCTATGTGGTAACGGACCAGGAAGCGATCGAGACCGCGCGGCGTCTGGCCCGGGAGGAAGGGCTTGCCTGCGGCATCTCCAGCGGTACCAACGTGGCTGCGGCGATCCGCCTGGCGGAGAAGCTCGGGCCCGGAAAGACCGTTGTGACCGTGCTCCCGGATACCGCGGAACGCTACTATTCCACCCAGCTGTTCGGGGAATAACGGCATTCGGTACGCGATCCGAAGGAAGGACGGGCCGTTTGTCAATAGATTTCTGACGCTGAAGAGACTGTAAAGGATGAAGGCGATGAATGACATA
>Ga0310694_10005166_pt1 | contig 12533 bp, 16 predicted proteins | sample 174DNAGHGhighgp2_FD_203884 | JGI IMG/M metagenome (GOLD analysis project Ga0310694, IMG submission 203884) | Sheep rumen microbial communities from Palmerston North, Manawatu-Wanganui, New Zealand - 1742 DNA GHGhigh gp2 (v2) (version 2) | ecosystem: Host-associated > Mammals > Digestive system...
TCATCAAGTTTATTATTTTATTCAAGAACACCCTGACTGTAAATCTTTCTATTTGTCAGAAAAAATGGCAATACCTATGGGTAGCCTCAACCGCATCCTTGCGCAGCTCAAGGCGGAGGGTCTCATCACTTACGAGGGCAGCAAGAAGACCGGCGGCTACCGCGTGGTGGAGAAGAAAGACGACAGTCCGAACCTGTAGAAAAAGAGACGTGCCATGGCGCGTCTCTACGATGAGGCACCGTCACGAATATGCACATCCATTTGGTTGAACGGAATCTCCAATCCTTCTTCGCGGAAGGCGTTGTATATTCCTTCGTTCAGCGAGTAGAGTGTGGCCCAATAATTCTCGGGAAGCGTCCAAGCGTAGAGTCGCATGTGGAGCGAACTGTCTTCGAAATTTTCCAACGTGGCGAACGGCCCCTTCGGCTCGTGCAGCACTAACGGATTCTCCGCTGCCACCCTGACCATTACCTCCTTTGCCTTCTCCACCGACATACCGTATGCCAACCCCACGTCAATAGATACACGACGCTGCGGCAAGTTGAAGTGATTGACCAACGACTTGGTGGCCAACTCGGTGTTCGGCACTATGATTTTGCGAGCATCATACGTGCGTAATGTGGTATTGAAAATCTGGATACTCTCCACAAAACCCGCGTATGGCCCTTGTTCGATATAATCACCCACCTTAAACGGTTTCAGTATCAAAATGATAACCCCACCGGCGAAGTTCTGCAACGTACCCTGCAAACCCATACCGATGGCCACTCCCGCCGCACCGAGAAGGGCGATAAACGAAGTCATCTCGACCCCCATGATGCTCATGGCGGTAATCACCAGAAGCACTTTCAGGATAATGTCCACCAGCGAATGCAGGAAATGCTGCAACGACGGGTCAATCTTATGCCGGTCGTATGCCCGTTGCATCACTTTGTTCAGCAGATTGATGAGCTTCCAACCCACAAACAGCACGATACCTGCTACAATCAGCTTCGGCACGTAATGGAACAAAATGTCGTTCAAAAACTGCTTCGCCCCCACAGCGAATGAATCCCAAGTAGTCATTCCTGTCTTTTCCATACTTCTAACCTTTTAACATTCTAAGCATTAACCTTTAACTTCGTCATCTGATTAATCGTGTTTTCCGGTTGGCCGGAGGTGTAGTAAATCTTCACGTAGGCAATGTCCTTCAAATAATCGATGTGGCCGACTTCCAAACGCTTGATTTGAAGACCCGTACGGTTCTTCAAATCAAGCATCAACTCATTCTCGCGGTCAGCGTGCACCAAGGCAATTTTCTCATAAACGATGATTTTACACTCCAAATGGGTTTTACGGTGTATCGACTCGAAGAGCCAAACTGCCAACACGATCAGCAAATTGGTCACAATGAGCTCTGTATAGCTCACCGTCATCGCCAAACCGTTGATGACGGAAACACCGACCACCACGAACAGATATGTCATCTCGCGGATCGGCACCGTTTCCGTTCGGTATCGAATCATCCCGAAAATGGCGAAGAGTCCCAACGCGAAACCAATCTGCACCTTCACGTTTTCCATCAGGAAAATCAAGAAGAAAACGGTGATACTGAACAACATAAAAGTAAAATAGTAGTCTCTGCGCTTGCTTTTCCGGTAGTAAAGCAGCCCCACAATAATCCAACAAACCACCAGATTGAGGGCAAAGCGGATAAGCATCTGCCACAAGCTTGGTCCGTCGAACCAGGGAATCCCGAAAAGGCCGAAGGCATCACCTCCAAACTCTTCCGCAATGGTCGGGTCAAACAAATCTGAATCAAACTGTATCATTGTTCTATCGATTTTATAATGTAATTTTTATTTGTTAACTTATTGACATAACGCATCTTATTCTTAAAACGATTATATTTCAGATGCTCATCGGTGAGCAACATTCCAAGACAGTACTTGCTCAGTCCTTTGCGCTTCACTCGGGTGTCGCGCAGGATATCCTTGAACTTGGAAGGCAACGTACTGTCTTGCTTCACCTCTATGATGACTAAGTCAGACACATCTGCATCGCAACCACTGAGATGGTTGTGGAAAAGGATGCCAAAATCGATGGTGACGCGCTCGGTTTTGGACTTGTTCACTAAGGTGATGCGTTGGAAAGCGTTCTCTAAACGAGGTGTCAGCAGTTGATCGGTAACCCACACTCTTTCACGGACAAACGCCTCCATTTCAGGTAGTTGGTAGAGATCACCCCAATGTTCCACAGGAATGGCAATGCGCTTTTTCTTGGTACGACCCGTGTTTTTCTTGTTCTTGATTTCGCAAAAAGCGATGTTGGAATCCACATAGATGCGCTGTCTGATTTTCTGTCTTTTCAGTCGACGGTTGTGATGCATCGTGTAAGTGATTGCATCGGGCGTATCGAAATAGAGCGTGCGGTAATGTGCAATTCGTTGATTCTCATGTTCTTGCACATAAAAATGCTTCCCCCACAACGGAGCCATGCGCAGCAAAGTCTCCATATTAGTGGGATATTTGCTATCAACGCGATTCATCAATGTCACGCCGCTCATCTCCTCCAGAGAGATAGGCGACATCGACTGCAATATATCCATCAAACAACTCATCACAAGCTATTTGCGAATGTATTCATACTCTTTCACCGAAAGGAGTTGTCCTTTGGCGTTATAGTTCAGCTGGCGCTTTTTCGTGCCATCGGCATTGTACTCAATCTTATGGATGCGGAAAGGCTTGTTGCGGTCGTCATAGACCACCTCGCGCACCATACGACCATCTTCGTCATATTCGTACGTCCAACGTGCCTTCATGCCCATAGCCGTGTACTCTATTTCTTCGATTTTACGGCCTTTTGCATCATATCTAATCACTTCGTCCAAATATCGCGTGCCCTTCACGGGCGTCTTCCATACTTTCGTCGTGGAGTTCTTACGCAACTCTTTCTTTTTTGTAGTTTGTCCAAATGAGACGGTGATACATAGCAGCATACAGGACAATATAATGACTATTCGTTTCATCTTTGATGTTTTGAATTTGATATTTCGAGGTAAGCTCTGGTTTTAATTTTATGCGGTGCAAAAATAACATTTTTTGCAGCAGCCCTCGAAACTTGCTTTTTCTTAAAAAAATATTCCACTCATTCAATAAAATCGTATCTTTGCCGTTTGATTAAAAACGTAAAAAAATGAAAAAAATTATTGCATTAGTAATCTTGTTTGTAGGATCAGTTTTGGTATTTTCCGCATGTGACACGCAAAAACGTTGCGCTGCATACGGTCATTACACCTATTACGCACCGGCTGAAAATCCGACCAACGCCGACTAATCCTGTATTCATGCGGCATTCGGGCATCAGCAGGCATTTTCTAAAAAAAGTGCTGCTAACTTCATTGTTGGTGGCTGCTTTTGTAGTGTCTTTCGCCCAAAATGTCGGGGAATATCACCATGATGTGACCACCAAGGAGTGGAATTTCCAGATTTTTGCGCACACCGAAGGATTCGGCATCGGGTATCAGCACGGTCGCACACCCGATCTCTACAACAAACATTTTTGGGAGTTTCAATTCATGACCAACCAGCATCCCAAGTCTGTTCGTTCTATCAATGCCTACTATGAGAACGCGCGTCCGATCCGCTACGGACAGCTCTACACGCTCTTTTTCCTACAGGCAGGCTACGGCTACCAGCGCACATTGCACCTGAAACCCTATTGGGGCGGAGTACAAATCAACTACACCCTTTCCGCAGGTCCGGCACTCGGCATCGGTATCCCCAACTACGTGGAAGTATTGAACTACAACACAGGTTTTTCCGAGATTGTGCGCTACGATCCCGACAAGCACAACCTCAACAACATCCTCGGCGGAGCCAGATGGTACTCCGGCATCTCTCAGACCATCTTCCGACCGGGTTTCTACGCCAAGACAGGGCTCACTTTCGACTTCGCCAAGAACGACTACAAGCTCCGTTCTCTGGAAGTAGGGGCTCAAATTCAGATGGTTTTCCCCTTCATCCAACAGATGGCCTTCAACCCTGCCAAGGCATTCTATCTCACCGGCTACCTTGCCTTCAACTTCGGCAAAAAAGTTGGCATCCATGGGTAACCCGTGGAAACGTGCCATGGCGCGCCTCTGTGATGGCGTGTCTCCACATTGGCGCATTTCCACCAACGTAAAAAACAATTGAAATTATGAAAAAACACATTATAACCGCGATCATCATCGCCATCACAAGCTTTTCAACCGGCATTTCCGCCCAAAACGACTTCGAAATCGTCAAAAACGTCGATATTTTTATTAGCGTGCTCAACGAACTGAATGACAAATACGCCGATGAAATTTCACCCGGCGAGCTCACTCAAACCGCCATCAAGGCGATGCTCAAAAGCCTCGACCCCTACACCGTCTATTATAACGAAGGGGAAATCGAGACCTACCGCATGCAAAACGCAGGCGAATCTGGAGACATTGATGTTTCCATGAAAATTATTGACAAACAGTTTGTTATCACCGACATGGTGAAAGACGGTCCCTCCGCAAAGGCTGGTCTGCGCGTGGGAGACCGCATCCTCAACGTCAATGGACAATCCTCGGAAAACCGCAGCATTGAAGCCATCCAAATTGCCATGCGCGGACAACCTGGAAGCACTTACAGCATCGAGGTGTTCCGACCAACTGACAACAAAAACCTCACTTTCAAGGTGAAACGCGAGAAAGTGAAAGAGCCCAATATACCCTACTCCGGCATTCTTGGCGACAAAGTGGGATACATCAAGCTGAACCAGTTCCTCGAAAAGGCTGGCAGCGAGGTGTTCGATGCTTACAAGAAGCTGAAGGAGGAGGGTATGCAATACCTCATCATTGACTTGCGCGACAACGGCGGCGGTCTGCTCAGCGAAGCCGTCAATATCATCGATATATTTGTGAACAAGGATGTTACGGTGGTGGAAACGAAGGGGAAAATCGCGGAAATGAACCGACTTTACAAAACGCTGAGCGCGGCTGCAGACCCCCAAATCCCCATTGTTGTCTTAGTGAACGAGCGTAGCGCTTCCGCATCTGAAATTGTCTCCGGCGCGCTGCAAGACCTCGACCGCGCAGTCATCGTTGGGCAGAAATCTTTTGGCAAGGGACTGGTACAGAAGGTCTATCCGATGGATTACAACACGAGCATGAAAATCACTGTGTCGAAGTATTACATCCCCAGCGGGCGTTGCGTGCAGAATATCGAGTATTTCGACCGGGACACCACCAAAGGCGGCTACAAAATCCCTGACTCTTTGGCAGTTGCGTATAAGACCAAGAACGGGAGAACCGTTTATGACAAGGGCGGTGTGGAACCTGACGTGGTCATTCCCGATGAAGTGGTGCCCGTAATCCTCTCCTCACTCATCAAGGATCAAGCCATCTTCGATTTCGCTAACGACTATCGGGCCAAACACGAAAGCATCGCCGATGCTGACCAATTCATAGTGGATGATGCCATTTACAACGAATTTTTAGCTTTCCTGAAAGCAAAAAAATACAATTACACCACTACTCTGGAAGAATCTTTGGAGAATTTGAAGAAGACAGCGGAGGAAGAAAAATCATTTTCCAATATCCAAGCCACCTACAATCAAATGAAAACGCAATTGGAGAACCTCAAAACACAGGATTTAACCACCCATAAGTCCGAAATCGCACGCGCATTGACGCAAGAGATAGTTTCGCGTTACTACTACAGTACCGGCAAGCTCATCAACAGTCTGCATCACGACCCATACATCGAAGAAGCGAAATCCGTGCTCCTTAACGCCAACCGCTACCAATCCATCCTCTCCCCGAAAAAATAGGTTATGCGCCGAAAAGCCTTTCACCAGACTTTCTATCTGTTCGGAACCATTGCGGTAGCCGTCGCGATGCCGTTGTCGCACTTTCTGATGGGTCTGGCCTGTTTCCTGCTGCTTCTCAACTGGCTGTTTGAATGGAATTGGCAGGAGAAACAGCGTCTTTCTTCACAAAACCGCGAAGGGCTTTTGTTCTCGTTCTTCTATATCGTTTACGCCATCGGGCTGGTACATGTCACTGACTGGGGAGCCGCTGGCAAGGAGATGCTTTCCAAACTGGTGTTCCTGCTCGCTCCAATTATCATTATTTCTTCCAAACCTTTTAACAGCAAGCAGTTACAATTGATTTTCAGTACCTTCATCATAGCTACGCTCATCGGATGTATTTACAATTTCATCTACTCCAAAACGCATTTGCTTTCTAACTTCCGCGAAATGTCACGCTTTATCGACCACATCCGTTTCGGCCTCTGCGTGGTCATGTCCATCGTCTTCTGTATCCATTATTGGCTCCACTCCACCGTAAGATTTATTCCCTTCAAGCATATCTATCCCATTATCAGCATCTTACTTCTTCTCTATCTCCTCTATTCACAAACTCTTTCCAGCATCATCATTTTGATGATTATCGCCTTTTGTTATATTCTATATCTTATTAATAATCAAAACAATACAGCAGTAAAATGGACTTTAGGGGCACTGATGGGTCTCCTGTTAATAGTTGCTGTTTCATACACCATATACATTTCCTATGACTATTTTCATGTGAAAGATCCTGAGCCTGATAAATCTGCATTGACTGCTTCGGGAAATCCGTACACTTTTCAGGACAACTCAATAGTGGAAAGTGGACACTATATCAATAATTATATATGTACCAGCGAATTACAGACCGCCTGGGCGATGCGTTCCGACTCGGTTTACGATGAAATGACCGCCGCCACGCTCATCCGATACCTCAACTCGATGGGGTTACGCAAAGATTCCGCTGCGGTAATGCAACTCAGCGATGTCGATATCCGTAATATCGAGCATAAGAACGCCAACGTCTATTATACACGAAAAGGGCATGTGCGCAGGGCTTTGTATGAGACCTTCTTTGGCATCTCTCTCTATCAAAAATACGGTGTCATTAATGAATCTTCCATGCTTGAGCGCGTGGAGTTGTGGCGTGCTTCGTGGCGTATCATACAGGATCACTGGTTCTTAGGGGTGGGCATCGGACAGCAACGTGCCGCTTTGGATCAACAGTTGGTGAATCAGCATTCCTCCATCGCCGGGAAGAAGAAAAATCGGGGCAGTCACAACCAATTCCTCACCTTCTGGATTGCCGCCGGCATTATCCCCCTGCTCTATTTCTGTTTTCTGCTCATCTTCCCTTTCGTGAGCATGCCCAATCGCATCACGTTCGTCTATTTCGCCCTCATCCTGCTGCTGTCCCTTTCTATGCTCGTCGAAGACACCCTCAACGCGCAAACCGGCCGCTTGATGTTCACGGTTTTCGTGCCGATATTGCTGTTTAATAAAAACGCGGACCGTTAACGGTTAACCATTAACCATCAACCGTTAACCATCAACCGTTAACCATTAACCGTTAACCATCAACCGTTAACCGTTAACCATTAACCGTTAACCATTAACCATTAACCATCGTCCCCAGGGCTCGCTATCGCTCACCCTGGGCTGATATACTACGGGCTTACAGCCCTTATTGGAAAGTGTTTTTTTATATTAGCCTAAAATATCGTAACCATTTAACTACTAAGTTTTTTTCTCCCTCATGTCACCTTTTGCGATGTTGGTTCGTTTAATGGTTGAATCGATTCGGTAATGAACGGAATTGTATAACCTAAAAAAATAATAGTTATGGAAGACATCCTTGAAATCCTTGCGGTGGTACTCGTAATCGGTGGAGTTTGCATAGCATTACCGCTGATAATCGTGTGGCTGACCAACAGACGGAAGAGTCACGAAATCGACAAGAAGACGGAAATTCTGATGGCCCTGTTGGAGAAAAATCCAAATCTTGACCCTGCCGAAGTGTTAGACAAACTGAATATGTCGTCGGAGTCTGGCAAGAAATCCCTGAAGGAACGACTGTTAAAAAAACTTTTGGGCGGCTGTATCTGCACATTAATCGGAATAGTCCTCTTCTTCACCCATTTGTTTGGTTTCGTGTTCTTAGGGGACAAGACCACTGGAGTAGTCGGGGGCGGCGTCCTAACAGCCGTAGGTGTAGCCCTTATCATTTATTACCTTGTCAGCAAGAAGATGCTACAGAGCGAGATAGCGACTGAAGAGAATCGGATAATGGAGCAACAAATCTCCGAATGACACGAGAACAATTCATAGCCTTAGTTTCGGAGGAGCAGGAGTCTTTGCGGAGATTCCTGCTTGCCCTGTGTGAGGGCGACCGGATGGAGGCGGAGGACATCGCGCAGGAGGCGATGGTGAAAGCGTACATCGCGATGGAGCGGTTCGTGGAGCGGGCCAAGTTCGCCACGTGGCTCTTCAAGATCGCCTACAACACCTTCCTCGACCACCAGCGGTCCGGGTGGAACCGGCGGACGGACTTGGACGCGGCGGAGCAGATGCCGGGTGGCCCATGCGCCGACGATGCCTTCCAATACCAAGAGTTGTACGAGGCTATCGGCACGCTGCCGCTGAAGGAGAGGAGCGCCATCCTGCTGTTCTACGTCAGCGGCTACTCCGTGAAGGAGATCGCGAAAATCACGGGAGGTTCCCAATTAGCTGTGAAACAGCAGCTTTCAAGGGGGAGAGTTAAACTTAGACAAATATTGGAACGATGAAAGAGAAGACCACCATAGAAGAATTGTTCGCCCAGTACCAGCCGGACATGGGCGACCGCAACGAATATATGAAGCAGCTTTCCAAGAAGTTAGATGCGGCGGAATATGCTAAACGGTATCGTGAGGCGCAGACGAGACGCTACCGCCGGATGATGGTGGCCGTGTTCATCTCGGGCATCGTCACGGGTGCCATCGGCATCGTGTTCGTGTTGTTGCACCCGCAATGGCTCCTCCCCGCCGGGATAACCATCGAGGCTCCCGCGATATTCCCCTTGTTCCCGAAGGTGATTTTGCTGCTGATAATCTGCTTTATGAGTTTGTGTGTCACGGGGTTGGTGCGGAAGATCTGTGAAGTCTCGCGCATTTGAGCATCGCGGAGAGGTTTGGCGAGAGTCGGTGCGGTGAAAAAAATGTCTATTCACCCCATTTTTTGGGAGAATATTTTGTATTTGCCGCATGAAAGAAGAGCAATCCACATAGGGATTACTCATTATTGTTCTCCCTTTGGTGATGGGATGGACTGGATGATGCGGAAAATTTGCTCCACATTAGCGACATCCGTAAGTCGTTGTTTTCCATCTTCTGCTTGCATTTTCAAGAGGGTGTGTCAAAAGTCCAAAAATCGGCATTTTTCGATTTGTAACTATCTGATAATCAAATAGCAATTTTTGCCAAAACAGACTTATGACACACCCTCTTCATTTCCCTCTTTTTTCAAACGTGTTTTTAGAACACTCCAATATTTTCGTGGATTGTCGCTCTCGGTTAATACACCAACGACATCAACCACGGAAAAGTACCATTTCTCTTGTTCGTCGTCCCAAACGGTGCGGACTCTTTTTTCTTCAAATAGTTGGATAGCTTGTTTTTGAGTCATAGTTTTTGTTATTTGATATTTGAATTATAGTAAACTATTTCAGTCCGCAAAGATACAAAAAATCAAAATACAAAAACAAGGGAAAGCAGTAAAAACGGACTATCCATGCCTATTTTATGTCACGTGTATTAGTTTTTACGAATTGGCAACGGCACGCTGATTTTGTAAAAATTGCGAAACCATTTGATTTCAGAACATTGTGACAGCAATGTGTCTTGTAGGAAAGATTTTGCAACTTTGCAATCGCTGTCGGCCTCTTGATCATCTTTATCAGACTTCAATTTTTTTGGTTCGGGGTAAATGATCACACATTTGATCTCATCTCCCTCATTACCACCTCCTAATTGTTTCAATATTCGCTTGTCACGAGCATATCCACTCATTTCCCTAATATCATCCAAGATACCACGATTTGAATCTTCATAATGTGGTTTGTATTTGGCATCCAGAATGATTTTTTCATCTTTTTTGATAAAATCGACAGCCGTTTTACAATGGCCCTGCACTTGAAACTCAATTTGTTTAGGGTAGGCAGCCACCAGCTTTCCCCACACCCACATCTCATACAGCCGCGCCATATCAATCCAAAACGGCGGGGTAGAGATAAAATGCAACACCAACAGGTCATGCTCCAACTCTGGGGTAACTCTACACTAACCCTACACTAACCCTACACTGAGTTTCAGGTTTCAGGTTTCAGGTTTCAAGTTTCAGGTTTCAGGTTTCAAGTTTCAGGTTTCAGGTTTCAAGTTTCAGGTTTCAGGTTGTCACTTTTGTGTCTTGTGACTGATCCGAGTTGACAGGTTAACCATTCTGTGACTGCTTTAGGTTGTCGCCTGTTTACTTTTTGTAATTTTGCAGAAACGCGCAATTCACCTAATTCGCCCAATTCGCCGACAGCCACCACACCGCCAGCACCACCTGCGCCGCCAGTATCGCCGGCACGCCGTACTTGAACTTCTTGTGCTGGGTCTTGTGGTGCCAAACCTTCATCCCCAACCACGCCCCGACGCTGCCGCCGATGGCTGCCAATCCCAACAGAGCACTCTCCGGGATGCGCCAACGTTTGTGCTGCGCCTTCCACTTGTCGATGCCGTACACGATGAAGGTGACCACCGTGATGGCCGCCAAATAGATCAGAATCAGATGCTTCGCTTCCATAACGTTAAAACAGCGTTGGTTCCCAATTTTGGAGGCCTGTACTCTTGGCATTGAACTTCGCCTCGCCATTCAGCAGTTTGATTTTGCGGGAGACACCCCACCTATAGCCGCCGAGGGTGCCGTTGGAGCAGACCACCCTGTGGCAGGGCACAATGCACATCACCGGGTTGGCGCCGACCGCCTGTCCCACCGGCCTCGCAGCACGCGGCCGGCGAATCCGCTCGGCGATATGCCGGTAGGTGGTCACCATGCCGCCGGGAATGTCGAGCAAATCCCGCCACACCTCCAACTGGAACGGCGTGCCATACAAATGCAGGCAAAGACTCGGGACCTTGTCATCGAGGCGACGGAGCAGCAAAAGAGCCTTTTTGTGCAGGGCGACGACACGGTTGCGGAAGCGCGCCTTGGGGAAATGCCGTCTCAACGTCGCCTCGGGCTCCCACTTCTCGGCAGCGGGCATCAGGAAACAAATGCCTTTGGGTGTCGAGGCAATCAAAACGCGCCCGACGGGGGCGGACTGGATGCTGTAACTGATGGTGAGAGGTTTCTCCCTGCCTAAGAACTCCTCCCGCGTCATCGGCTCGATCCAGATGCGGCAATGTTTTTTGTCGTTCATTTCAAGCGAATTAGACTGCAAAAATACAAAATTATGCACATCGTCAAAAAAAGCGTACTTTTGCCGCATGAAAGAAAAAAGCGGCCTTTACATCCACGTCCCGTTCTGCAAGTCCAAGTGCGTCTATTGCGGATTCTATTCCACCGTGAACCATCGGGAGATAGAGAAATTCCTGTCCGCGCTGTCCGAGGAGATGACCCTGCGTAAAGAAGAGAGCGCAGGAAAAACCATCCGCACCGTCTATTTCGGCGGCGGAACCCCATCGTTGTTGCCACCGTCTCAGCTACAATATATTCTCGACGACATTCATCGGCACTACGACATCGACCCGGACGCGGAAATCACCATCGAAGCCAACCCCGAACAGCTCACATTGGATTACAGCAAAGAACTTAAAACTTTGGGATTCAACAGAATAAGCATCGGCATACAATCCTTCCATGATGAGATTCTGCAGTTTTTAGGACGGAAACATACCGCCAAAGAGGCCGTGCAATCGGTGGAAAACGCGCATAAAGCCGGCTTTGAAAACATTTCCATCGATCTGATTTACGGTGTGAACGAGCGTGACAATACATTGTGGTTGAAAGAGTTAGAAACCGCATTTGTCATGCCCATACGGCACTTTTCCGCCTACGCGCTCACCGTGGAGGAGAACTCGCTGCTCTACCGCCGCATCCGTCAGCACAAAACCGTGGAACCGGATGAGGATTTGGCTTCCGTACAATATGCCATACTGTCGGAAGCGGTCGCGAAGTCGCGGTTCGCGCAGTACGAGGTCTCCAACTTCGCGGTAAATGGCTGGGAATCACGACACAACTCCGCCTACTGGGACCGCACGCCCTACCTCGGGCTCGGTCCGGCGGCGCACTCCTTCGACGGCGCGCACCGCTCCTGGAACGCCCCCACTCTGTCGGACTACTTCGCCCAAATCGAGCAACGGAAACCCTTCCATGAGCGGGAAACCCTCACCGGCACAGACCGTTACAACGAGTACCTGCTCTTGAGGCTGCGCACCCGCGCCGGCATCGACTTGCGGGAGATGGAAGCGCTTTTCGGGCGGGAGCGCACGGGCGGTCTGCTCCGCCATTTTGAGACGGACGTGGACGCCCGCCACTACGAGCGCACCCCCGACCGATTGAGACTGACTTCGGAGGGACTCTGGTTCGCGGACGGGATTGCGGGGGATGCGTTCGAAATCGAAGAAAAAAGTTTTTAATTCTAGCATTGATTAGTATTAAAAATAATACTA
>Ga0310694_10005167_pt1 | contig 12530 bp, 8 predicted proteins | sample 174DNAGHGhighgp2_FD_203884 | JGI IMG/M metagenome (GOLD analysis project Ga0310694, IMG submission 203884) | Sheep rumen microbial communities from Palmerston North, Manawatu-Wanganui, New Zealand - 1742 DNA GHGhigh gp2 (v2) (version 2) | ecosystem: Host-associated > Mammals > Digestive system >...
CCCATGTGTATTCAAGGATGACGATGGACAGATATACACCTACTTCGGTGGACTCTGGGGTGGACAGCTGCAGTGGAGACAGCCACTTACTGAGGGATTTAACACTATCCGTGGAAAATATGGTGACGAGAACGGACTCATTGACTTAGGCGCAGCTCCCGACCATCAAGGTGAACTGTTTGCGAAACCAGGTGCTCCTGCCCTGAACAGCTGCGTAGTACGTATGAGCGATGATGTACTGCAGTTTGCAGAAGCTCCACGCTCAGTAGTCATCCTCGGTCAGGATGATAAACCCATGAGAGCAGATGACCCGCACCGCTTCTTCGAGGCATCGTGGATGCACAAATATAACGGGAAATATTATTTCTCATACTCTACGGGCGACAGCCATTACCTATGCTACGCCATCGGTGACAACCCCTATGGACCATTCACCTACCAAGGCGTCATTCTCGACCCCGTAGTAGGCTGGACTACCCATCACTCTATCGTTGAGTTCAAAGGCCAGTGGTATCTCTGTTATCACGACTGCGTGCCCAGCAATGACATCACCCACCTGCGCTCACTGAAAGTGCAGCAGTTGTTCTACAATACGGATGGGACGATTCAAAAGGTGGTCAATGAATAAGCAATCACTATTATCCAACTATTATACTCAGCATCGCGAAGAAATCATCGGTTTCATCGCGATTAGGACAACGGATGCCGAGTTAGCGCAGGACATGGTTCAAGACCTGTTCCTGCGACTACTCGACAGTCGTTGTCTCATTACTCCCCAAACCTTGCCTAACCTGATTTACACGATGGCTCGTCATGCGGTAGCAGACTACTATCGCAAACGTCGTGTCTATGAAGAATACGAACACTATATTCGCCGTTCCGACACAACAGAGGAATCGATGGAATCGGTATTTTCTGCCAAACAGATTGCAGAACGCATGGAGCACTCATTGGCACGTTTGTCGACAGAATGCCGCACGGTATATCGCCTCCATATCTACGATGGAATGAAGGTAAGTGAGATAGCCCAGCAACTGGAACTTCCTTACAAACAAGTTGAGAATCGATTAGGACTGGCTCGCAAAACCGTACGTAGGCAACTGAGCGCCTGCATCTGAATAAGTAGTTCTAAAGGATTAAAGTCTGCAAGTGGTCTGGTGCAAAAACGTACTGGGCCACATCTTGTATTTGTGCCGGTGAAATGGCATCAATCCGTTGTAAGAGGTCTTCTATATCACGCACTTGGCCATAATGCAGGTAGTTCTTGGCAATATCCAGGGCAAACTGTTCACGGTTATCGCAAGCAATTGCTATCTGACCTTTCAACTGACGCTTTGCTGCCGTCAACTGGCGTTCGCTTAAAGGGTGTTGCATCATTCGATCAAGTTCATTGTTAACTAAGCGCTTACAGCGTTTCACATCATGATGGTCGCAACCGAAATAGACGGACCAGCTTCCGGTATCACTGTAGCTTGCCATCGTACTTTCCACCGTGTAAACCAATCCGTGACGTTCACGAAGCGATAGGTTTAAACGGGCATTCATCCCTGGTCCACCTAACATGTTGTTCAGCAGATAGAGCGGAAGCCGACGCTGATCATCATAACCAAAGGTGCAACCACCCATCATGACATGAGCCTGATGGTGTGGTTCTGAGGCAAGAGATGAAGAATGACCGAGCAAAGAAGAATCCATAGCAGCTTTAGGGATGTCTTTTATCTCAGCGTGATCTGTTCTCGCCTCAATGCTTTTCACGAGTCTGCCAAAATCAATGTCACCATAGGCAAAGAAGATTGCATTTGAAGGACGGTAATGAGAAGCTGTAAAGTGATGGGCATGAGCTGAGGTAAAACTTTGCACTCGCTCGCGCGTACCTAATATATTATGTCCTAAAGGATGGCCTTTGAAAAGCATATTCTCGAATTCATCGTAGATAAGCTCAGCCGGAGAGTCGTTATAACTCTCAATTTCATCGCAAATAACATCCAACTCATGCCGAATCTCTTGTTCAGGATACTGACTATTGAAAACAATATCAGTCAATAAGTCGACAGCCTTGGACAGATGCTCTTTTAGGATTGCTGCATAGAAAAAAGTATCCTCCTTGTTGGTAAAAGCATTCAAGTCACCTCCAACGCGTTCCAGTCCGTTCAATATTTGAAGAGCTGTGCGCTTTTTTGTGCCTTTGAAACTTACATGTTCACAGAAATGGGCAACTCCCTCCTCACCAGGTGCTTCCTGTCGCGAACCTGCATTGATACCAATACCACAATAGACCACTGGCGATGTGGATGGCAGATGGATGACACGAAGACCGTTGTTGAGGGTTATTGTATTGTATTTCATCATAATTGTGTGCAAAGATAGTGCTTTTTTGAAAATAATGTGTACCTTTGTCAGCAAAAAAATAGCATACTATGAGAAAAGTTATTGGAATAGGCGAAACCGTACTTGACATTATCTTCCGCAACGAGCAGCCCATTCACGCTGTACCAGGAGGTAGCACGTTCAATGCTATCATTTCCTTGTCAAGGGCAGGCATTAACACTTGTTTTATCGGTGAAACAGGCAATGACCACATCGGACAGAACATCATCCGCTTTCTGCGTGACAACGGGTGTAATGCAGACTGTGTCAATGTATATCCAGATTCCAAGTCACCCTTGTCGCTTGCGTTCCTCAACGAGAAAAACGATGCCGATTATATCTTTTACAAAGATCATCCACATGACCGTCTGGATTTCAACTACCCAGACATCCAAACTGACGACTTGGTACTATTCGGTTCATATTATGCGCTGAACCCTGTTATACGCCCACAAGTCAAGGCCTTTCTGGAATATGCCCACCAGCACGGAGCCATTCTATACTATGATGTCAACTTCCGAGCCTCGCATCAACATGAGGTCATTAAACTGACTGCCAACCTGCTAGAGAACTTCGAAATGGCTGATATCGTGCGTGGTTCAGCAGAGGATTTTGAGATACTGTTCAAGAAGAACGACCCAGATGTTGTCTATCGCTCACAAATCTCGTTCTACACCAAGAAATTCATCTACACACAAGCTGCACAGCCCATCGAACTGCGTGCAGACGGTGGACTGTGCAAACAATATCCTGTTCCTCCTATTGAGGCGGTGAGCACCATTGGGGCTGGCGACAACTTCAATGCCGGCTTCCTTTACGGACTGATTAGCAACGGCATTACCCGTAGTCATATCGAACAGGGGTTGTCGGAACAGCAATGGGACAAGATCATACAGTGTGGCATCGACTTCTCCACAGAGGCTTGCCGAAGCCTATACAACTATATCTCGCCAGAGTTCGGAGCAAAGATTACTTCACTTTAGCAACTAGTTCTGCCGGATATTTCGGCATAGCTCCGTTCTGAGTGCAGACATAGGCTGACACCTCGACAGCTATACGGTGAGCCTCCTCGACGGGCTTCCCGTTCAAGATGGCAGCACAGAATGAACCAGTAAACGAATCGCCTGCACCAACGGTATCGGCAACCTTAACTTTTGGCGTGTCCTGGAACGAGTGCTTACCATCGGCAGTAAACACATGGCTTCCATTTGTGCCACAAGTCAAGACAAGCATCTTCAGGTCGTAATCCTTCACCATCTGCTCACAGACTTTACGATCATCCAAATCCTGATAGCCAAACATGCGACTGACAACAACCAATTCCTCGTCATTAATCTTCAGAATGTCACAACGTTTGAAAGACCCCTCCAGTATATCCTTTGAGAAGAACTGCTGGCGCAGGTTGATATCACAGATCTTCAGGCAGTCCTTGGGTGTAGCATCGAGGAATTTCTGAATGGTCTCGCGACTTACCACATTGCGCTGTGCCAACGAACCGAAGCAGACGGCACGACAATTCTTAGCGACCTCTTCCACCTCTGCATTGAAGGGGATGTTGTCCCAAGCCACATTCTCTTTAATCTCGTATGACGGAATGCCATTTCCTGACAAAGTCACCTGTACCGTACCGGTTGCATAGGGCACACGCGGCATCAAGTATTTTAGTCCATTATGCTCCAATGCCGCAATGGTCTCCTCTGCCAGATTATCCTCTCCTAATGCACTGATAGCCATCGTGTTGAGTCCAAATTGGCCTGCATGATAGGCAAAGTTAGCAGGAGCACCACCCAGTTTTTTTCCTTCGGGCAGCATATCCCACAATGCCTCGCCCAATCCGATAATTAAATCTTTCATAGTTTTATGGTTTTAATGCTTAATCTTATTAATGAATGTAAACAGATAGACTACACCGACAGCCATCACTGCGACAGCACCAGCCTGTCCCATAGCATCACTGCAGAAGCCCATGATAAGGGGGAATACCGTTCCACCGAACAAGCCCATAATCATAAGACCGGATACCTCGTTCTGCTTTTCTGGAACAGAGAGTAATGCCTCAGAGAAAGCCATCGAGAATACGTTGGAGTTACCATAACCCACCAATGCGATAGCCAAATAGAGTTCGAACTTCGTGTCACCACCAAACATGAGAGCCATAGAGGCTGCCATCAGCACGACACTGATGATAAAGAACCAGCGGGTTTTCATGACACGAAGGAAGAACGATCCTGTCAGCGCGCCAATGGTACGGAAGATAAAGTACAGTGAAGTGGCAAAGGCTGCCTCATTGAGCGTCATGCCTACTCGCTCCATCAACAACTTGGGAGCCGTCGTATTGGTACCAACGTCAATACCAACATGGCACATGATAGCCAGGAACGACAGCAGCACAATAGGTTTGCCCAACAGTCGCAGGCAGTCCATGAACGACGAAGACTTACCTTCCTGTATATCTTCCTGAATCGGAGTAGCCCAAAGCAACGCACTTGCCAGTACTCCTACGATGAAGTAGACCATGAACAGTACACGCCAGTCGTAACCGAACGAAGGAATCACCTGAGTAGCACCCCACATGGCCAAATAAGGAGCGAGGAATGAAGCAATAGCCTTCACAAACTGACCGAAGGTAAGCGTTGAGGCAAGGTTCTTGTCGCCGATAATCAACATGGCCAGCGGATTGATACTGGTCTGCATCAAGGCATTGCCGATGCCTAACAGCGAGAAGGCAACCAGCATGATGGCGAACGAATTGCCGAACAGCGGAATCAGCAGGGACACCACCGTCACGATAAGCGACAGCAGAACGGTGTTCTTACGTCCTATCTTGTTCATCAGCATACCCGTAGGCACACTGAAAATAAGGAACCAGAAGAATACGAGCGAAGGAAACACATTAGCCACGGAGTCAGTCAATCCGAGATCTTCCTTCACATAGTTCGAAGCGATACCTACCAAGTCTACGAAGCCCATGCAGAAGAAGCAGAGCATCACCGGTATCAAGTAGATAGATTTATTGCTATTGTTAACCATATAATTAGAAAGGATAAATAGTTACTTTTGCTTTATTTGTCACATTGATTGTGTTATAGGGTTCTGAAGGGAACACCAGATTGGTCATGGCCATTTTGCCATCACCGTCGAATGCCTCCAGCGAACTGCGGTCTATAAACAAGCGGAGCTGTTTCATCTGACCATGCGTTGGAGCAACTGTCGTGCAAGGGAAATGCTCACTGAACGATGTGTCACCACTCTTCGTGCGGTCCATTGAGAAAGTCTGCTTCTGTGCGTCATAACGCATAACCACTTTTTCACCTTTCGCGTTCTGGAGCGTAATCTCCGTAGAGCCTTTCAATGTAACAACGACCTCACAAGCGTCTGTCAACTGCTTTGAAGGCTTACCACGCAGAGTCAGCATCTCAGGAGAGGGCATCACACCGCAATAAGTCTCGGTTCCATCGATAAACAAATCCAAATCACGTGGTATTGCATTGGCAGAACGGAACTGCTTGGTGGGCACCTCGTTGGCGTATTGCCAGTTAGACATCCACGCAATGGCTACACGACGATTATCCGGAGCATTGTCGAACGTAACGGTGGCATAATGGTCTTTGCCATAATCCATCCACTTTGTCACTTCGGGACGTGAATCGCATGTAAACTTATGACCATCGAAATTTCCGACGAAATACTGGGTAGCGGAACCTCCGAACGGACCACCAGGGTTGATGTTGCACACCAGCACCCACTTCTGCTGACCAGTACCACGGACAGGCAGGCGGAACAAGTCAGGACACTCCCAGACGCCACCATGATTACCATATTCGGCTCCAAAGCGACTCTCCATCGTCCACTGCTTCAAATTGGCAGAAGAATAAATCTGCATCTCCTGACCAACAGCCAACAACATAATCCAGCGCTGAGTCTCAGCATGCCAGAACAAATGAGGATCGCGGAAATCAGGTACAGAAGCTACTAGCACGGGGTTACCACTATATTTCTTAAATGTCTTTCCACCATCTGTCGAATAGGCCATCGACTGTGTCTGAGCCTCACCTGCCGATGTATAATAGGCAATGATGGCACCTTTGCCAAAACCGGCGGTATTCTCCTTATCTACTACGCACGAACCGCTGAAGATTGTACCCAGTCCGTCAGCTTCAATAGCCGCTGGCTGAGCATCCCAGTGAATCAGGTCTCGGCTGGTCGAAGCGCCCCAGGTCATGTTCTCCCACTGTGATCCGTAGGGATTCCACTGGAAAGCCAGATGCCATACACCATCTTTATAAAACATACCATTAGGATCATTCATCCAACCATATTTAGGTGTGTGATGGTACTTGGGACGGAAGTGCTCACGGTTGGTCATGTCAAACTCGTCAACATACTTCATCTCATGCCAGCAAGCCAAATCGGACATCGCACCCTTCGTACGGCGGTCGCCACGGAAACTAATGTCCAACAGGTCAGCCTTCTTCAATTCCAGTGGGACAAAGTAGTCAACCTTGTCAACAGCCAGTCGGGCGTTCAGCGTCTGACAGACGTTGTTGTCTTTCAAAACTCGGATGTGGGCAATCTCAGCCTTCTCCTCTACGGGCAGCAGCAAATAGCGTGTCTGCTTCTCCAACGACAACATGACATGACTGTCCCCCAAGATGCGAGGTGCTATTGTCTGCGCATCCAGCAAGCAGCAAGTCATCATTGCCATCAGTGTCATTAACAGTTTCTTCATGCTTTTTGTTTTTAGTTATAAACGATTTTGCTGCAAAATTACCCTTTTTACCCATTTCATCCTATAACTTATGATGCAAAAACTAACAAAAAACGTTCATTGTATCATATTTCTTATAATTTGAAACAAAAAAGCTCCACGTCTTGTGAAACGTGGAGCCTTTCTTAAACTTTAATAATGTAATGCTCAATAACCGGGGTTCTGATATTCTGCCCCATTAGAAATAGCCTGAATAAAAGCTTGTGGGATAGGACGCAAAGCATACTCCGGCTTGAAATACTGACCCAGATCGGGGTGAGTCTCCTTCAGATAGGTTGCATCCTTCAGCAAACCTGTGCGCTTTAAGTCGTAGAATCGGCAGTATTCACCACACAACTCGCGTCCACGTTCATCAATAATCGTACGAACTGTAGGTGTTCCAGAGAGAGCCTTAGCTCCTGCACGAGTACGTACCTTATTAATATATGGCAGCGCGTTAGAAGCCTGATTCAGATAGATACTTGCCTCAGCAGCAATCAAATAGACTTCAGCCATACGCATAATAAACGTAGCATTCAGATTACCATTTCGGGCCTTTGATGCATTGGCAACATAATAGTTGTCACTCAAATGCTTGCGTAGAGACGGATAGATATAACGGTAAAGGTTTTCTTTACCATTCAACGTCATCTTCACATTGCGATTAGCATCATCGTAAACATCCTTATAGTCAACCAACAAATATTTTGATTTCGCCTTATTGGCAACTTCCTCAGCATAGTCTGCATCCTGAGGCATCACAATCTTGTATGCCAAATCACCGGCAGCCAAAGATTGTCCTACAACACTGGCGTCCTTATTAAAGTTGGCTTGTGTACTGGCATCCCATGTAAATGCCTTGTTGCCTTTCCACTGCGTCGTGAAAGAAGCATGGAAGCGTGGGTCAAGTGTACCATCCTCCTGCACAAACAGGTTCAACAAGTGCTGAGTAGGCATAAAATAACCTTCAGCATCGTACTCGTAACTGAGTACAGCAGCCTGTGTCTTTTCCCAAGCTCCGAACTGGCTCAAAGCGCACTGGAAGTCCTCGTCCATGCGGTTACACTTCCAGTTACCATTGCTTGAACCGTGACCGCCAGCATCTGCCATCCAACGATGTTTCCATAGCGCCTCTTTATTCGCTAAGTTATTGGACTTGTCAAAGACCTCAGCAAAGGTTGGGTACATATAAGCACCATAAGTAGCACCACCGGCCTCGCAGTCTGCAATCAACAACTTGGCAGTGTCAAGGGCTTTCTGCTGATACTCATCAGTACCGTATTCATGTGTCTGCAGATAAGCTTTAGCCAAGAAACCGAGAGCGGCTTTCTTGGTAGGAGTCGTGCAAGTAGCATCCGTACCCTTTTCCAACCATTGAACAGCGAATTCCAGATCAGGAAGTATGACATCCTTATAAACCTGTAACGGCTCTGTACGCGACGGCGCATAGTTTGTCGAAGAGGCAGGCTCCGTGATAACCGTCACTGCACCAAACTGCTCTACAGCATTGAAATAGTACATAGCGCGCATAAAGCGGGCAAAGGCTACCTGCTTGTTACGCTCTGCTTCCGATTTGAACGGCACCTTCCCAGCTTTAGAAATAGCGATATTGCATGCACCGATTCCATCATAGATAGCATTCCACATATTATTGGTATGCGTCAGACTTGGTGAAGCTCCAGCATCATACCAGAAATACTGCGTATACGAAGAATTGATGTTGGCACGATATGTCCACAGGTCGGTATCACCTTCTGAAAACATCATATAGTACTCCGTCCCATATAGATGACGCTCCATACCAAATACAGTCTGGTTAACCAGTGCTGCATAGGTCTCCTCCGACGTGGCTAGATTGTCCATCGTGAAACCACCTGGGTTCTCTTCATTCAATGAGCAAGCATTGAACGAGAGTGCAATAGCTGTCATTGATGCAGACAGCAATATATTCTTGATAGTTGTTTTCATATTACGTTTCCTCCTATTATTAGAATGTAATGTTAACTCCGAACACATACTGCTTGTAGGTCGGGAAAGCATCAGCACCACCCATTTCCGGGTCGGTGCCCTTCAGCTGGCTCTCTTTGCAGATAATCCAGGGATTATATGCCGTGAAATAGAAACGGCACTTTTCCATTAGTGCATAACGGCTGATTGACTTGGGCAACGTATAACCAAAGGTAATATTCTTCACTTTGAAGAACGAGCCGTCAAAAATACGTAATGACGTAATACCGATACTCTGATCGTCACCGACACCTGGACGAGGATAATAAGCGCCCTGATTCTGTTCTGTCCAATAGTCAACTCCAGAGAGCTGGTTCTCAGTAATGGCAGATTTTGCCGTATAGTATCCTAACAACTTACTGCTAATTGTCTGACCAAGACGTGCCATACAGTAAACGGTCAGATCAAAATCTTTATAAGTGAAAGTATTATTGAGACCAAGTATCCAGTTCGGATTCTGGTGACCGAGAACCTGACGATCGTTGGTGCTATACTTATGAGCACCGCCATCACCGTCTTTCTCAACAGTCTCTATCTTCACCCAACCGGGCTTAACACCATAAGTATCAAGTTCAGCTTGTGAAGCATCGGTTCCCCATATACCTGCATACTTATAGTCATAAATAGACTTGATGGCATGTCCAATGAACAAATTCTCATTGACAAGGTCTCCGTTTGGAAGTTCTTCAATTCTTTCCATCTGCCATGTAGCGGTCAACGAGGTATTCCACTTAAAGTCCTTCGTGATGATATTACGACTATTGATGGTGAGTTCAAGTCCCTTATTACTTGTTTTTGCCAAGTTTTCCCATGTTGACAAAGGAGAGCCCCAACCTGTTGCGCCATTGGTGATAGGCATTGTGCGCTTGAACAACAAACCACGTGTCACAGTCGTATAGTAGTCAATGGTACCATCAATACGTCCTCCGAGAACAGCAAAGTCAAGACCAAAGTTCCAGTTATACGATTTTTCCCAACCTAACGATGGACTGTCATAAGTTCCTGAATACTGTGCAAAAGGATGATTCTTATAGTCACCATCGATGGTAATACCTGATGCTGTATAGATATATGCCGTTGTCGTCGTTCCATAAGCACCAACGCCACCAGAATTACCCGTAATACCTGCACCGACACGGAACTTTAAATTATCCAACCAAGACTTTGTTCCTTCCATGAATTTCTCATCGCTGATTCGCCATGCCAAGGCACCTGCAGGGAACGAATCCCACTTATTGCCTTCGGTAAAGAACGAAACACCATCCCAACGGTTAGAGAAAGTGAACAGATACTTTCCTTTATAGGCATAGTTGAAACGGAGCGCATATGACATTTTCTGCGTCTGAGTAAATGCTGACTCAATGTGCTGAGAGGTCGCAGACATTAGGCGCCAATATTGCCAAACATCAAGTGCCTGGTTACTACCACCGGCAAGAGCTTCCTCGGTATTGCTCTTTGACCAAGAAGAAACGCCTGTGATTCCGAAAGAATGATCATCTGCTATTGTCTTTGAATAGGAAATAATGTTTTCCCAGTTGTAGCTGTATGCATCATTATAAGTCAGATCGGCATGAGGAGAACCTGCATATGTCGGACGAAGGGCATTAGAATATTTACCCCAGTATTGTCCTAATCTTGAGTGTGAAAGAGCACCGTTTATCTGAGTACGGAGGCTCAGTCCGGCAATAGGAGTCAATTCCAGATAACCAATAGCATTTATATAGGTAGAGCGTGTATTACGTGCATACTGATTCTCTATCTGGTCAGCCAACGGACTGTACTGATTAGCAATATACTCATGACGGACTCCACCGTTCTCCTCATAGACATCGCCTAATGGGAATGCAGCCAACGCACGGGTATACGTTTTGTTGTCACCACGATCGTGGATAGTATAGTTCAGATTCGATGTGAAACCTATCTTTGCCCAAGGGAAAATTTCCTGGTCTAAGTTGAGACGTAACGCATATTTGTCGCGTTGCTCATTCTTCAAAAGACCTTTATCCTGCGTGTACACTGCAGAAGCAAAAATCTTTGTCTTTTCAGTTCCACCAGTAACCGAGAGTGCATATTTCTGCGTCGTTGCCTTACGACCAGAGACCTGGTCAACCCAATCAATCCATTTGCCTTCATTATAGGCATTGATATAATCTTGATTGCCTCCCATCAGGGCACTGATATTCTCAGGATAACTGCCATTCTTATATTTATATGCCTCACGATAGTAATTAGTCCACTCGTCACCTGTCATACCATTTTTGTATTCAGGTGAACCACTCCATCCGAAATAAGCATCGAAGTTGACCTTTACTTTACCTGCCGAACCACGCTTTGTGGTGATAATAACAACACCATTAGCACCAGCAGAACCATAGATTGCCGTTGCAGAAGCGTCTTTCAGCACGTCAACGCTCTCGATATCATTCGGATTGATGGCATCATAGCTACCAGGGAGTCCGTCAATAATGAACAAGGGCTGGTTGTCGCCATAAATAGAGCGTGATCCACGCAAAAGCAAGTTAACACCAGAACCAATCTCACCACTCTCTTTTGTAATGTCGAAACCTGCAATCTTACCTTGCAAAGCCTCCATCACGTCGCCTGTTGGGGCAATCGTGACATCTTCATTCTTCATTGATACGACAGCACCGGTCAAATCACGTTTCTTGACAGTTCCGTATCCAACAACCACAACTTCGTCCAAGCCCATCATGTCCGGTTCCATCTTGACACTCATCAAACCCTGACCAGCTCGTACAACCTGAGTCTTGTAACCGGTGTAGGAGAACTGAAGCTGTTTGCCTTCTGCACCTTGAACTGAGAAGTCACCGTTGAAGTCAGTAACGGCTCCACCATTAGCACCGACGATTTTAATAGATACGCCTATCAGAGGCTCACCATTCTCGTCCACTACATTACCTTTTACTGGCTTAGCTTGCTGCTGAGCAACTGCCTGAGGAGAGGGAGTAGCATCATTAGTCGCCATAGCTCTTGTTGGCGTCAACAGAAATGCTACCAAACCAAAAGCCATACAGGTCTTAATAGTTTTTTCCATTTTCGTAAGATTAAGTTAATATTAGTAGTATAACATTAAAAAGACGGATATAGTGTAGTATTGTCACTATATTTTTGAAAAAATATTGAAGTTTAAATGAAACTTCCTTGATGATAATTAGTACGTCTGGACGGACTGCGAGTCCGCTCTCGACGGACTGCGAGTCCGAGGCTTACGGACTGACTGCTACTATTAATATCCGAGGTTGTTCCATCATAACTTTGTGGTAAATGTCCCTCACATCCTAACATTTTCGCTGGGAATGCCTTTGTACAAAGGGGATTAGGCACGTTAGGGAGAGACGGTTTAGGGTAACGTCTCCCTAACGTTTATGCCTTCTTACCCTCACGCTGC
>Ga0310694_10005168_pt1 | contig 12530 bp, 7 predicted proteins | sample 174DNAGHGhighgp2_FD_203884 | JGI IMG/M metagenome (GOLD analysis project Ga0310694, IMG submission 203884) | Sheep rumen microbial communities from Palmerston North, Manawatu-Wanganui, New Zealand - 1742 DNA GHGhigh gp2 (v2) (version 2) | ecosystem: Host-associated > Mammals > Digestive system >...
TTTTACGCCCTATGCACTTTGGGCAACTACTATCCTCGTTCCTCCTTCCTCGTTCCTCCTTCCTCGTCTGTAAAGCGCCACTTTAGCTCCGTAGAGTGCCACTCTACGTTTCTAAAGCGCCACTCTACGATCGTAAAGGGCCACTCTACAATCGTAAAGCGCCACTCTACAACTCTAAAGGGCTGCTCTACCAGAAAATCACATCGCGCGCGCGTATATATACATGATAGCTGAATAAAAATTCATCTTACCTATCCTACCTATCCGCAGGTACCATTTTCTGTCGGATAGGTAGGATAGGTAGGGCATTTTCCGCTTAAACTATACATATACGCGTAATGCGCGCGCGTATAATACGCGCGTATATAGCGAAACCGAAAAACATCCCGCTTATCTCGCTTATCTCACAGTGTACAAGACCGCGAGATAAGCGGGATAAGCGGGTTATTTTCCCTTTAAACAGTTATATATACGCGCGGGCGCGCGAGTGGATTATTTCACCACTCGCTTTTTGCCGCCCACGATATACACGCCCTTCTTCAATTGACCATTGACCTTGCGACCGTTCAGGTCGTAATAATTTTCAATCTTCCGCTCGACCTCCGGTCGCTTGCTACCGAAGGGACGCAAGAATTTTCCATTTTCAATCTTATCAACGCCGATGGCCGTAGGCTCAGACTCCCATTCCAGGCTGTAAATCTTCAGGGCATCCTCCGTCGTGCTCGGAGCCGTGCCACGCGAACCGGCGGCAAAGCCTGCATAGACAAGCACCTCCGACGGCTGGCTCACATCGTAGGGGATGGTCAGCGTTGTCTTACCCTCAACAGCCATGCTCATCACCAGCTCGCCGGCTATCTTCACGCACAGCAGCAGATTGCCGGTGGTCTCGGCCTTGATCTTCACCTTGCCGCGACCGGCATTCACGAAGAACACCAGTCCACGGAAACCGTTGCTGACTGAGGGCAGCTGGCCGTCAACAGCCGGCAGCTCCGTCGATACCGTCGTCGCAGCCTTGTTGATGACGAGGCAACCCTCCTCTGCGTCGTAGCCGCCAGCGTCCGGCGTGATGCAGTAGTAGACGTTACCGACGACCTTCTCGTTCAGGTCGGTACTCTCGTTCACCCCGCTCTCGCCGCTGCTGTAGTCACTGGCACCGTTATTGTCGCCTTCGTCCGGCAGCAGGTCGTCAACGGTCGGCTGGGGGTTGAAGATAACAAACGTCTTGGTGACAATACCAGTATAGTTGCCAGCACCCATGATGGTCAATGAAGCAATTCCAGGCATAACGTTATTAGTGAACGTCAGGATGTAATCTGTACCTTTTGTCAGCACACGTCCATCAAGCTGCACGGTGACATCGGGGCAGACAGAGAGACCAGTATAGGCACAGCTGTCCGCCACGGTGACGGTAGCTGCAGCAATATCCTTTGGCACGATGGTCAGCGTACCGGCCACATAGTTGAATTCGTAGTTCTGGGCCTCACCGCCGCTGACGATAATGTCATACGTGCCCGCCGACGACATGGACGTGGCTGTGGTAGTGATGACAGGCAGCTTCGTCAGATCTAACACCGTATCTTCGTTCATGAACCCGCTAATCTTACATGTGAAGCCCGGATTCTCCTCACCATACTCGCGCATAATGCTTTGTGCGGTGACGACCAGCTGCGCCTTGTCAATGGTGAACGTAGCCGTTACAGTACCAGTATAGTTGCCGCTACCCGTTGCGGTGACGGTTGCCGTGCCAGCCATTATATTATTTTTATAGCTCAGGCTATAGTCGGTACCCTTCACAAGGGTGGTACCGCTATAGACGACACTGACAGCGGGCTCAATGGCCGAACCCGTATATGGATAAGAAGTATTTTCAATCGTGATGGTAGCCGAAGCAATATCTGTCGCAGTACCGCCTTGCTCCACGATGTTCCGGAAGTCCTTCCAACCATCGGTGGCTTGATACTGTGCCTTGGTACCGGCGGGCACATAGAGTGTGGCGGTGGTGAAAATGTCGGTATTGCCGAACACCGTCGCATTAATTGCGGACGGTTGTACTATCTCCGAGTGTATCTCTTCCAGATTGTCACAGCCAAAGAAAGCATAGTTGCCGAATGTCGTGACCGAGGCGGGGATGGTGATGCTCGTCAACTCCTCGCAGCCACCGAAGGCATATTGCCAGATGGTCTTGATTCCGTCAGGGATAACCGTGTTCTTGCATCCTGACACCAGAATACCCGACTTGCCATAGATGATGGCATTACAACCGTTGCGGGAATCGAAGTTCGGGTTGCCACTCTCCACCTGGATGGACGTGAGGGCAGAACAGCCGTTCAGGGGATTGAATCCCATCCTTGTGACGGACTTGGGGATGATGATGGAAGTCAGGCTCGCGCAATAGTTGAATACGGCATCGTTCAACGTCGTGACGCTACTCGGAATGACGAACGAGGTCAGTCCGTCACAGCCGCTGAAGGCATAAGTTCCGAGAGAGGTGACGGTGTTAGGCAGGGTGATGGAGGTCAGCCCGTCGCAACCTGCGAAGGCATTGTCATCGATGGCCGTCAAGCCCGTGAAGTACTGTAACTCGTCAAAGCGGGTAATCTCCCATTCATCCGAGAACACCGTGCCGATGCTCATTACTGCCGCAGCCTCCTGCTTCGACAGCTCACCGTCATGATCCGTGTCCCAGTTGGCGACACAGATAGCCTTGACTTTAGCGTCGGCAAACTGGATGTTATCTTTCTGTACAACAGACTGCGAGGTCACGGTCAGCGTACCGTTCTGATAGTTAAAACTGTAGTTCTGGGCCTCTGCCCCGCTGACGGTGACGGGATAGGTTCCTGCTGTCGACGTCTTCGTGGCCGTCGTTGTGATGACGGGCTGTTTCGTCAGCACTGCCGCCGTCTCACCGTTCTTAAACCCGCTGTAGGTCGGTGTGAACGTCGGATTTTCCTCGCCCAGCACCTTCGTGTAGTTTCCTGCCGAAACGGTCAACGGCGCCTTGGTGATGGTCAGCGTTCCCTTGACAAGACTCACCGTGTTGTTACTGACAGTGCCTTTCGCTATCACGATATCGTACGTGCCCACGGGCGACGTAGCCGTTGCCTCACAGCTGATGGTCGGCGTCCCTGATGTTATCGTGCCTTCCGTCACTGTATATCCGAATGTCGGGTTGGCCTCGCCATAAGCACGGCTGTAACTGTTGGCCGTGAGCGTTACTTCGTCATGAGGTATCTCTATATAGTCACCACTCCAGAGGCTCACGATATTGCCGAAGTCCGCCCAAGGTGTTGTAAGCTTGTATAGGTCAATAGATGATGCTGGAACATGGAGCGTCGACTTCTTCGGTTTACCAGAGAAGGCCCAAGAATCCGTAGAAGGAACTTCCTCTGCATAACAATAGACATCCGTAAGTTCTGGGCTGCCAAAAGCACGGATTTTGATTGATTTAATTCCATAACCTATGCTTATTGTCTTTAAATTTTCACACCAAGAGAAAGCATCGTTTCCGATGCTGGTCACGCTATTGGGGATGGTGATGGAGGTCAGGCTGCTACAGCCATCGAAAGCATACGCTCTGATTGACGTCACGCCTTCAGGAATAACGAGATTTTTGACCTCATTACCTTTATAAAATAAATGATGTGCTACCCTTAAGGGATTACCACTACCATAGACGTCAAAATCAATATTACACCATGCAGCCAAGTCTAAGATGTGTACTGAGGTTAGACTGGTACATTCGAGAAAAGCATCATCTGCAATGAATTTCACGCTGCTACCAATAATCACATAGGTCACGCCACTGCACTTCAAGAAAGCATACTCTCCGATGCTCGTCACGCTGTTGCCAATCGTGACGGAGGTCAGGCTGCAACAATAAGAGAAAGCATACATTCCGATACTCGTCACATTATCGGGTATTACTAAATTAGTAACCTCTTGGCCATTTATATATAAATGATATGCATAGTTAAACGGCTGACCAGCAAATGAAATTTTACACCATGCAGCCAAATCCGAAATATGAACGGAAGTCAAACTGCTGCAAGATATGAAAGCCGAACCTCCAATATTCGTCACGCCATTGCCAATTGTCACGGAAGTCAGGCCTGTGCAGCCAGAGAAAGCATGATTTCCGATTGACGTCACACTATTGGGAATATCAATGGAAGTCAGCCCTGTACAATTATCGAAAGAACCATTTCCTATTGATGTAACGCCATTGCCAATTGTCATGGTAGTTAAGCCGCTACAGTTTTCGAATGCATAATCTCCGATTGACGTTACATCATCACCGATTATCACTGAAACGAGACTTTTGGGGATAATATCATCTGTAATAGTAGGACAATTAATCGTCATAGAAGTCAGGTTGCTACAACCCTTGACAGGACTATAGTTTCCTATTGAGGTAACGCCATTGCCAATTGTCATGGAAGTCAGGCCAACGCAGTCACGAAATGCATACCCTCCTATTGACGTCACACTATTTGGAATAACAATGGAAGTCAGGCCTGTACACCCCCAGAAAGCACCCCATCCGATTGATGTTACGCCATTGCCAATTGTTATAGAAGTTAGGCTTGTGCAATCTTGGAAAGCACCACCTCCAATCGACGTTACATCATCACCGATTATCACTGAGACGAGACTTTTGGGGATAAACCTTTCTTCAATAGTAGGACAATTAATCGTCATGGAAGTCAGGCTAGTACAACCATTGAAAGCACCCAATCCGATTGATGTTACGTTGTTGGGAATCGTCATGGAAGTCAGACCAACGCAACCAGAAAAAGCATACTCTCCGATAGTCGTCACGCTATTGGGAATCGTCACGGAAGTTAGACCAACGCAGTCACGAAATGCATACCCCCAGATAGTCGTCACGCTGTTGGGAATTGTGATGGAGGTTAGGCCGCTACAGCCATCGAATGCATTCGATCCAATGTCCGTTACACTGTTGGGGATCGTGATGGATACCAGGCTGCTACATCCTCCGAATGCGTCCCACCCAATGACCGTTACGCTGTTGGGAATCGTAACGGATGTCAGGCTGCTACATCCATGGAATGCATGAGATCCGATGGTTGTCACACTGTTGGGTATGCTGACAGAGACCAAGCTACTAAAGCCAGAGAATGCTTCGTTACCGATAGAAGTCACTGTACATGTGTAGGTTTTTTCTTCATTACCAATAATTTTTCCATTGCGCCTAACTTCTATAGTTCTTGGAATTACGACATTGTTAGAACATGTACCATTATCATAATTAGTTACTGTAGCCTGCTTCGTTGAATAATCAGCACTGTAATAGATTCCATTGATGCAGGCATGGTCTTCTGCGCTGGCTGTTAACGGCAGCAACGTCAATATCGTCATCAATAAGAATAATGTGTTTCTTGGCTTCATACACTTCACGTTGTTAATAAATTGTATTCTTCGTTCAGTTCACAGCACGACAGAAGAGCGGGGCAGTCTGTACCAGCTAAAGAAGAACGTCGTAGGTAATACTGGAATTAAGGAAATGGAGCATCACCCTACGCGTATACATGTAAAAACTTTTCTGCCCTCCAGTTTATTCTGTCTTGTCATGAAGATTTTCTTCGTTTACATTCCTTGATTCTCACAACTTTTTATTGAGTAGTTCCTACTCACTCTCCCTGGTTATGGGGATGTTCCTGATAATTACTGGCTTGTCGGAATTGATGCCCCACGTTTCGCACTCAACGTCTAAACTTAACTTGACAATTCGCTCTGCCGTCTCAGAAACCTTTTCGATGGTTACACTCACCTTCATGGGTACGTCTTGGAGTATCGAGAACCAAGGAGTGTTGCCGTTTGAATCGCCCTCTCCTGAGACCTTGGCACTCATCTCCTTGTAGATGTTTCCTTCGTTGTCATAGGCCACACTTTGAGGATAGCCCATAGCCCAGCAAAGGACTTGCACATCCTCTACATCCTTAGAACCTTGGTTTGTGAAGAGCATATCTATCACCACAGTGCTGCCACTGGCCTCGCACCTCGTTACCTTGATCTTGAAATCAGGATGGTTTGTCACGACTTTCACGGGTAAATTCTGTGCTTTAATAACGTGCACGCCCAGAGTGAACACGGCCATCATTATGAACAAGAGAATCTTTTTCATAGTTTTCATAATATTTTCGTTAATAGTATTGTTTTCTTCATTCACTTCGCAGTATAGCGAATCCTTCCCACTTGGCCGCAAAGATAGGCATTTATTTTGAAAGTTGCAAGAAAAATGAACAAAAAAGAGAGTGGAGCGTCGTGGTCCTTATACTTTGCAACCGAGTTGCGAAAACTTCATCGTACCTTTGCAGCGGAAAATTGGAAAATGTAAAAATGAAATAATGTAAAAACGTAAAAATATGGCACACGAACATCATCATCACGAACACGAGCATGAGTGCTGCTGTCATGAGCATCACCATGAACACCATCATGAACACGAGCACCATCATCATGAGCACGAGCACCATCATCATGAGCACTCGCTGCGTCGGCAGCTGGCGCTCATCGTTGCAACGGCTGTGCTACTGGTTGTTGCCGTCGTCATTGAACACAAACTGGCGCTGCCTACGTGGCAGCTGCTGCTGATCTACCTCGTACCCTACCTGCTGATAGGCCACGAGACGCTGAAGGAGGCCGCCGAGGGCGTGGCTCACGGCGACGCCATGAACGAGCACTTCCTGATGTCGGTGGCTACCATCGGCGCGCTGTGCATCGGCTTCCTGCCCGGTGCCGAGACGCAGTTCCCGGAGGCGGTCTTCGTCATGCTGTTCTTTCAGGTTGGCGAGCTGTTCGAGGGCTACGCCGAAGGTCAGAGCCGACGCAGCATTGCCCACCTGATGGACATCCGGCCGGACGTGGCGCACGTGGAACAAGGCTCGAGGAACGAGGAACGAGGCGCTCGGCTATGCCGCTTTGCTCTGCAAAGAACGAGGAACGAGCGAGACGTCAGCCCCGAAGAGGTGGCGGTGGGTTCCGTCATCATCGTCCGGCCGGGCGAACGGGTGCCGCTGGACGGTGTCATCATCGAGGGTACGTCGGCGCTGAACACGGTGGCGCTGACGGGCGAGAGCGTGCCGCGCGAGGTGGCCACGGGCGACGAGGTCATCTCGGGCTGTGTCAACATGAGCGGCGTGCTGAGGGTGCGTACCACGAAGTCGTTTGGCGAGAGCACCGTCTCGAAGATTATCAGTCTCGTGGAGAATGCTGGCGAACGGAAGTCGAAGAGCGAAACGTTTATTACCCGCTTCGCCCGCGTCTACACGCCCATCGTAGTGATGGCCGCGCTGCTGCTGGCTATCGTGCCGCCGCTACTATCATCTATCATTTATCATTTATCATTTAGCGAAGCGCTTCCCACCTGGCTCTACCGCGCCCTGCTGTTCCTGGTGGTGTCGTGTCCCTGTGCGCTGGTCATCAGCGTGCCGCTGACATTCTTCGGCGGCATCGGCGGCGCCTCGCGCAAGGGTATCCTCATCAAGGGTGCCAACTACATGGACGTGCTGGCAAAGGTCGACACAGTGGTGTTCGACAAGACGGGCACGCTGACGCACGGACAGTTTGCCGTTGAGGCGGTTCACCCAAATGAGAAAGGAGAAATGAAAAGTGAGAAATATGATTACACAGCAAGCATAGAATCAGCCTCTTCAAGTAATCATATCTCTCATCTCTCATCTCTCACTTCTCAGTTACTACACCTCGCTGCACACGTAGAGCACTTCACCACCCACCCCATAGGTGCCGCCCTGCGCGACGCCTTCCCCGACGAGGCTACCGACGGCTGCGTGGTGAGCGACGTTGAGGAGGTGGCCGGTCATGGTATCAAAGCACGTGTGGGCGACAAGCTGGTGGCCGTAGGCAACACGAAGATGATGGAGGCCGTAGGCGCCCAGTGGCGCGACTGCCACCACGTAGGAACGATCATCCACGTTGCTATTGATGGTGAGTACGCCGGCCACATCGTCATCAACGACCAGATTAAGGGCGACAGCCAGGAGGCCATCAGCGAACTGAAGAAGCTGGGCGTCACGAAGACAGTCATGCTGACCGGCGACCGCCAGGAGGTGGCCGCACGAGTGGCTCAGCGACTGGGAATCGATGATTATCACGCCGAACTCCTGCCGGCTGACAAAGTGAAGTATTTCGAGGAACGAGGAACGAGAAACGAGGCGCTCGGCTATGCCGCTTTGCTCTGCAAAGAACGAGGAACTGTGGCTTTCGTGGGCGACGGCATCAACGATGCGCCGGTGCTGGCACGTGCCGACGTGGGTATCGCCATGGGCGGCCTGGGCAGTGATGCCGCCATCGAAGCAGCCGATGTGGTGCTGATGGATGACAAGCCCTCAAAGATAGCGACCGCCATCCGCATTGCCCGCCGCACGCTCGGAATAGCCCGCCAAAACGTGGTGTTCGCCATCGGCGTGAAGGTGGCGGTACTGGTGCTGGCCGCCGTCGGACTGGCCACGATGTGGATGGCTGTCTTTGCCGACGTGGGCGTCACCGTTCTGGCCGTTCTTAATGCTATGCGAGCATTAAGAACGGCTTAAACGCTGTAAAAGTTCTGAGAAATCAAAAGTAAGAAAGGCTATCTCTACTTTTTAGGCTTAATCGTTATCACGCGATCGTAGGCCTCAGGCTTCACGCGGTATTCGTCAAGCACATAGATACAAGTACAACCGACGCCGGTGGTGGCATAGTCCAGATTGAGCGTATAGCGGTCTTTCTGCGGCTGCAGCTGATAGGTGAACTGACTCTTCGTCAGGTTATCGGTCGTAAACTGATAAGCATTGAAGTTGAAGTGCTCGTTCATGGCTATCTGCACGCCACGTCCCTCCTTGTCCAGAAGCTGCACATAACGGTTGTCGGTACGCAGGGCATGATCCTGCGGGAAGAGGTAAGGCTCGTACATATCCTTCACCGTCTTTGTCCAGACACCCACCTGATAGCCCGTCTTGCGGTCAGGGTAGTTTTCCTCGGGACCGCGACCATACCAAGTGATGTTGTCGAAATCGTTAGCTACAGACGTTGTAAAGCCTATGCGCGGCAGGAGTTCCGGCAAACGGCCTTGTCCCTGCGGACTCAGGTGGTTGTCTATCTTGACCGTACCGTCATCATAGAAATGATAGGTATAGTCAAGCGTAAAACCGGCTAACTGAACACCCGATATGTAGAGGTCAAGAGCACCATATGATGAAGCACCGACCTGCACCAACTGGCTGACACGGACAGTCGTCTCGTGCTCAGTTCTGTTCAGACGGACTTCTGCAGGACGAATGCGCAACTGCTGCACACCCTTCGAGAACCACAGGGTAGCTATCTGGTTGCCATAACCCTCGGCATAGCCACCGTTGACGCGATAAGCATCCCATGAGTCAAACTCATTAGCTATCGGCGCACGCCACAGGTTGAACGAGACGGGTGCCTTCAGCACCTGCTTGCCAGCCACCTCGATCTGTTCCAGATTACCCGTCAGCTTGCTGATGACGTAACCGAAGCCATCGCCGCTAATCTTGATTTGCTGGTCGTCTTCCAAAGCGGTGAGACTTGTGGTCTGCGCCTTCAGGTTTTCCTGAGCAGGAAGGTTCCACGACGTGAGTTCCAGCTGGTCCCAAGCCACCTCGTGACCAGCCTTGGCCCATACTTCATTATTCTTCAGCTTAGAAGATATTGTCACGCGATATTCCTTACCAGGCACGATAGATGGCTTGTGATAAGGGATATGCACCACCTGCGACTGCTGCGGTGCTACCGCAAACTGGATATCGCCTTCCTCTATCACGTCGCCATCAGCCATCAGCGTCCAGTGAGAAGCATACTGCGAGAGGTCAGTGAAGAACAGACGGTTGGTAACTTCTGCCTCGCCCGTTTCGGCATCGAGCAGACGAATGCTGACGGGCTGCGTGGTCCACTTCATCTGCTTCATCTCAGGCTGCACAGTACGATCGGGCCAGATGCTGCCGTAGGTACGCATATTACCGCCAATGGTATAGTAGGTGCCTGTATCGCCGTTGCCGTCGAAGGACAGATAGAGTACGGCATTGTCAGATGTAAAGCGTGCTGCACGGATATCGTCATCAGAAAGACAGCGGTCGTAGATAGCCACATTGTCCATCTCAGCATCAGCTGTAAAGGTAGTCATGGGGTCTATAGCGTGGTTGCCAGCAATACGTCCGATGTTGATGGGATAAGGGAAGTTGCTCAGCATACCGCGTTCTGCGCTGCCGCCCCTACCACCGGGCCGGCGCTGGTTGCCCAGATCCTGAGCAACAGTCTTCTCACTACCTTTCTGCTGTCCATCGATATAGAGGCGCATTTCCTTGCCGTCCCATGAAGCTACAACGTGATGCCAGTTGCCAATCCAGTTGGCAGGTAAGGCAACGTCAAGCGTATGTCTGACGCCGGAGTGCAGATAGAACTGCAGTTTCTCATTACCCTTCTGAACGACACCAAACTGTGCATTACCTTTCGTTATGTAGGGTGCGCCCTCATACATACCACTCAGTTTGCCGGGCTTCACATCGAAGCTGATGGTCAGGGCCTTGCTCGACAGTTCGACGTTGTTTGCACGGTACACCTCCACCCACTCATCGTGGCCACTCAGACGCAGCGTTCCCTTTTCGACCTTGGCATTGCCCATCAGATGAGCAGGTGTCTTGAAGGGCGAACTGTCAGTCAGCGGACGAACATGCTCTGTAATACCGGGGCTCACAAAGTCCCAGATAGCACCGCCCATCAGTCGCGGATGACGACGGATAACGGCCCAATACTCATCCAGTCCACCACCGGCATTACCAGCTACAGACAGGTACTCGTCCATGAACGACGGGCGCGGGTCCTCCGTTTCGGGCACCATCGCCGTGTTCATCTCCAGCTCATAGGGTGTCGGGTAGCGCGGACCTATAATCTCCTCACCGGGATGGGCGTAGGCGTTGCCGCCATACATAAAATAGCGTGTGGGGTCGAGTCGCTTACCCTCCTTGACCACTTCGGTAATCAGCGGCCCCTCGCCACTCTCGTTGCCCGCACTCCAGAAGAGCACGCAGGGGTGGTTACGGTCGCGCAACACCAGTTTCTGCACACGTTCCAGGTACATCTCGCGGAAACGCTGGTCATTAGAGATATACTCCGTGGCATGAGCCTCTGTGCCCGCCTCGTCAATGATGTAGAGGCCATACTCGTCGGCCAGTTCCAGATACTTATTGACAGGCGGATAGTGCGACGTACGCACAGCGTTGAAGTTGTGTTGCTTCAGTATCTCCATATCGCGGCGAATGGTCTCCTCGTTCATGGCGTGTCCCAGTTCGGGGTGCTGCATATGGCTGTTGGTGGCATTCACCTTGATGGGCTTGCCGTTCAGATAGAACGTCTGGTGCCTTATCTCCGTCTCCTTGAAGCCCATCTTGCTCGTAATCTCCTGCATCACGTTGCCCGTCTCGCTGAGCAATTCCAGCTTCAGGTTGTAGAGCACGGGCGTCTCGCAGGTCCACTTGTCGGGATTGGCAACGAGCGATGATAGCGTCACCGATTTCTTGCCCTTGCCGTTTATCGCAAAGCGGTCGGTTGTCAGCTGCTTCACCTGTCGTCCAGCCTTGTCGGTCAGCGTGGCGCGCACGGCGTATGTGCCCTGCGTGTCCTCATACTTCTTCACATCGACACACACCTTCAGCGTGGCATCGCGGTACTGGTCGTCAAGGTCGGTCGTGACGTACCAGTCAAACAATCGCGTCTTGGGCGTGGCGTAGAGCGTCACGTCATCGAAGATACCCGCCAGTCGCCAGTAGTCCTGTCCCTCCAGGTAGTAGCCGTCGCTGTACTTCAGCACACAGACGGCCAGCACGTTCTTGCCTGGCTTCAGATAGGGCGTCACGTCATACTCTGCCGGTTCCTGTCCGCCCTCGTTGTAGCCCACTTGCTGTCCGTTCAGCCAAACGAACGAGGCGCTCTGCACCTTCTCCAGACGCAGAAACACCTGCTGCCCCTGCCACTTGGCGGGTAGCGTGAAAGTCTTGCGGTAAGCACCCGTAGGATTATATTCTCTCGGTACGAGGGGAGGATTAGCCTTGAATGGCGCCGGCACGTTGCGGAACTGCGCGTCGCCATAGCCTGCCATTTCCCAGTTGAGCGGCACCTGGATGGCAGCCCACTTGCTGTCCTTAAAGTTCGTTTGGAAGAACTGCTGCGGCACCTCCTCGGGCGTATTGGCGAACAGGAAACGCCACGTCCCGTTCAGCGACATCCGGTCGCTAGCCTGGTAGTAGGCATGGCCATCTTCTTGACCTTCTTCAAACACTGCCGTATTCTCTACATAGTCATAGATGTGATCCAGGTACTGTGCGCTCACCTGCAGCGAACACGCTGCCGTCAGACCGAGGACGAGACCTCTGGTGTGCGAAAAGATTTTTTGCATGGTTGTAGTTACATTTAATTTCGCTGCGAAAGTACAAAAAAACTTTGAGAGCGCCTTGGCTCAGACCTGTCTTTTTGAACTATTTCATGGTAAAAGG
>Ga0310694_10005169_pt1 | contig 12530 bp, 11 predicted proteins | sample 174DNAGHGhighgp2_FD_203884 | JGI IMG/M metagenome (GOLD analysis project Ga0310694, IMG submission 203884) | Sheep rumen microbial communities from Palmerston North, Manawatu-Wanganui, New Zealand - 1742 DNA GHGhigh gp2 (v2) (version 2) | ecosystem: Host-associated > Mammals > Digestive system...
ATAACCAGCACACAATAGGAAGTTCGAAGACCACGCCCATCGTAAGGCTCATCACTAAAAAAGTAGAAATGTATGATTCGAGCGAGATAAGATTTTCCACCTCAACGCTCACCTGATATGTGCCAAGAAAACGGAAAGTGAGCGGGAAAAGCAAGAAATAACTCGACAACACTCCCACAAAAAACAACAGATACGCACAAGGCAATATCAGACGCGCATAGTGACGTTCGTTGTCGTAGAGCGCAGGCGAAACAAAATGAAAAAACTGATAGACCACATACGGCGAAGCGCAGACAACGCCCATACATAACGCCATTTGGAGATGCGCCACAAACTGTTGCGCCAACCCCGTGTTGATAAGTTTAACAGAAAAAGGCTCCAACTCTCCGCCAAAGAACGCTGACAGCAGTCCCAACAGGCGGTAAGTGATGAAATCGGCGTTTCCCGGAGCAAGCACCACATCGAACAGCGAATTTTTGAAAACAAATGCCACCACCGTGAAAGCCAACGACACTACCACGCTTCGCACTATTGCGGAGCGCAGCGCGTCAAGATGCTCCCAAAAACTCATCGACTCGTCAGTCATTCTTCTTGTCGCCGTCGTCTTTTTTGGCGTCAGACTCCACACCGTTCATGCCTTCCTTAAAGTTCTTTACTCCCTTGCCCAATCCACGCATCAGTTCGGGAATTTTCTTGCCGCCAAAAAGCAGCAGCACCACCAGGGCTATCACCAAAATTTCGGGCAATCCAATGCCGCCGAGAAAAAGTAATGTGTTCATTAGTGTAAAGTATAAGGAGAATTGAACTCAATTCTCATGTATTATGTATTAAATTATCTCGTTTCTTGCTTACAAATGTATTATTTTTTCTGCTAATCATCAAATTGCTGATTATACCATCAAGCTGTTTCTGGCATTTTCCATAGCAGCTATTACCTTATCGCACCAGCTGTCGAATTCCGCGTCCTCTTTTTGACACTCCTTGTGCGAAAGCACATATTCGAGCGTACGCCTCACCCCTTGGTCGAAACGCACCACCGCCTTGAATTCAGGCACCACCCTTTTCAATTTGGCATTGTCGAACACTACCGTATTTGCCTTGTCGCCAATGAGTCCGCCTTGATAATCGAAAAAGCGCCCTGTTTCGGCAATGAAATCTGACGGCACATAAAACGGTTTATACTCCACTCCTAGCGCATCGGCTATGCATTGATGTATCTGGTTCCATGTGAGCGATTCGTCAGAAGTTATCTGAAACGCTTCGCCTATGGCATGTGCATTGCCCATCAGCCCGAAGAAACCGAGCGCAAAATCGCTGTTATGTGTAACGGTCCAGAGCGAAGTGCCGTCGCCATGCACAATGACAGGTTTGCCTTCTATCATGCGCTTGAGCACTTGCCAGCTGCCTTTGTTGCCATGCACGCCCACCGGAACAGAGCGTTCGTCGTAGGTATGGCTCGGACGGACAATCGTAATGGGAAAATCTTCTTCTTGATATTTCTGCATCAGAAAGTTTTCACAAGCTATCTTGTCGCGCGAATATTGCCAATATGGGTTCTTGAGCGGCGTAGATTCTGTAATCAGATAATTGAGCAAAGGCTTTTGATAGGCCGATGCGGAACTGACAAATATAAATTGCTTTGTTTTCCCGCGAAACAGGCGATAATCTCGTTCTATTTGCTCTGAGCGGAAACAAATGAAATCGCACACACAATCGAACAAGAGAGGCCTAATCAACGCTGCCACCTTCTGCTCGTCCTCAATGTCGGCATTCAGCACTTTGACACCAGCAGGCAAGGCGGCGTTTCTATTGCCGCGATTGAGCACATACAACTCCCATTGCCCTGAGGCCGCCACCTGTCTTGATATTGCTGCACTGATAGTACCAGTACCTCCAATAAACAACGCCTTTTTCATTTCTCTTACAAGTTTTTACAAATATATAAGAGAAATCGGCAAGTGGCACAACGAAAAACGAAAAAAATCAAAAACAGCTTCTATAAATTCAATGTGACGGCTGCCCCGATTCTGAACGGATTACCTAGCTGCACATAACTTTTGTTCAGACTCTCGCAATAGAATGTGTAATAACGGGCATTTGTCGCGTTTTTGATCCATAGAGAGAGAGAATACCCTTTTTTACGCAAAGCTATCTCGGCATTCAGCACACCATAATACTTTTGCATCACATCGTTCTTCTCCGAGAAATAAATCTGTCCAGCTCCATTATACTGCGCCGAAAAGATGATATTATCGAGCAGCTTTTTGTCCACATTCACCTTATACTCTGCAGAAAGAGCGAATGTATGTCCGGGTGCAAAAGGCAAATGATTTCCAGCAAAATCCATCGTCATTTCTGCCGTCTTCAAATATTCGTATTCTTTGAACTTTGCAACAAGAAAACCATAAGACAGTCCCACACGAAAATCTTTTGCCGGATTGGCACGCATTGTGAGTTCTGCGCCATAATTTTGCGAACGCGCCGCATTGCTTACCATGCGACTGCCATTTTCGGCGTATGTGACAATCTGTTGATCGTTGAATCGGATGAAGTATGCCGAAACATCCATAAACAACTTGCTCCTTACAGGTTCGGCATGAAGCCCTATTTCATAATTCCATGTATATTCTGGCTTATATGATACCGAATTGAGCGGCTGTAATATCACTTCATTGTCGAAAATATTATCTTTAGCGTGCTTCATTGCTTCTTGCAACGTATTCGACAACATCGAGAAACTGTAACCTCCTGCTTTATATCCTTTTGCAATAGATGCATAAAGCATATAACGGTCGCTGAAATCGTATTTCGCCGAAAATTTCGGAAGCAGCGTCCAGAAATCTTTTTGATCGTTGCCTTTCAGCTTATATACGGGATTCATGTGAATTCCCATTGCCGTGGCAGAAAGCGATGCGGAGGTGTTATAATCTATCTCTGCACGCTCATAATCGAATCGGAGCCCCAGCGTGAATGTAAGTTTATCCCCACAAGTATAGGATGACTGATGATAAATTGCCGAACCGAAATTTCTCAAGTTGAAAAGTCCAGGAATGTATATATCATCATCAACAGAGACAAACGCTGGCATATTAGGCACCAGTGTTCTGAATCCAGTCTGATAGAGCGTCATCGGCGCATCCACCTCGTTCCACTTGGCAAAGCCCATCACGCCGCATACATGCTGATAAGGTTTTTTGTCGGCCGAGCGGAAGGTGAATTCCTGCGTGAGTGATTTTGAGTTTTGGCATTGCGTCAAACGGAAAATGGAATCGGGCGAAAAGTCCTGGTCCATACGCATTTTATCATTCAAATACTGAAAACTTGTTGTCGAAGTCACGATTGTCTCCTCTGTCTTCTTCTGGAAGGAGAGGCCGGCCGTGAGCGCATCTCTGTCGTACTCTCCTGGCGCATCGTAAGCCACATCGCCCGCCTTGTCGTTTTCTGCGTCGTACAGAGCGTAAGGATAGGCATTTTGCGATACATTCTCGTACGACAGCGAAAAATTGGCGAGCCACTCATCCGTCATTCTCCACTCCCAACGCGTGCGACCGCCAAAAGTGCGTTCGCTGTTGCGCTCGTTGCGCACTACGTTACGGAAAGAGCCGTCATCGGCATCATAAAATCCTCCAAAAGAAAAAGCAAGTTTTTCTTTTATCTTATGATAATAGGACAAGCGGGCTTTCAAATCATTGTAACTGCCGTAAGAAATCTGCGCCTTTACACCTTGATATTCGAACGGCGAAAGCGTGCTGACACGAATCAGTCCCCCGATAGAATTGCGTCCGTACAATGTTCCTTGCGGACCACGCAACACATCTATGCTCTTCAAGTCGAGAAACGAGAAATCGAACAAGCTTTTGTCGAGAATTGGCACATTATCCACATACAATCCCACAGAAGGGTCATTGGTGCGCGCACCAATACCGCGCAAAAACATCGAAGATGTGATTTTTGAACCGTACTCAGGCATGTAGAAATTAGGTACAAGCGCAGTCAAATCGGGCATCCGTGTGATTTGCTGACGTGCCATCATATTGGACGAAACCACATTATAAGAAAGAGGCTGCTCACGCAATTCCTGATTTTCACGCGAATAGACAAGCACTTCCTTCAACGCTATTGTCTGCATTGTGTCATCTACGGCAACCTCCTGCGCCACAACTGCCGACAAGGCGAACACAAAAGCACATATTGAGAATAATAATCTAAGATTCATATCGCTATTATCTGCATCCTTTTTTTCGGAATGCAAAGTAACGACATTTAAACGACATTTCACATCCTATAATATTAGGATATTAGTTATTTGAAAAAATCAGGAAATATTGTGCGTCATTGCATAACGCACCAATTCGGCGAGCGTTTTCAGCTGCAGCTTTTCCGAAAGATGCTTGCGATGGGTTAGCACCGTAGTAGGCTGTACGCCCATTCTTGATGCTATTTCTTTTATTGTCAACCCTTTAGAAATCAATTCCAAACATTCTGTCTCGCGTTCGGAAAGAAGACTCGATTTACGGCTCTGTATCGACAGATGGGTACGATAACGAATGAAACGGGCGCTTTTTTTCTGCGAAGAGCACAACTGTTTCTCCATTCGACGCACAATACTTTTAGTAAGTCCCGTTTGTAATCGCGCGCGCATCGAGAGCAAACGACGCAAATACAACAATTTAGCCTGCATGTCACCATCGGCAGCTACATCCGTTCCCGATTGCAGAGAATCCATTGCCTGAGAGGCGCCCAACGAAACTAGCATGCCATCCAGTTCGACTAACGAAGGTTCCATGAAATCCACAGATTCTGTTTCACGACGGGCCGTCGGACTATAATACCTCTCGTACAACGAAACGATAGACGGATAAAGCACTTCCTTTCGATAGCGGGCATCGCCTGCATAGCATTGCAACAACGGACAGAAACGCGGCATTTCTTTGCATACCCCCTCAATATATTTCTCCAAAAAAGCATCTTCTCTTTCATGATAATCCACCAGTTGCAAAAGCGCATAAGTCTGTATGTCGCCCTGAAGCCGATAATTCTTATCTTGCAACACATTCAGCACACACAACAGCAAATCGTCGCTGAAGGCTGACGAAGCGCACAAATCGCCGACCGTTTTTTCCTTTGCCTTGCAGCACAATCCGAAACGAAGAAGCATTTGCAGCCACTCTTCGTGCTCACCTAGCAAAGGCAAAATTTTCGTGTCGCGCGTTATCATAAAAAAGACGAAAAGATTTGCCCAAAATTAATCACTTAATTTCAAAAAGCACTATCTTTATAAAAATTTTGTTTAACCATTAAAAAACAAATTACTATGGGACTTATTTGGTCAATTATCATCGGCGCATTAGCCGGTTTCTTGGGAAGCAAGATCTTCAGCGGCGCTGGCAAAGGACTGCTGCTTAACCTCATCATCGGTATTGTCGGCGGCTTTATCGGCGGCTGGATTTTCGGATTGCTCGGCATAGGCGGCGGCAGCATGCTATGGCAACTCGTAAGCGCTACAGTGGGCGCCATCGTGCTGTTGTGGATTATCTCCCTTATCAAGAAATGATGCCACAACATCATCAAGGAAAAAATCGTCGGCATTTTGTCGACGATTTTTTTTATCTTTGTCAGATATTGCAACAAACGCTAATATATGGAACAGAATTTTGACGAAATCCGCCCCTATCATCAGTCGGAAATAAATGCAGCTTTACGCAAAATTACCAGCGAAGAGCAGTTTATGACTGCATTGGCAAAACTGATGCCCGACATCGACAAAGAAGCGCTCAAAGCGAAACTCAACAGTTTCACTACCACCAAAGAATTTCAGGGACAAATCGTTTTCCCCATCACCAACAGCATCATTGCCAAATGCAGCACTGGCGTATCGATAGACGGACTAGAATATGCACGTCAGAAAAATAACCGGATATACATATCAAATCACCGCGACATCGTGCTCGACCCATTGCTCTTAGGCGTTTTGTTTTTTGCCAACGACATTGACACACCCGAAGTGGCCATAGGCAACAACCTGTTTGTCACGCCATGGATGGAACCGCTGGTGCGAATCAACAAAAACATTGTCGTGAAACGGAATGTGCCTGTAAGACAAATGCTTGAAGTATCTTCTCTGCTCTCAGCCTATATTCGATACGCCATTTGCGAAAAAAAATCGGCGCTATGGATAGCGCAACGCGAAGGACGCGCCAAAGACGCCAACGACCGCACCCAAGAGAGCCTTCTGAAAATGCTGAATATCAGCGGGAAAGATTCGTTCAAAGAGAATTTTTCGGCTCTGAATCTGTCACCGCTCACCATCTGTTACGAATACGACCCTTGCGATTATCTGAAAGCTAAAGAGTTCCAACTGAAACGCGACAATCCGCAATACAAAAAAACGCCGCAAGATGATGCCGAAAATATGCTTACAGGAATCTTTGGATGGAAAGGCGAAATAAAATATGTCATCAGTTCGCTTGACGACGAACTGAACAGCATTCCTGACGGGACTAAGAACGAACAGTTCACCGCCCTCGCCAGACTCATAGACAAACATATTCACCGCAATTACAAGATTTTTGCGAACAACCGCGTGGCATACGACTTGCTCATGGGCGAAAACCGATTTGCCAACGAATACACAGCCGAAGAGAAAAGCAAATTCGAGACTTACTTGCAGGAACGCATTGCCAAAATTGACATTCTAAACAAAGACGAATCGTTCTTGCGCACCAAAATATTGGAAATGTACGCCAATCCGCTCAAAAACAAATTAGAAGCCATTAAAAACTGACCACTATGAATAAGAAAATTTGCCGTTGCGCTCTTGTAGCGTCACTGCTTGCAGTATCGCTCTGCTGCTGCGACCTCGACAAAGACGAAAAAGAAGAAGTGCAATCGTTGCAGTTCGTAACGATTGAATCTGTAATGCCCAACAGCATGAACCTTCGGCTCGACAACGGCGAACTCATAAACGTAGAGTTGGGCGAAAGCACAGCTGCCACTACTCCTGCGGCTGGCACCCGAAGCATTGCCCTCTATAGGCAATCGCCAACGCCACACCGCCTCTATTCTATTGCCGAAGTACCAGTAGAGACTATTGAAACGATGACAGACGAAAATGCCGACACTTTCGGGAACGACAGTACTTATTACATGAACCTTTGTTATACAGGAGCTGACTATCTGAATGTGTATTTCTCGTCGCGCTCAAGCAAAAAAGAGATGAAGCTTATCCATAACCCTGATATAGAATCGACAGCCGACACTGCCTACCTGGCGCTGCGATACAATGCCAACAGCGACAACAGTTCTGCAAACAGCAGCAAAGCGATATCTTTCAAACTGGAGGAACTGCGCCACGAGGGGAAAGACTCAGTTGTCATATTTGTTGATGCAAAACTGACAGATGCCACAGGAAAATTCAAGAACAAACGCTATAATTTCATTCAAAAATGGCAAAAATAAAAGGTTTTACGTGCGTTTGCTGCATAACGCTCTCCGCACTCTTCTGTGCATGCTCTTCACCTGACAATTATACGATAAAGGGTGACATCCAGAATGCGGAAGGCCAGATGGTGTATCTCGATGAAATCGGATTCTCCCAAACTCCGCACACCGACTCCGTCAAACTGAAAAAGAACGGGTGCTTCGCGTTCACAGGCAGCAACAAGTCTAAAGAACCTAAGTTTTTCCGCATAAGATATGCCGGCAACTCTCTGACCATTCCGATTGACTCCACCGAAACGGTGAACATAAAAGCGCACGGTGACACACTCGCCTTTACAAACTCGCCAAGCGCACAAACACTTGACTCTTTGGCAGAATATGACAATGAGAAAATAAAGCGTATCATATACAGCAACCCAAAATCTGCCGTTGCTGTGTATGCCTTACTGCTATCTAGCAATGACAGACCAATGTTTGACATTGCCGATAAAACTGATTTTCAATTCTATGCTATGGTAGCCACCGCATACAATCTGCATCATCCCGAATCGGAATACACGCAATGGCTGCGAAAAATCGTTTATGACAAGAAAAATGCGCAACGGGCGCAAAAAAATCTGCAAGAAGCATTGAGAAACAGCACCGAAAAAGGGGCTTTTGACATTGCATTGCCTGATGTGAACGGGAATATTAAAAAACTGTCCGATTTAAATGGGAAAACTGTGTTACTGACTTTCTCTTACTTCAATTCCGATTACTATAAGGAAGAAGAAATTGCACTAAAACGCTTCTACAACGAAACAAAGAATCGCGCATTGGAGATATATGCCATCTCTTTTGACCCTGACTACGAACTATGGCATGCCCAAGCCGCCACGCTTCCGTGGATTTCGGTGCACGACAAGCGCGCGCTTCGCTCTGTATTACTGAACACCTACAATATTTCAACGCTGCCTACCTATTTTATCGTAAGTGCCGAGGGTGACATCATAAGCCGGCATGAAACGCTGAAGGAAGCTATAGCCGCTGCGCAGAAACAAGCACAATAAAAAAAACAGCAACCGGAACATCCGAGTTGCTGTTTCCTTTATATCTCTTACATAAAAGCCGGCATCAATCCGCTCCGAATTCCATCAGATACGCTTTGATGAAATCATCGATGTCACCATCCATCACTGCTTGAACATTCGAGGTCTGGTAATTCGTACGATGATCTTTCACTCGACGGTCGTCAAACACATAACTGCGGATTTGGCTGCCCCATTCAATTTTCTTTTTGCCCGCCTCCACTTTGGCTTGTTCGGCCAAACGGTGCTGCATCTCTTTTTCATACAATATGGAACGCAAATGGCGCAAAGCGTTTTCACGGTTTTTCGGTTGATCGCGCGTTTCCGTGTTTTCTATCAGAATTTCTTCTTCTTCGCCCGTATATGGATCTTTATACTGATAGCGCAAGCGCACACCCGATTCCACCTTATTCACATTCTGTCCGCCCGCACCGCCGCTTCGGAATGTATCCCACGACATGCGTGCAGGTTCTATCACCACCTCTATGGTGTCGTCTACCAATGGCGTCACAAAAACCGAAGAGAAAGATGTCATACGCTTTCCTTGGGCATTGTAGGGCGACACACGCACCAGTCGATGCACCCCATTCTCGCTTTTCAAGTAGCCATACGCATAGTCGCCTTCCACCTGAATGGTCACAGTCTTTATACCAGCTTCGTCACCTTCCAAAATGTTCTCAACCGTTGCTTTATAACCTTTTTTCTCACACCATCGCAAATACATACGCATCAGCATATCCGCCCAGTCCTGGGCTTCAGTACCGCCAGCGCCAGCTACGATTTTGAGCACAGCACTCATGTGGTCACCTTCTTTCTGAAGCATATTTTTCAATTCTAGCGCTTCTATTTTGGCAAGCGCACACGAATAGGCGGCATCCACTTCTTCTTCCGAAGTCACGCCTTCCTTGTAGAAGTCGAACGACAGCTGCAGCTCATCGGCAGCGTTTTTCACTTCATTGTAGTCGTCCACCCATTTCTTCAATCCTTTTATCTTGCGCATCTGGGCCTCGGCCGCTTTCTGGTCATCCCAGAAATTAGGCACATGGGTGCGCAACTCTTCTTCTTCAATCTGTATTTGTTTGGCATCTATGTCAAAGATACCCCCTCAACGCTTGCTCGCGTTCTAAAATGTCTTTAAGTTGGTCTGTTGTAATCATTTTTATATTCTCTTTATCTTGTTTTTCAACAACTAGGTTTCATTTTTGTTTCATACATGCGTTCAATTTCCAGCTTGTATTTCTCCATCACCACCGCACGCTTTATCTTCAAAGTGTTAGTAAGCTCACCCGTTTCCAGCGAAAACGATTTAGTCGTCAGGATGAATTTCTTTATCTTTTCATAATTGGCCATTCCTTCCTGAATTTTTGCGATATGTTCTTCAAGCATCTTATAGATTCTCGAATCGGCAAGGAGTTCTTCCACACTGTTATAGGCTATATCGTGCTCTGCAGCAAAATCTTTGATATATTGTATGGCAGGATGAATGATGGCTGTAACAAAATTGCGTTTGTCGCCAATCACTACCACTTGATCGATATACTTGTCGCTCAGCAAGCGCATCTCTATCTGCTGTGGCGCTATATACTTTCCATTCGATGTCTTAAACAAATCTTTCAACCGTTCAGTCAGGAACAGATTATCGCCCTCGATGCGCCCGGCATCTCCGGTGCGGAACCAGCCGTCTTCGGTAAACGATTGTTTGTTTATCTCCGGCTTATTATAGTATTCCCTGAAAATCGTCTTGCCCTTAAGCAAAATTTCATTATTCTCGCCTATCTTCACCTGCACATCGGGCATAATCTTGCCGACAGAACCAAACACATATCCCTGCTGGTCGAAACAGCATACTGTGGCGGTACTTTCGGTCAATCCATAACCATAGCAAATTGGAATGCCGATACTGCGGAAAAACATTGCAATATGTTCGCTCAGCGAAGCACCTGCCGTTGGAAACAAAACCGCATTTTCAATGCCAAGCACTCGCTTCAACTTGCTGAACACCAACTTATCAGCAACCGAATAGCGCAACTTGAGCCACCATGAAGGATTTTTTCCTTCTTTCAAGTGATCAATATTATATTTATGCCCTACTGCTATGGCCCACGAAACGAATGCAATTTTTATAGGAGAGAATTTCGCAATCTGTTCTTTAATGCCAATAAACACTTTTTCCCAAAAACGTGGAACAGAACACATCATCTCGGGATGCGTTTCTTTGAGCGAACGCTGAATGTCAGCCGGATGTCTGTTCACATAAATGGCTACGCCACGATGCAAGCAGAAATAACACCACGCACGCTCGAAAATATGCGATGTAGGCAAAAATGAAATGGAACGATAAGTGTCACTTATAAATGCAAGGCGAATATCATGAATGCGCATCGCTTCGCTGTAGCAGGAATGCGGGAGCACCACACCTTTCGACTCGCCGGTAGAACCCGACGTATACATCAATGTAGCGATGTCGTCCTCAGAAATGGCGCCTCTGCGACGCTCCACCTCTTTCTCGTCTTCTTCGGTGAACGCCATTTTAAGAAAATCTTTGAAATAGACTGCCGATGGATTGTCGGATATGTTCGTCTTATCATCAAAAACCACAATCTTTTTCAGTACTGAAGTGCGCTTCATCACTTCCGCTGCCACATCATATTGATATTGCTCGCCGACAAACAATAGAGAAATATTTGCGTCATTCACAAAATAGGTCACCTGCTCGGCTGTGCTGGTAGAATACATTGGAACAGCGTATGCTCTGTTGTCGAACAAAGCGAAGTCAACTTCCATGCTTTCGGGGCAATTGGGGGTAAACACACCTACTGCCTGCTGCTCCTGCAATCCTTCGTGGCAGAGGATGCACGCAATTTTTCTTACTGTGTCCGCCAATTCGGTCCACGAAATCGGCAACCATTGTGAAGTTTCATCGTTGCGAGTATAAAGTGCAGGACGTTCGCCGTATTTTGCCGACTGACGGCGCACTATCTGCGAAATATTATTATCATTCATCATTACTTTATCTTTTTTAACGCCATTTTAGCGGCATCTTGTTGTGATTCTTTTTTTGAATAACCTGTACCTATTGCTATCTCGTCGCCCTCAACCAAAATTTTTGTGCAAAAAAAGTCTTTGTTCCCCTCTATCTTCTTCTGATAAACAAGTACAAATTCCATTTTCAGCTTTTTTCGGCTTATCCGGGCAAGCAACTGCGACTTATAGTCCGTATCCACCACCAGCAGTTTGTTCAAATCGACATGCTTCAGCATTTCAGTCTGCACGAAATGCGAGCAGAAGTCAAAACCTTTGTCTAGAAAAACTGCCCCGCAGAAAGCCTCCAGGGCATTGCCGTAAATGTCATCCTTTTGCACCATGTGTTTCTGTGGCACACGCAGCAGCTTGTCCAACCCCATCTCAACAGCAATATGATTTAAAGTTTCACGCTTCGCCAAGCGCGCACGGAGCATCGACATTTCGCCTTCTTTCTTTTCGGGAAACTTACGGTAAAGGTATTCCGCAAAGACCGTATTCAATACCGCATCTCCCAAAAATTCCAGACGCTCGTTGTTCACTACCCCCTTGTGCTCGTCAGAGAGATGCAAAGAACGGTGTGTGAACGCCTCCTTGTAATATTCAGTATTATCAGGACGAAAACCGAACTTCTCATATAAAAAAGAAAAAGCCTCTTTACGCTTTTCCTTTTTCATAAAGAGTCTTATTCTAGGAATTCTTATCACAATTATTTCTGAAATTTCTTAAAAATAACACTTGCATTATGTCCCCCAAATCCAAATGTATTGGACAAAGCCGCGTTAATTGGCCGTTTTTGAGCCTTGTTAAAAGTAAAATTCAGTTTATAATCAATGTTTTCGTCCTCGTCGTCGGGCTGATGGTTTATTGTAGGAGGCACAATCCCGTCGCGAATGGCAAGAACGCACACTGCAGCCTCCAAAGCACCGGCAGCACCCAGCAAGTGTCCTGTCATCGATTTGGTGGAACTGATGTTCAACCGATAAGCGTGTTCGCCGAACA
>Ga0310694_10005172_pt1 | contig 12525 bp, 26 predicted proteins | sample 174DNAGHGhighgp2_FD_203884 | JGI IMG/M metagenome (GOLD analysis project Ga0310694, IMG submission 203884) | Sheep rumen microbial communities from Palmerston North, Manawatu-Wanganui, New Zealand - 1742 DNA GHGhigh gp2 (v2) (version 2) | ecosystem: Host-associated > Mammals > Digestive system...
ATTTAATTTCATCTAAATCTTTTTGCATATTCGTTAATGTATGTGGAACATTTTCCCAACTACGAGTAGCAGAATTCCAATAATCACTACCTCCAACGACTGGATTACTTCCGGTAACATAAGTAGTAACATTTGGATTTGCTTTCGCGGTTGCACTATCTGACCCACAAACAGAACTTGGTGCTTTCCATGTAACTGTTTCAGGGTGTACTTTAAAAGTATTTGGATTACAAGTTACTTCTTTCCACCACTCTGGTTTATATGTCCAATCTGACGTGATCGTCCAATTGTTTCCATTACAATCGCATTGTCTTACCCAAGGTGCATTAATACGCTTACAACGTGGGCATTCCCATCCTTTTTCTGCAGAATAAGAGGGATTTGTATAATAAGTTGTACTAGTTGATGTACCAACTGTAGAGTCACCAACCTAAACTTTATCTGTTGTCATATTATTCCTCCTTGCTTTACTAAAATCATATTCATTTAACATAATTACACCCAATCAGATCTAAAATCTTCTTTTGGATTAAATTCATTTTCATGCTCTTTAATAAAAGCAATAGCATCTTCAATGTTACTTACAAGAATACCGCCTTGCTTAATTAATCCTGTTACATATAGGTTCTGATAACTATATTGCTGCTCACCAAGAGAGGCTGCGCCACCTTTGTCTTTAGCTTCACTATGAGTAAGGAACATTTGTCTATTGTCAGTACAAATACCAACAATATATTTATGATCTCCACGTTCAATTTTCTCATGGAACTTACCGATTTCGGCGCAAGTACCAGCCGGAAGAACATCGCCATCAATGCAAGCTACAAGAATATCGGTATTATTTAATCTAATATTATCACCATTAGCAATTTCCTGAGAACCTGCAAACTTCTTTTTTCCCTCGACACCATTAATATCAGTGTTTTCAACAGGAGAATAAAGGTCTACTCCAGGCACAGCATCACGAATTTTTGTGGCCCATTCGGTATTACGAAGTAGATCTCCATAAGTAAAAATTGGTCCTGCTAAATAAATTTTCATTTTTTATCTCCTTTTATTTTGAGGTATAATACCTCTTATTTTATATATTATATAACAAATTCGAAAAAAAGTCAAATAAAAAGAGCGTTACCGCTCTTTTATTTTTGTTGCAATATATAAGAATGGAGTGTCACATAGGGCTATAATAGTTTCAATTAAAGTACAGACAAATGCGATAGATATAATAGTCGATAGGTCATAAATACCTAAGAAGGCTATTGTATAAAATAGAAAATTTTCTAGTCCATTGCATAGAATGGTACATATGTTATTGCGTAACCACATATATTTTCCATGTGTTTTTTCGCGCAAGAAATTATACAAGTTAATATCGCAAAAGTTTGCAATAAAAAACATTATAATACTACCAATAGTAATTCTTGGAGTAATTGTAAATAATGTTATAAATGCATTTTGTGCAATATCAAAATCATTTGGAGTAAATAATAATGCAATTTGAGTTGTAATAACAAAACCAATACTTGCACATAATGAGAATAGTACTCCTTTCCGCGCGGTTTTTACACCATAACATTCCGTTAAAATATCTGTAGACAAAAAGTTACTAGCAAACATAATTGTTCCTAGAGTAGTTTCCATGTTAAATACATTAATGCATTTACAGGTTAAAATATTTGCTAAAATTGTAGCAATACCCATAAATCCAATAATACCAGGCGCGCCAAAAAATCGTTTAACGAATAAAAGCGCGCTGAATACTAAAATAATACTAATGAATAATAGTAAAGTATTCATATGTTTCTCTCCTTATTATTTTTATAGTTGGATGTTGCGAACAACTATAGAATTATTCTTCTTCTTCGTCTGTATTCAATAGACTTGTAAGAGTATCCGCGAATGTAACACTTCTTTTTTCACGAATTGGAGTAGTTCTAAAATATGTATTGAATACATAAGCACGAACGACAGTAAAAACTCCAGCCGCATTCTTCTGAGGATGATCTTCAATAAATTTCTTTAGATTTTCTTTATCCTCTTTTGGTAGGGTCGCAATAAACTCTTCTAGTACATCTCTTTTTAAGTCATTAATAGTTTTGATAGAATCAATATTCATATTATCCTCCTTGGGTACGTGGGCCGCCCCGATAATCAGTAATAAATTTTGCCCATACTTTTAAATCATTTTCTTGAGATTCCATTGTTGTGTATGAGAAAGGTAATTCTACTTTAGTCATTTCTCCTTTCTCATTAATTTTTGCGGCATAACCGCGTTTAGAAAAATTCCAACTTGTACTATCAACTGTATCAAAAAACATTGTATGTGAATTTAATATAGTTAATGGTGTAAAACCTAATCCATGAACAAGAGTTCCGTATGTATGCGCCTCATCACATAATACTTCAAATCTATCATAATCTGCTTGGGTATAAGCTTTTGCGCTTGCAATACCACCAATTGCTACAAATTCATTTTCTTTACACATATTTATCCAATAATCATGGCCACGTTCGTCGTGAAAAACTATAATTGGTTTTTTATGTGTTTCTAAATAAATTTTACGTCTAATATTTTCAATTTCATCTAATGATAAGAATATATCTAAATCTAATTCAAAGAAGTTCTTTATATCAAATTCATTTATATAATAACAATAGCGTGATACATATTCATTTAAATCTATAGATTTCTTTGGATTAACCATATAAGTATATGCACCACTGTCGAATAAATATTCAATTTCATTATTTTTAATATAATCAAAATATTGGCGTACTAATTTACTTGGCTATACAGGAAAATCCATAATACTATCAAGCACATAGGGAATTTTAAATTCACGATGAATGGCACGATCTTTAGCATGTCCTATACCACTAAGAAATATTTTTGTATCAGGAAAGTTAGGAGATTGTGGATATGTTGCTTCTTTATTTAAAGTAGGAATTGTTATATCTACACGTGGTACAATTAAATTCTTATTTGCATGAATTTCTGATTGAGGCACAGGTTGCTCTTGTGGAATTGGTTCGGGTTCTTTAATAACAGTAACCTATGGTTCATTAATAGGCTATACTGGTAAAGACTTTTCTTTTTGGAACCAACAATATAGACAAAATGGTATGTTTGGCGCATATACATTATGGCAATTTTTACATTCCCAGCCTTCTTGCATACTATCCTCCTTTATTAATCATAGTTGGTGATTAATACTTCTAATGTTGGTTCATTTATTCTTTCAGCTTTAGTAGTTAATTTTGTATAATCAGAATGAATATTGTATATATTATAATTATGGCTCATTGCCCATTCTTCAGAGATAACATTTACTTTATCCTTGTGTTTAATAAAATTAGATACCGCCCATTTAATGTGTTGTTCATTTGCTTTATCTAAAAAATTATATAAAGCTGTTTCGTCACGAGCGTCCCATGATAATTTGGCAGTGCGTCCAGCATTATAATCTGCATTGGCAATTAAATATGGTGGATCGGCATAAAGAAAATCTCCTTCTCCAAATTTACTTAAATCAAATTTACGAAAATCCAATGCGGTAAAATTTACCGCCTAAATTTTAGGATGAAATGCTATTGTATTATTACGCATATTATCGTTAAAACTGCTGCGATTTTTTCCAAAAGCCGCATTAAATTCCATTTTATTGTTAAAACGAATAATTTGATTAAAGCTAAAACGAGTTATAGTAAATAAATCTAAAGGAGTATCATATCCAGAATTTGGAGTATTATATAATTTTCTATAATTCAAATATCCTTCTTCATTTGTTTTATTTAAGTTAAATTCTGAAATACGTCCATTAATATATGCCATCATTTCTTCTAAAGAGTATTTCTAAAAATCCTGTAAAATTTCAATTACTGGCGCGTTAATATCATTAGCATATACTGCATTTGCAGTTATATTTGCTGCAACATCTCCACCACCAGTAAATAAATCTATAAAATTATTTATCTAAGAAGGAAATATCTATAATAGTTGAGGCATCTATCGTGATTTATTTCCTATATAATTTAAAGGAGATTTTACTAATAGCTTCATTTTTATACCTCCATTTTTCTTTTATTATATCATAAAAATCAAAAAAAGTCAAATAAAAAAATGGGGCGCCGAAGCGCCCATTAATTATAGTTTACCACCTGGAAATACTGGATGTGGTTTATGTGGATTACCATGACCAGGATCATGATCACAGCCGCCACCATGGCCAACGCCAATACCCATATCACCGTGACCAACAACAGTGTTGCAAGATGCAGTTACATTTTCAGTATAATCAAATACTAATTTTTCTGCCATTGGTTTAGTATAAGTTTTCATATAATTCACTCCTTTAAATTGGTGGTCTTATTTTATCACAAAGTGCCGCGACTGGGCCACGTTCGGATTTAAGTAATTTTACAGTACCAAATAAGGGTTCGCCCGCTAATTTTTCTAGCATAGCTTTGATACCATTATTTTTTTCAAATTTGCGATGATCAATTTGAGCAACATCGCCGCAGAAGATAATTTCACTATCTTTCTCAATACGGCTCATTAAGAATGTTACTAATTTATCATTCATATTTTCGCATTCATCACAGAGAACTATAGAATTAACAATAGAACGTCCGCGCATATGAGATAATGGATAAATCTCAATAATCCCATCATCAATTAGACGATCCAACATTTCTTGTCCTCCTAAATGATCTGCCAATGGCGCGCCCCAAATCGACATTTTATCGCGCATATCACCAGGTAAGAAACCAATATCATTTGTATCTGCAACAACTATATTATTACGAACAAATACTAATTTGGAATATACGCCTTTATGTACTTGTTCTAGTGCATAAGATAATGCTATAAGTGTTTTTCCGCTACCCCAGGCACTTGTTAATAGTTTAACTTTAATATCTTGATTCTGCAATAAATGGAAAGCCATTTTCTATTCTAAATTTCTTGGTCTAATTGTTTCTTCAATATAAGGATTTTTGATCTCTTTATATTTTAATGGACAATATTGATGCCCATCCCAGAAGAGAACATCTTTTAAATCCGTACCTTCAAATATTTCTGCGAATTCATTTGTTTTACATCCTAGAGAATTAATTTTAGGATCAGCATATAACATAGCCATTTCTTTTTCGCTTGGATAATATTTCCCCCAACCGGCCCATTCTTCTTCTTTTTTGAAGGCTAATTCTTCTCCCATTGGATAAACAGCATCAAGATGTGGTAATTGCTACGCAAATAAATATTGTAAAGCATCACTGGTTAAAAATATAATATCTTTGTCTTGTTGTATTCCCAAGGCTTCAGCCGCGAGTAGTATGCGATGATCATTAATATTACTTAGAAAACGATATTTTCTCAATAATTTATCAATAACCTTATTATCTGGCATAACTACGTGTAATCTACGATTAGTCATAATAGAACGCACTGCTTCACGAGCTAAATACCTTATTCCTTTATCTTCCTCATGTTCTTTTATATATTCTAATTCTGCTACGGTTAATGGGCTAATTGCTATATCTACATCTGGTTCAATCAGTCCAGCTTGATGTAGAAGTGCAGACGTATCTGCAAAATGTTTAATCATTATTCATCAACTCCGATGATCTTATCAATCAGGTTCTTTTCTTTCATTTCCTCTGCAAAGAGGAACCATTGATGCCTTGCATGAGTATCATACTCTTGAGCCGTCAGTTCGGTATTATCTAACAAAAATTGACGAATTTTTTCATCAATAGTGTTATTAAAACTCATAATATCGTTCGCTGTTTTGGCTTCTGCTGCGGCAAGGGCGACATAACCATCATGAATTAGAACATAGGAACATGGATAACAGGAGCGTATAATATTCTCATTTTTTCCACCGGCTGCGAGTAAAACTGTAGCCATTGAGCAAGCATATCCTAAAACCTAAATATTCAAAGGTTTAGAATATTGAGATAAATAATACGCGAGGAAAAAACCGTCAGATACAGAGCCGCCGCTACTATTTAAAATTAATGTAACTGGCTCCATGGAATCATCTTGTTCAAACGCACGAAGCGGTAAATAAACATATTCGACGATATGTTCAGATATATCATCGTTCAGAATGATAGTTCTATGATTGAATAATTGATCATAATACTAATACATTACTGGACTTAATTCAGTTGCATTAAGTTTTTCATATATAGCAGTAAGTAGTTCTTCTAAATCCATAAGAACCTCCCCATCACTATACAGTGATTAATCAAATATTTTCGCTAAAGTACAATCCTCTTTAAGCAAATCGCCCTCTCTAATTCGCTTTAAAAGCGGATGGCGAATTGAAATGCCATTTCCTTCAGAATCGGCTTTAGCTGATGAAACCATCATGCCGCCAATTGTAACTGGGCAACCAATCCAACGAGCAGTATCATCGCGCAATGAAGTTTTAAACTCTTCAGTAATACCAGATACTTTGCACAATGGTATTTCATTTCCATTTCTATCATAAACGCTTACCTGGATTGCGGCAGGCCAATCATTAAAATAATTTTTTGTTACAGGAATATAAGCCTTGCCTTGCTGATATTCTCCAAAATAAGAACCAGCAACTTTTTCTCCAGTTCGTTGATTTTCCCATAATTGCCAAGTAGAAAGGTCTTTACCTGTATAAAGCTTTTCTCCCGGCACGATTCCAGAAATAAATGCATCTATTTCTGATGATATTTCTTGTTTTACTTTGACAGTATCCCAGGCATGAGGACCACGTTTCCCTGGCATATACAGAGAATCCTTACGGTAGCAAACGCATCCTTCTCCACCGGATGCGAAGATCTCGCCCATCTTGTCAAAAAACGTTTCATCCATTTCATAATACGTCACTCCCTCAACTAATTCTGAATTTATACGTTTGACTACTTGAGGGATGAGTTGAATACGTTTTGCGAATCCCGTATTCATGTAATCTGTTCCGTCCAGCGCGAGCACATCAAAAATGCGCCAACGAAGAGGGTTATTTTTCTGTCTGGCCTGCGCCTTTGGAGTCAAACAACGTAGGATTGAACCTACATCTTTATCTATAGCACCAGGAAGATATACTTCTCCTAGTATAACTGTAGTACCATTTTGAAAAGCATTACAAACATCATTCCAGAAGAAAACCTTATCTTGAATTTCTCCATAAGTTTTAGTTACAGTGGAGATACCACGTGTTTGTAGTGCTTGTCGTTCGGATGTAATAACTGCGCGGCTCCAATTACCATCTGTTTTTAGTCCAAATAAATAATTACCGCTATCAATCATTTGTTCAAGTTTAGCGCGTCTTGCATCAGAACTCATAGTGGATGAAGGCGCGAAGTACTTCATAGGTTCACTTGTAAAATAATCAATCATAATTACTCCTTAACATATCCTAAATCTTTTAATATTGTATGTGCGCTTTCTCTAAGTAAATCTAATCCTTCATCATTATGTACAACATAATCAAAAGCAAATACGTCAAGTGATGTTTCACTTGGATGATTGCGCTGAGTTTCTGTTAATGTAGGATTAATCCACGGGGTTCCATCTTCATTAGTGCGTTCAATACGAACGCTAACACAATTTTGTAGATTTTCTAAAGAAATATCTACTTCATTTGGAAACCGTGCATCTGGAATAATTGCAACATCAAAATTGCTTGTAGGTTCAAATGCTTGAATTAATCCAACTACGATTCCTGTCCAGAAATTGGGATGTTTTGCACGGACAATATCGGTACCAACCATTTGAAGTAGAGTACGTCCAACCTCGTCTTTTTTGCCATCCCAATCTAAAAAGTCGCGGCAAAACCACTTGACAGCATCAGCAAAATGAATTACTAGTGCCTTTTTTCCATGTTTGGCTAATTCTTCTTTCATAAATTGTGCCATCATATCTTTGCCGCTACCAGATTTACCAGAAATAATAATTGTACCTGTCATTCTTTCATCATCTCCATCATTTTCATTTTGAAATAGAACTGGAGAAATTCTACTTCTTCTTGTGTATAGATAAGTTTATGATATTCGACAACAGTATTTAACAATTCCGCGGCTTCAGCGGGTGTATGTTGTGCTATTGCTAAATCCCAAGCGCCTTCTGCTATATCTTTTACCTCTTGTCGAATATGGCTATATAATTCAGTCATTTTTCTGCTCCTTCTGTAATTTATTTAAGGCATCAAAGAATGCTTGAACTTCTTCTTTTGTGTCAAGGGTAATCTTCCTAATAGCTTTAGGAGGTAAGCAATCTTCGCCTTGCGGTAATGTAAACACATAATATTGCTCCTCGCCATCATTAGAAATAATTCTTGTAGTAAAATGGACGCCTTCTTTGTTTTTAATTTTAATTACAGTACCATATTCCTCATGGTAAGTTTCTATATCTGAAGTTTTTGGATTAATTTGTCCTATAACTCCAGCATATTCATCGCGCCCAACTTCATAAATACTATTATCCATTATAAGTTTTCTTCTCCTCTAAAATTATCTTTTAGCTTTTGTGATTCTATTTGAGCCAAGCGGTCACATTCATTGTTCCAATAGTTTGATCCATGCCCTTTAACTTTTGAAAAATGATACCAAAAGTTATCAAAGTATGGAATAATATCAATCCATAAATCTTGATTAGCAACATCTTCTCCTTTGGAATTTACCCAACCATTCTGCTGCCAACGTGTATACCATTCTTGTGAATAACAATTAATAGCATAGGCTGAATCACTATAAATAATAACGTTTTCATTTGGATGCCGGTTTTTCTGCGCGAATTCTAAGGCATTGCGTATCGCTAACAATTCCATACGCTGATTTGTGGTCCCATATTCGCTTCCGGCAACTTCATAAATACGTTCTCCTCCACGAAGAGCGATGAAGCTCCAGCCGCCAAATGTTGCGTTGGTTCCTAATTTTTTACATGAACCATCTGTATAAATTTCAAGCTGTGCAATTTGCGCTCTGCTTCTCTTCTCTTGTATCATTTAATATCCTCCTTTACTTAAATTAATTATAATATAATTTAAGAAAAAAGTCAATTATCTGATTCTTCGGGGATAGCTTTTCTTTCTTCCAAAGCTTTTATGTCTTTATAATATTTTTCGCCTTGACCGTTACCGCCAAGTTGATCATGGTAAATATGATATATATGTTCGATTTCTTTTAATTCGGTATCAGTAACATATCCGCGTTCAGTTAATACTTTATTCCAACGATATAGAGTATCAAATAATTCCATCTATGTTCCATTACCGATAATTTCTAATCTCCCATTAATATGATTTACCTCTTTTTCTAAACCGCATACTTTTGTATTAATTTCGTCAACCTTAGAAGCTAATTGTTTAACTCCATGATTGATTTCATTAAGATGTAAACAGTTATCTTTAGATCCGCTTAGAAATTCATCCATCTTAATTTCACGTTCAATGCGTTTACGATGGCGTTCTCCAAGTTTATTAAGATAATCAATAAATTTAGACACTATATCTCACCCCCTTTGGAAGAATATATAAAAATTATCATAAGATAATAATTATCCTGGAATTTCTACCTTGCTCATCAGACTATTCATATCATTTACAATGTCTAACAATTTAGCAAGGAACATAATTTTTAATTTAACGTGTGAATCTGTGGCGCTAGCAACAGTACCCCAAGGATCGGGATCGAATGTTTGATAACGTCTAGTAGTGGTTGAACGATTTGGAATTAGTCCTTCATTCATTGTATTAATAATTTCTATTCCCGCGCCACTATTAACGGTTTCAATTGCCAAAGAACTCTGTTCTAAGCATTTAGAAAGTTCATCAATTGTACGCTGTAAAACTACAGAACCTGGCACAAATATACCATTTACACGATATAAATGTAATATATTTGGGCTTGCTTTTGCGCGGTCTGTAATCTTATTACTAAGGTCTTGAATAATTTGTCCTTCTGCAGAACCTTCATCAAACATAGCTAATGCAGCCATAGAACTTAAATAATTTTCTATTATATTTTTATTAGCTTCTCCAACAATACTAACTGGAGAGCAATTAATGATTGCGCTTTCTAGCCAAGTGATATCACTATCTATTAATGGAACGCCCGCTTTAGTGAATAATGTATTAAGATTACTTAATTGAGCATGAACATTTGCACCTAAACTAGCGCCACTAAAGCCTAAATTGTTCTAATATTGATTATAGGTTTTCATAGTATCAGATATAAAGAAACTATCTTTAAGAGAGCCTAATACTTTCTATCTTTGAGCATTGATTTCTTCTTCAGATTTGCCTTCTTTACGTGCTTTTTCCACATATTGTCCCCATAAGTCATCAGTTTTTTCGCGCATTTCTTCAATTTCTCGCATCTTTTTTTCTTGTTCTTCTGTATATTCAAACCAGATTTTTTCATTTTCTGCAAGACTGTTGTAGTTAGCATCAGTACTTTTTAACTTGCTCATTTTAGTATAAAAATCCTATTCAAAATTAGAAATATACTATTTCTAAATTTCTGCAAGTTCTGGATCAAGGGTATCTACTAACTCTTCCGCACGTTTATCCATAATCTACTATAATGTAGTTTCTAGATTAATATCATTATATGTTAATGTAATAGTAATTAAGTCATTACGTCTATTTAGTGCGCCTGGAAAATGTGTAGATACTACTCCTTTTTGTAGAGCATTAATAATTGCTGGTGCAATTTCAGATAGTTTAGGACCACCAACAGAGAGTTTTAATCCTGTCATAGCTTTTTCAAAAGCAGTAGTAATCTAATCCTATGTGCGTGTATTTTTAGGGTTCGCCATTGCTTTGGCAATCGCGGCATTTAAATCATCACGTAAGCTACGGCTCATTTTCGATTTTAAGCCAGCAATAGCACCTTTTAATGTTTCAGCTTCAGATCTACCGTTACCAATTTTTTTCATTAATGAAGTACGGCCCAATCCTTGAGCTAATCCCATACCTTCGTATTGTACACCATCTGCTGTAATTTTAACTTGTAAAACTACATCGGTACCATCACCTGCGGAGCCAAGATTAAGCGCGCGAGTAACGCCACTCTTTCTTCTACCATCTTGAATTTCGCGCTGTAACTTTGCAAATTCTTTTTCTTTTACTTCTAATCGACGTATTAAACTTATAATACGAGTGTAGGTCTGCAAGTGACCCTATCCTTTAATAGCAGACATTAACATTGTTTCTTCTTTTGTGGTTTTATGTGCGGCAGACTATAATTCTTTAACTAAATCTGCGTAGGCATCATATAATCCATCTGCGACTTCTTTTCCACTGGCAAGAGTTTTTCCATTAAAATAATCTAACTATTTTCCATACTGTCCAAAATTAGAATAATATCCTTGAATACGATAGCTACGAGTTTCTTCAATTTGTTCAGTTAATGTTTGAATAAATTCATCTGTTGGTAAATTTTTATAGCTACCTTCGAGAATTTCTACAGTATGCTTAACTCCATCATTTACAATAGCCTTTACTAACATTTCACGTACTGTATCAGTATTAGCCTATCCAGTAAATAAATATTGCTTAGCTATGTCTTCAAATTGTTTCATATTACTTTCTGATTCAAAGATTTCTTTAATATGATCAGTAATCCAATGAGCTACAACAACGTCTACTGTTTTTGGAATATCTGCAAGATATTTTTTTGCACCCCAAAGAGTTTTACGTTTTTTACCGTCAAAGGGTGAAGTTAAATTACCATGTTCTGCATAAGATATTGTAAGTTGACGATTATAGCGTTTTTCTGCGCGTTTCATATAATCAATATAATCTGGATCAGAGGTATCAATTGCATCTCTTCTACTCATACCATTTTGTTTACGCCATAAACCATTTAACTATCTTTCACGAGATTGTTTCATTGAAGACATAGCATTCTCAATAGTTTTAATACGCTCTTCTTCGTATTGAGCAACAACTTTAGTTTGCTTTAGACCTTGCTCTAAAATATTAACTAAAGCAATCATACGATTATAATCAAATTCATTTGTATTCGCCCCATGAGAAAATAAATCTTCTAATTCGGTGATTTCTTCTATTGCAGCAATTTCTTCTTTAGAAAAGCTATCTTTTAAAATAGCAAATTTCTATTTAAAATATGTCATTTCATTAGAACGTTCATATTGAACAGCCTAGCGTAAGAAATCTAATGCTTGTGCAAGCATTTTTAGCGCAGGCATATCTTTTCCTCCAGAAAATGTTGGTGGATTTGCCAAAGCTGCTGCGCCAGCTGCGGAAATTTCTTTTGCTTTTGCTGCATATTCTGGAGTGGTCCCGCCATATGTGTCGAGTGATTTGAAATAAAAATAATCTGGCGCATGACCATTATAAAACATTAAGTTACCATATGTTTTAAAGGTAGCGTCATAATAACCTGATGCCATATTTTGTACCCTCCATTAATAAAATTAAAAAGCCATTCACAACGGAATGGCTTTCCTCTTAAAGATATGTATTTTTATTAAAACTGAATCACTTCAATTTTTTTAATATCATGCTTACGAATTTCTTT
>Ga0310694_10005173_pt1 | contig 12524 bp, 8 predicted proteins | sample 174DNAGHGhighgp2_FD_203884 | JGI IMG/M metagenome (GOLD analysis project Ga0310694, IMG submission 203884) | Sheep rumen microbial communities from Palmerston North, Manawatu-Wanganui, New Zealand - 1742 DNA GHGhigh gp2 (v2) (version 2) | ecosystem: Host-associated > Mammals > Digestive system >...
CGGTGAGCACGCCTGCTATCATGCCCTTCGAGAAGGGGCTGTTGTGGTTTGCCATGTGCTCGGCGAAGGCGTCGATGTCGAGGACTTCCGTCACCTGGCTCACGCCGTAGGCCTTCGTTTCGGTGATTTCGGCCTTCTTCGTGCCGGGCTTCGCGCTCATGATTGCGATACTGTAGTTAATCATAATTTTGGATTAGGGATTAGGGATTAGGGTTTTGTTGTTCTCTCGTTTGTGAATTGTCAATTATCAATTGTCAATTATCAATTGCCGGACGCGGCGTGTCATGCTGGCCATCATAACGTGCCTAATTGCGCACTTAGGCGTGCCGTGTTCTGAATTACGATGCAAAGTTACGACAGTTTCGGGGAGCGTTGAAAATCATTGAAAACCATTGAAAATTATTGCAAAGAAAATTTGCATAATTCGCTGAAAATTCGTACCTTTGTAGAAAAATTAAGGACCATGAAAAGCGCATATAAATCCGAGCTTGCGACGGCCGCAGGCGTCAGTTACACCACCTTCTACCGTTGGCTCAAACAACAAATGCCGCATCTTGCGGGCTTGGGAGTCAGACCCCGACAGCAGATGCTTCCGCCCAAGGCTGTGGAATGGATATGTAAAGAATACGGCATCGACCTTTGACGCCCCCCCCTGACAAATTCAGGCTTCCCCCCCCTCAACAACTCAACAAACTCAACAAACTCAACAACCGAAAAAAAGACACGAGAGACTTTTTATATATTACTTAAGTTTCTGAAGTTAAAATGGAAGTAAAAGTGGAAGTTAACTCGCTCCGCTCGTGGAAGTTAAAGAGGACAATACCAAACAGAATTCCAAGCATCCAAAGCAATCGTCCAGCCAGCTTGCTGGCTTAACTTCCAGCACGAAGTGCTTAACTCCATATTTAACTTCATTTTATAACTTCCGAAACTTAAAATATATTATATATTACCTATTACATTATAAGTTAATATATATAATAATATATAGCGCTTAGTTCTCTCTCAAAAAATAGTTGTTGAGTTTGTTGAGTTTGTTGAGCCAAAAAAAATATCGGGGCTTTATCTTGCAGTATGGCCGTTTTTTGTAACTTTGCAGACAGAAGGCAGAAAGACAGCAAAAATGATTCCCTCTCTATCGTATGATGTCAAGAGTGCCGCAGGGCAAGGCGGAGGTTCCATGCTCTTTCACATGCTCCCAAAATTCCCATCAATCCTATAGCTTTCCGTCATTCCCATTATGCTAAACAACGACAAGTTCCTTGCTCCCAAAGGCGATTACAAGAACCTCATCGCCTTCCAGAAGACGGAGTGCATCTACGACATCACGCTCTATTTCGTGGAGCACTATCTGCCGAAGATTGGCGACCGCACCGTTGACCAGATGGTGCAGGCTGCTTGCCAACATTGCGCTGGTGTTGATTCATCAGGCAGATTTCCTGTTGAGGCGGCTGCTGGAGAAACGCAAGCAAGATTTCCTGGAGAACGGCGGCATCAAGGAACAGATGTCTGCCGCCCGCCGCAACTGGCGCGAAGAGCATGGGATGGGGTACCTTAACGGGAGTTATGGGAAGAATGGGAGAAATGAGAATAACGGCCAAATGAGACGGTGAACCTGCACAACAATCTTAGTTTGGCAACAGGCTACAAGAAGATACTGGAAATCTGAACCTCAACAACTCAACAAACTCAACAAACTCAACAAGTCATTTTCAGACACACACATTCAAGAAAAAGAACGAGTCCCCCTCTCTGCCGGGAGCGGGGACTCGTATGGTATGGCGGTTGACTTTGTTATTCCCCGAAGATTTCCGCGAGTTTCTCGTCGAGCATGTCGCCGCGCAGGTCAATATCGACAATCTTCCCGTCGCCGTCGAGGAGGATGTTGGCAGGGATGCCTCTGATGTTGTATGTCTTCGCGCCAAGGCTGTTCCATCCCGCAAGGTCGCTCAGATGCACCCACGGCATCTTCATCGTCTCGATGGCACGGAGCCATGCCTCTTTGCTTGTGTCGAAAGAGATGGCGACGATGTCGAGACCCTTTGCGTGATACTTTTCGTAGCAGGCGGTCACGTTAGGCATCTCGGCACGACAAGGTCCGCACCACGACGCCCAGAAGTCGATGAGCACATAGCGGCCTTTTCCGCACCACTCGCTCAGCCGTCGCTCTTGTCCCGTGGTGTCGTTCATGGCGATGTCCGTGAACTTGTTCCCGATGGCACGCACCGTCTGGCTCTTCAGCATACCCTCGCGCTCGCCTTGCAAGGCGGCAAGATGCTCCTTGGCTTTCTGCATGGAAGGAAGGTTCTCGTATGGCGCTCCCGGATAGAATATCTTCTGAAGGTCGCCGAGCGAAAGCCCGGGATAAATCATCGGCACGAACACGACAGGGAGCATCGAGTCGAGATTGTCCATCACGGCCTTGCGCATCTGTTTCATCGCTTCTACCTTGTCGTCGTTCTTCATCGAGGTCATCAATCCCCTCATGACGGTGTTCATAGCCTCGGAAGCCTTTGAGCCTTTGACCGTGCCCGAGGTCAAGTCAACTTCTGTCGGAATGCTGTCAACCATGACTGCCACGACGTCTTCTTGATTGTCCCCGGCAGCCGTTACGTCGGAAGCAATGAGAAGGGCGATAACATCTGAAGGCAAGACTTTCTCGTATTCCCATTTCCCGTTTGTGACGGTTACGCTGTCTTGTCCGCCACTGCCGTCCATGTTCTTGCATACACCTACGGCTTTTGCGTCCTGCTGTGCGGTGCCTTGAATGCGGACTCTCGTTTGTGCCTGCCCTGCCACACAGACAAAGGCGAGCATGATTGTGATGATTGTTGGCTTCATGTTGTAGAATCTTTATACCTTATTATATATAACGCACGACAGATGCTTACTTCAGTTTCGTGGTGATGATGTTGACGCTGAAGGGAGCGACGTCGAAGGTGAGCTTGCGGCCGCCTTCGACCGTCTGCACTTTTGCAGGGCGCGGCACGATGTTGTTGGGGAACTGCATGGTGTTCTCGTCGTCGCCTGTCATGCCGGCAAGTCTTACCATCTCCGCTTCTTTAGCCACACCGCCTGTCAGCTCAATGGTGCCTGTCGTGCCGGTGTCGCAGAGGTTCACAATCTTGGTGTAGAGGGTGCCTGTCTTCTCGTCGAGTGTGCTGCCCTCATATACGCCGTAGAGTGCAGTGGGCGTCTTCTTGCCCTTATACACTTCCTTACCATCGACGAAGGCAACAATGTCATCGCCATCGACATCAAGCTGGATGTCGTACCAGCGGCCAGTCTCATAGCTGTCGCTGTGTGCGCCGTCGAGGGTGTTGCGGTTGCCGCTCATGGTGGTCTCTACGGAAGTCCTTGTGTTGCCCCATCCGCCGAGGTTGAGCCAATCGAAGTTCCGCTCGTCAACATAGTTGAAGACAATCATAAAGCCTTCTGCGCCGCCGTCCTTTCTTGCCTGTACCTTATAGGTGTAGCGCTTGGCAGTAATGGTTTCGGGGCAATACATGATAGGCTCCTCGGCATTGCTCGTCTGGCTGAGAACGCCCTGGGCATCGACGCTCCACTTGCCCTGGAACTTCGGGAGCTGATTGCCTTCCTTCCAATGTTTCATGTCGGAGAGCTGTACCTCAGTACCCTCAATCAGGAGTTGCGGATTGCGATACGAGGATTGCGTCTTCCATGTTGCCACGCCGACGCGAAATTCTTCATTCTTAATTCTTAATTCTTCATTCTCTGGGATGCTCCACTGCAAGTCGCTCTTCACCACCCTGTTACCCACATGATTTGGGAAGAGCTGCTGCACCCAATAGCTCGGCGTGCCGAAGGACTGGCTGCTGTTGAAGCGAATCATGTCGGGCCGCCACTGGATGCTGTTCTCGTTGACGAAGATAGGCGCATAGCTGCTCATGCGGACGATGTCGGCATTGTTCTCCATGCCCATCATAAAGACGGCCTCGCCCATTGCGGCGTTCATGTTGCCCGTAGTGCCGTAGCCTTGTGTGACGGCATATTCGCCCGGATAGATGATGGGGCCTCGGCGGTCGTAGGTGTCGTACTTGTGATACTGACTTACGAACCAAGCGGGGTTGCGATAGTAGTGCTCATCTACAATGTCCACGGGATTGTCGTTGCGCCATTTGGGATTGTCTGTTCCCCACGACTCCACGTTGCCGATGCACTGCACCTCGGGGAAGCGAGCCTTGATGGCATCGTAGAACATACGATAGCGCTCGGGATAATGGTCGCTCTGGTCGCTGTTGTTGTCCATGTGGAAGTTGTAGTTCTCGTTGCCTATCTCGATGTATGCGATGTTGAAAGGCTCGGGATGACCATTGTCGGCACGCATCTTGCCGTAATGAGTGGTGACGTCACCATTGGCGTACTCAAGGGCGCCGAGGCATTCGTCAATCCACGGCTGCAACTCGTTCAAGGGTGTGCAGCCGCCGTGCCAGATGCCGATGTTGACCACATAGAGGGGCTTTGCTCCCAAGTCCTCGGCAAGTTGCAGGAACTCGTGGAAGCCGAGGCCGTCCGTCGTTGGATAGCCCCAATTGGCATTCATGTGTCCCGGACGTCTTTCAATCGGGCCGACCGTCCGCTCCCAATGGTAGGCGTTCTCGGGCTTATGGTTGCCCTCCACATAGCAGCCGCCGGGGAAGCGCATGAAGGCAGGCCGAAGTGCCTCGAGCTTTTCCGCAAGGTCTATTCGGCACCCGTTCTCGCGACCCTTGAAGGTAGGCGGGAAGAGGCTCACGACATCGAGGAGAACGCTGCAGGGGTTTTGGAAGGTAAGGTGGAAGACGGCTTGAGGGTCGCTCTCTGTGGCGACAATGTTGGCCTCAACCTTCTGCCATCCATTACGGAACTTGACGTCGATGGCGGTGGCGCCGAGGGTGTGGTCGCTCTTGGTAGCGAGGCGGGCGAGTATGGAGCCGGGCTTGCCGTGAAGAACCTTTATCCAGAAGGAAAGCCTGTACTGGGTGCCTGCCACGGCATTGATGCCCCAATATCCGGGATTGCTGACGCCGGCGCCAGGGATGGTGTTTTTGACCAAGAGGGCATGACCTTGCTTCTCGTTGAGGAGGTCGTCGCTGACGAGACTTATCTCGCTCCTCTCTGCCTTCCAATGTTCTGGCTTCTCGACATCGTACTCAAAGGAACGATTGCGAATCAACTCGGCATAGAGGCCGCCGTCGCTGGCGAAGTTAATGTCCTCGTAGAAGATGCCGTAGAGCGTCGGACTTATCTCGATGCCCTTCTGTGCGACATCAACCTTAATGTTCACCTGCGCCTGCGTTCCCATGCCACAGCAGGCAAGCATACATGCAATAAGCGTTCTTTGGATTTTCATATCATATTGTTTTTGCGTTTTCGCTTGCAAAGTTATCAATAATATCTTTTATTTGCAAGGGAAGAGCCAAAAAACATCGTAACGCCGCCTGCATTGAAAGCACGAAAAAGGCCTTCTTCTTCCTTTTCTTCCTTTCTTGTCACATTTATAGGCAAACAAGGAGGATTATACATTATTATTGTATATCTTTGCATTCTCAAACAAATCTTTTGTAATATGAACGTAAGGAATATCATGATGACGCTTGCCCTCGTTGCCGCTATCGGAACGAAGGCCCAGAAGGAGGTAGCGGCTCCGCAGAATGTGTATGCAAGGCAGACAATGTCGCTGAACGGCGAGTGGAACTACTTCGCCGACTTGCAGGAACAAGGCTATTACGACTATCGCATGAACCCGACGCAATGGGGCTACTTCATCAACGCAAAGCCCAAGAACCCCTCGGACCTCGTGGAGTATGACTTCGATGCCTGCCCCACCATGCATGTGCCGGGCGACTGGAACACACAAGACGAGCAGCTCTTCCTCTACGAAGGCACAATATGGATGAAGAAGGACTTCGAGATTGACAACAGACAACAGACAACAGACGACAGACGCTTCTTGCTGTACTTCGGAGCGGTGAACTACGAAGCCATCGTCTATGTGAACGGCAAGAAGGCGGGGCGGCACGTCGGCGGCTTCACGCCCTTCTGCTACGATGTGACTGACCTCGTACACCAAGGCAAGAACTTCGTCATCGTGAAGATCGACAACAAGCGCCACAAGGACAACGTGCCGACCCTCATCTTCGACTGGTGGAACTATGGCGGCATCACCCGCGACGTGCTGCTGGTCAGCGTTCCAGAGACATACGTTGAGGACTATTCGCTGCAGCTCGACAAGCAGATAAAGGGCAAGAAGCGCACAATAAACTTCTCGCTGAAACTCAACAAACCCGTCGCAGGAAAGGAAGTCACCTTGAGTATCCCCGAGCTGAAGATAAGGCAACAGCTCACGACAGACGACAAAGGTGAAATCGTCAATTGTCAATTATCAATTGCGGGTTCCAAGCTGCAACTCTGGTCGCCCGACACTCCTAAACTATATAATGTGGAACTCGCAATGGGCGATGAGGTCATCAAGGACGAGATAGGCTTCCGCACCATCGAGACGCGCGGCAAGCAGCTGTTGCTCAACGGCAAGCCAATCTTCCTGCGCGGCGTCTGCTCGCACGAGGAAACGGCCTACACGAGCCGTCGCTGTAACAGCGCAGCCGATGCCGACACCCTGCTTGGCTGGGCACGACAGCTGGGATGCAACTTCATCCGCCTCGCCCACTACCCCCACAACGAGCACGCGGTGCGCGAAGCCGAGCGGCAAGGCTTCCTCCTGTGGTCGGAGATTCCTGTCTATTGGACCATCTCATGGCAGAACGAGGCGACCTACGCCAATGCCGAGCGGCAACTGACCGACATGATTCGCCGCGACCACAACCGCGCTGCTGTCATCATCTGGTCGCTTGCCAACGAGACGCCTCACAGCGATGCCCGCGACAAGTTCCTCGGCCGACTCGCCCAAAAGGCACGCGGCCTCGACAGCACGCGCCTCATCTCGATGGCTATGGAGGTGACAGGAGCATCGAACTACGTGAACCGCCTGCACGACAACATGCATGAGTATGTCGATGTGGTCAGCTTCAACCAGTACATCGGCTGGTATCGCGACGTGAACGACGCGCCGAAGATGAAGTGGGAGATTCCCTACGAGAAGCCGGTCATCATTAGCGAGTTCGGCGGCGGCGCAAAGGCTGGGCTGCACGGCGACAAGGGTCAGCGATGGACGGAAGAGTTCCAGGAGAATCTCTACCGCGAGAACCTTGCCATGCTCGACAAGATTGACGGCCTGGCCGGCACTTGCCCCTGGGTATTGAAGGACTTCCGCTCGCCCCGCCGCCCCCTCCCCGGCATACAGGACGGCTTCAACCGCAAGGGACTCTTCAGCGATAAGGGGCAGAAGAAGAAAGCCTTCTATGTGCTCCGCGACTGGTACGAAGGGAAGAAGGGATTAAGGATTAAGGATTAAAGATTAGGGATTAGATGAAACGCTTCGCCACGCTCTTTGCCTTTGCCGCGCTTATCGTGCAAGGCCTCAACGCGCAGAAGACGATATATATCCCCGACAGCTGGGCGTATGATGCTGCCACGGGGGAATACACCGAAGACGGCGACAGCAACCTGCAATGGTCGATGAGCCGCAGCCGCGAGTCGGAAAACTGCATCATCTTCTGGCAGAAAGGGTTCGGCAACGACCCAAGCAAAGCCCCTTCCATCAACGGAACGTCGATGACCTTCGATGCGGACGACGTGCTTCGGGTAGCCGAGGAATGCTACGAACTCAACGTCAACACGTTGGGCTTCTCGTCGGGCAACATGCTCACCAAGTACAAGATTCTCATCCTGATGAAGTACACGACCACATGGACGTGCTACGGCAGCGGCTACGACTTCGAGTGCAGTGCCCTTTGGCTCAATCCTGCGACGGTGAAGCCCGCCGGCCATTCGCTGGCGCACGAGGTGGGACATTCCTTCCAGTACATGTGCTATGCCGAGGCTGCCCGCTACAACCACACTTCCTCCACGACCATCGGCACGGGCTTCCACTTGCCCATTGGCAACGGGCAGGCCATCTGGGAGCAGACGGCACAGTGGCAGGCCAACCAGAGCTATCCCTCGTATATGTTCAGCCAGAGCTATCCGCTCTTCGGCAACAATGCGAACTATGCCTTCTCGCACGAGTGGATGCGCTATCAGAGCTATTGGTTCCTCTATTACCTTTGCCAGCACTACGACGACATCACGACTGTCGCACAGGTGTGGAAGCAGCCGATGACGGGAGCCGTTGATTTCTGCCAGGCGCTGATAAAGCTGAAGAAGCTCACGGCCGAGGCCTTCTACAGCCTCTACTTTGACTATGCCCTGCACTGCGCCACTTTCGACTTCGACGCGGCGGCACCTTATCGGAATGACTACATCGGCAGGTTCGACTATCGCGCCGTGCCGCTGGACGAGAACAAGTACCAGGTGGCATACGCCAGTGCGCCGCAAAGCACGGGCTTCAACGTCGTGGAGCTTGCCGTTCCGCAGGCAGGCACAACCGTCACCACGAGGTTCACGGCCCTCAAACCCGCTTCTGCCTTGGACGAGAATGACCCGGGAGAGTACAACAACGGCAACCCGGGCACATGGCTCAGTGCAGGCGTGAGGAAATACAACAGCGTCAGCAGAGTTGCCGCACGAGGCTTCCGCGTGGGTTATGTCTTCCTAAAGAACGACGGCACACGCGAGTACCATAACGACGACATCGTCCATTGCAAGGGAACCGGCGAGGCAACCGAAGACATCTCGGCCGAAGTGCCGGCAGGCACAAAGCGCCTGTTCCTCGTCATCGCACCGGCGCTTGCCACATACATACAGCACCAGTGGGACGACGACATCAGGAACGACGACCAGTGGCCCTACCAGTTCGAACTCGTCGGCACCTCTGCCACCAGCGTCATCCCTTACGTCAAGGAGCCGGACTTCGAGAAGGCCATCGACGGACGCCCCATCAGCGACGTCACCCTTACTTACGAAGTCGTGCTGCCGCCAACATCGGGACACGACGGAGCCTCTGTCTCGTTCTCCGGCAGCGCACTCAATGCCCTCTGCACAGCCTTTCAGATGGAAGGCGACGAACTTTTTGGCCAAATCCTTCCCTACAGCAGCTCTCAGCCAAACGGCACGATAATGAACTACGCCGCAAGGCCAAACGGCAGCCTGCAGCGCGTGGCCAAGACCACAAACGGCGACTTCGGACATTGGTTCAACGCAAGCGGAACGGCCATCAGCTACGGCAGCGGATGCGTGGTCTTTGCGGAGTTCACCAAAGCGAGCAAGAGCGCAGTCGTGGGGCAGTACCCCAATGCCAACAAGGACGGCGCGAAACGAACCGTCCGCGAAGCACTCCACTACAAGGACGCAAACGGAAAGACGGCCACTGCCTACCTCGTCTTCAACGTCACCTTCCAGTCGGGCGCAACGCCACGCAGCTATCTTGCCGACATCGACTACACCGATCCGACCCCCGACGGCATAGTGCCAATTGACAATGGACAATCGAGAATTGACAATGAGGAAGCCGACATCTACGACCTCAGTGGCCGGAAATTGTCAATTCCTCATGGCCTCTGCATCGTGAAGCAAGGCTCGGCGAAAGCCAACGGCAAGAAAGTCCTGGAAAAATAAGACAGACCTGTTCCTTCCGCAGCCTTCTCCTTACAGCAAAAACGCAGGAAAAATCCTGACAACATTTTGAGCATCATGCATCACGGGGCGTGAACTCTTGTTCCTCCCTGCACGGTGCTTTTGCCAACGAGGCACGCCAAGTTTGTCAACGCAGCACGCCTCGATTATTTTCGAGGTGCGCCTCGACGGTCGAAAAAACATGCCGATTTTTGTCGAAAAGCACCAGTTTTCTGTTCATTATCACCGCCTCGTCGCAAAACATCGTTTTGCAAGCCGTTGGCAATCACCGCATTGCAAAAAACGCAAAATTCGGTCTCTCCCCTACCTCGGTCAGCTTGAACGTCATTTTTCGCGCATCAAAAGCCAAATTTTAGGAAAAACCTTGACGTTTTCCAGCTAGAAGACGATGCTTCGAAGTGCAGTCTCCTGATATCTTACCAATGGACTTAATTCTGCTCCGCGCATTAACAGCGCGCCTTGATGATAGATCATTCAAGAACTCGGACGGGGCGAACGCTTCGACCGAGGTAGCGGCTGTCGTAGCCCCAAACGATGCCGCCAGAGAAGATGTCCAGGCCGTACGCGTAGATGGGGTAGCTCGTGTCGAGCAAACGCATCCAATAGCGGCCGCCGCTGCCTGCGAAGTAGAGACTCGTGTCGCCGCGACAGCCCGCAGCGGGCAGGAAAATGGAGATTCCGTTGCTCTTGCTCGTTATCTTGCGACCGTTAACGCCATTCATCTGTGTCCACTCCGTCGTCGTGTAGCTGCTGTTGTACAGCTCTTGGATTTGGGCGAGGCTCGGCATCTGCCAGTCACTGCCCCAGTTCGCTGTCGCAGCATCGTCCTCAAGCTGAAGCTCGGTCAAGCCGCCGTTGTTATTGTATTTCTTAAACGTTTTGCCATTATCATCAGTATCAAAGTATGTGCTCCAACTGTAATTGCTCTTCGGCTTTGTCTCGCCCCAGGCGAAGTAGTCGCCGTAGTCTTCGGGGCTACTGGCACCCACGTTGCACGTTGCCCAAAGCGTGCCGCTCGGCAAACCGAGGTCAACATACTCGTGGGGTGGTTCTTCCCGCTCGAAGCTCTTAACTGCGCCATAGTGCGGAATGCCATCTATAAGGATGTAAGCACGATAGTAGATAGTGCCAAAACCAGGAGAGACGAGTTTGACTGTATAGAAATTCTCATCGTCCACCTCGTTGGAGGTGACGGTCATGTCGTTGACCGTTGGCAATTCTGTATAACCATAATAACCATAGCAGACGCCAAGCAAAAGGGAACTATAAGCACCACCGCCGATGGTGAGGCGCGATTTAACGGTCAGCGTCTCCTCATTAATGTCGCCTGTCTCTACGACATTGTCATCAAGCGTGCGGAAGGTGCGCACCGTGCCATAGCGGGTCTGCCCGTCAACAACGGCGTATGGGCGATAGTAGTAGTCCGTGCCACCCATCAATCCGCGCAGCTGGAAGGTGAAGTTTTCGGAGGAAGCAGTCATCTGATTGTCATTCGTAGTAGGTTCGATGCCTATGCCATAACATATACCCCTTGTAAGAGAAGAATAAGATGTCTGCACATCGACACTGCCAGACACCTTGGCACTGAAGCAGGTGATGGCAGTCGCATCGCCTGTCGTGAAGTTGACAATGATGCTGTTTGTCGTGAAGGACTTCACCTTGCCATAGAACCAGATGCCGCTCTGATAGACAAAGGAACGGTAATAGTATGTCGCATCGGACTGCAGGTCGTTTATCGTCTTTGTATAGCGGCCGTCTTCTGCAATGTCGTTCGTGCTGACCGTCACCTGCGTGCCGTTGTTCCTGTTGGGCGTTCCCTCTTGACAATAGATGAAGCCAACGCGAAGGTCGGTGGAAAGGTTGTCGCGAATGCTGGTAGCATAGCCAACGAGCGTTGCCGCTTTATTCGTAACATCAATGGCATCACCCGTCACCGAAGGGTCTGTAGTGTCACCGCTCCCCGAAGAGTCACCTTCGGTAAACACAAGACTGTCTAACTGCAAAAGACTATACTCGGCAACCTGATTGCCTGTCATGTAGAGTGTCAACTTCTGCGCCCACGCCGTCTGCAAACCTGCCAACAATAGCAGCAGGGCTGCAAAAATGCTTTTTACCTTCATAACATATATGTGTTTCTTGCCACAAAGGTACAACTTTTCACCTTACCCGCCAAACAATCTTGCTCTTTTCCACAAAAAAAACCGCAGGGCTTTCGCCTTGCGGTCTTAAGTATCCCCCTCCCTTTAAGGGAGGGATGGGGAGGGTCTTTAGTAGATTCCTTCAACGTAGTCGAGGAGCGTCTTGCGGCTGGCAAGGGTGCGGTCGTAGTCCTCGCGGTTGGTGACCACAATCTTGTCGAGCTTGATTCCCTCGACAGCATGGAGCGGATAGCGTGCGCCGTCCTCGTCCATAAGGTAGCAAGTGTTGACGAAACGGAAGTTTTGGCCTTGTGGATACTCCATCGTGAAGTGAATCGTCGTTGCCGTGTCGGCCAAAATCACTTCGCGTGCCTTCAGTTCGCCACGATAGATGTTCGACGCCATTGCCTTCGGCGCCTTGATGGTCTTGTAAACCTTAGCCTGCCCTGCCAATGCTACAAGGGCAAGCAGAATGGTAATGATGGCTCGCTTCTTCATGTTCATTTGGTGTTCAAAGCTTTTTCTATTTCTTCTTTGATTGTTTCGACGCCTGGGAAACCTATCTCTGTGTAAGTCTGTTTGCCGCTGGCATCGTAGATAGCATAGGTTGGGATGCCGTTCGAATGATACAGGTCGAGGAGATGATTGTACTGCTCTTTCGTAAGATAGTAGTGATTGCCCGGGATGTCGCCTATCATGTTCTTCCAATCCTCATAAGGCGACGAAGGCGAGGTGATATAGACAAACTCGATG
>Ga0310694_10005175_pt1 | contig 12521 bp, 1 predicted proteins | sample 174DNAGHGhighgp2_FD_203884 | JGI IMG/M metagenome (GOLD analysis project Ga0310694, IMG submission 203884) | Sheep rumen microbial communities from Palmerston North, Manawatu-Wanganui, New Zealand - 1742 DNA GHGhigh gp2 (v2) (version 2) | ecosystem: Host-associated > Mammals > Digestive system >...
GTGAGCGAGAGTACGAATGAAGCAAAAGTAAATGGTGCGCTCAGTGTGACGGCAGACGAGAATGCCGTGACAGGTACTGCTGCGAGTGCTTTCTCTGTGGGTGGAAGCACGGCAGTTGGTGCCAGTGTGGCACTGAACATCGCGAATTCCAAAGTGAACGCGGATATGCTGACAGATGCCGTCGTTGACAATGATGTGAAGATTTCTGCAACGACGTACAGTGAGGATGTGACCAATGCCATCGCATCCGCAATGGGCGGTGATATCGGGCGGAACATGGCCAGGATAGGCAAGGCTGGCGATAAAGTGGAATCCGGTGCAAACAAGTTACTGGATGGAAGCTATGTTGATTCGCTCGGAAAAACGGACAAGAAGTCTACAAAGACCAATGACAGGATCAATGGACGTCTTGATGAAAAAGGCAATGGAGATACCAAAGCCAAGGCATCTACGTCGACCAATGCACTCCGCAGTCTGGGTGTATCCACTGCAGACGGGAATGCAGGCAGTGAGGGAACCGACGCGGCAAAGCAGAAGATCGAGGATACGACCGACACCAAGCTCGGTTCTCAGGATGCCCAGAAGAGCAGCAAGATCCAGGTGGGCGCTGCAGTCGGTGTTACCGTAGCCAGCCACGAGGCTGGGACAAGTGTCGGCGCGATCAAATCTTATACGGGAAATGTAGAGGCGATTGCAAAGAATACCGGCAACTTTGCCACTCTGGGAACGGGTGCGGCCATGTCCCTTGCGGAAAAGGCCAATTCCATTGCCGTGGGTGTAGCGGTTACCGTGAACAACAACAAGTCAAATGTTAATGCGAAGGGAGATATTGCAGCGGAGGGCGACGTGACGCTCTCCTCGGAACTCACGCAGAATATGGACGGCGACTTCAGGGGCAGGCTGGCAGCACAGTCTCTGGCCGGCAGTGTGGCCGGTAAAGACTCCTCCGTCTCACTCGGCGGTGCGGTCAGCGTCGTTGTCGCAAATGCGCAGTCCACGGTTGGCCTGGCTGGCAGCACGGATGTTGCAGGCCAGAATGTGACCGTTGAAGCGACGGACAAGAGCAAACTGGCAGCACGTGCAGGCGGCCTGAGCATATCAAAGGGCTCAAGCATCGGCATGGGTATTGCCAGCACGACCATTGTCAGCAACAATGAAGTCAAAGCCACTGTGGGTGACAATGTAGAGATCACCGCGGACAGTTTCAGACTGAATGCGGAGAAGAAGCAGGTGAAGGACTCCGACTTTAAGCAGCTGATTGATCTCAGGACTCTCGTAACAGATTCCAGTGCGCTGTCAGATGAACAGCGGAAAGAAGCGAAGACAGGCTTCATTGATGTCCATAAGGGCAAGTCGGACAACAGCTACAAGGTAGAGGTGAATCTGTCTCAGGAGAAACTGCTGGGGACGCTGGACGGGCTGAACTTCCTGTCCTCCCAGAATACGTATGCTGAGGCGATCGCGGGGTCCGTTGCGACCGGCAGTACCAATGCCAGTCTGGCAGGATCGTTTGCTGTTGCGACGAACAACAATATAATTGCAGCCCAGCTGGGCAGCAATGTAACCATCAGTGCCGCAAATGGAAATGCAGATGTCAGTGCGGTCAATGGTGCCACGACCCGTGTGAGTGCCGGCAGCCTGTCCGCAGCACCTGCAAAGACCAGCGTCGGCGCTACGGTTGCCGTGCTGGTAAACAATGACAGTGCCAGGGCAGTGACCGGAGACAATGCGAGGGTTAAAGCATCCGGCAATATGTTCCAGAAGGCAGAGCAGACCGGGAATACACAGGTGTTTACCGGCGCAATGAGTGTGGCAGCCGGGAAGGAAGCCGGGAATGCTGTCGGCGGTGCAGTGAATGTCATTGTCAACAAGAGCACGGCTGAGAGCATCATCGGCAAAAAGGCAAATATCTCGGTGGGAGGCGCAGCTGACATCAGCAGCAAAACGGATCTTGACCTGATGCTCATTTCCGGCAGTGCCAACGTGAGCGTCGGACCCAAGGCGTCCATAGCGGCTGGCGGCACGGTGAACGTGATTGTGGACAAAGCGGTTGCGAACACCACGCTCGGAGAAAACAATACCGTGGAAGCGGATAAGGTTGACATTACATCCTCTGTAATCGACCGTATGATTTCCGGTGCCATGTCGGCATCTGCAGCCATTTCCCCGAATGGCAAGGCTGGTGCAGGCGCGGTGAACGTGATCATTTCCAATTCCGCTGCGGATACGACGATTGGCAGCAAGGCCAGTCTGAAGGCGGTCAGCGGCGACATGAGGCTGAAGGCTGACAATGATGCGGGTGTGATCAATGCCACACTGGCAGCCTCCGGCAGCGGCGGCACAGCGATCGGCGGATCATTCAACGTTAACGTATTTGACCGCGAGGCGGCGGTAAAGCTGACAGATGGCACGCTGAATGCAGGTGGAAATCTGTCTGTGCAGGCCGGCGGCAGGAACTACAACATTCTGGGCGGACTGGCACTGGCCGGCAGTGTCGGCGGCTCATCTATTACCGGCAATGCAGATGTTCTGGTGGAAAGCAGCAGAATTCATACGGACATAGAAAAGGGTGTTACGGCGAAAGCCGGAAAGAATGCCCTGCTCGAGTCCTATCTGAGTGATTTCACTGTGGGCGCTGCAGGCAGCATCGCACTCGGCGGCGGTGCCGCTGTCGGTGCAACGGTCCTGACCGTGGTGAAGAACAATGATGTCCGTACGCGTCTTGGCACAAGCAGTGTAACCGGTTCCGGACCTGATGCCGTCAAGTCACTGTCCGGAGAAGATGTGAAAGGCATTTTCGTCGGCGCGAACGCGAAGGAAACCCAGTTCCTGGGTGCAGCAGGTGTTGCTGTCTCCGGAAGTGCTGCGGTCAACGGTGTGGTCGATGTGCTGGTGAACAACAATACTGTTCTGGCAGACGCGTCCAGGGCGAAACTGACATCCGGTGCTGTGGATACAGAAAATGTTCCTCAGATACAGATCCGGATCATCACACATGACCGTATTTTCGGCAGATCCCAGTCCCGTACGGTGAATGTGGATGCCGCAAAGGCACAGGCATACATCGAAAGCGAGCTGGCAAAGGCTAATGACCAGTTCTCAATCAGTGCTGACGTCTTTGCAAAAGGCCAGTGGCTGTCTTACAAGGATGGCCTCCGGGAACTGACGACGACGCCTGGTGCTGTCACTGTCAAGGCCACGGATGATACCCGGCAGATCGTGCTGGCAGGCGGTGTGAGCGCCGCAAGCAGTGCGGGTGTAGGTGCCTCTGTTGTGACACTTGTGTCGGGCAAGACGGTAAAGGCACTGGCACACGATATGACAGCGACAGACGATATCAAGGTCATCGCTGAAAACAGGGACGATATTACACAGGCGGCAGTCAGTGTCGGTATAGCCGGCACGGCGGCTGTGCAGCTCGGTGCAGCTGTGCAGGTACTGGGCAGCAAGGCTGTTGCTGAAGTTGGCAGTGATGTCATTTCCAGAAGCGGCAGCGTGAACATCAACTCCCAAAATACAACCAAGCTGATCAATGCCGCAGGTGCAATTGCCGGTTCCGGCGCTGCAGCAGTTACGCCGGTGGGTGTGGTTACCTATTTCACCGGCGAGTCTGAAGCGCGTCTGAAGTCCGGCAGCATCGTCGATGCCCAGAAGGATGTAAATATCAGGGCAGAGGCGGTCAAGGACGTCGATCTTTACTCTGCAGGCTTCGCCGTGGGCGGTGCAGCCGGTGTATCCGGTACGGCCAATGTTCTGGTCTCCAAGGACAAGACAAAGGCTGTTGCGGAGGAGGGAACAAGAACCGCCGCAGACAACATGAATGTTGAGGCAGAAGGCAATTACAAGCTGATCTCCGCGACAGGCGTGATTGCGGGCGGAACCGCAGGCGTCGGTATCAATGCCGTTGTCAGCGTGCTGAAGAGCAATACAACGGCTGAGATGGGCGGCACTGCTTCGCTGAACGGCAGCATGAACGTGAAAGCGGACAGCAAACGTGACGTGACAAATGCGGGTGCGAATCTGTCTGTCGGTGCAGCCGGCGTGGGCGTCAATGTCATGGTGCTTGTGGCCGGTACAAAGATGAGCCAGGATGCTGCTGACATGCTCACCAAGGGCGGCAGTGACAACAAGGGTCTCAATGCCGACACGCTGATGAGTCAGATTGCCAGCGCGGACAAAGGCGGCAGCAAGTACTACAAGAACAGCCTGAACGGGAAGATCCTTGCCGAGGATACCGCCGGAAACGGCCATTACGAGAGTAAACAGGGCATAGGCGGACAAAACGGCAGCGGGGACAAGAAACAGGGAACCTTCGATGCCTCCACCGGATACCGCAGCGAAGACTTTGACAATGAGAAATATGATGACAATACGGAAAACCAGCGCGGTGAGAAGCTGGAGACGAAGGACAACAGCGATATAGCAGATGCCAAGAAGGTGAACACCTACACCTATACCAACGATCCGGATGATGCCGTAATTGCACGGATCACGGAAAATGCACAGATCGATAAGGTGAAGGACGTCGCTGTCATCTCCAGTCAGCAGGTTACGGCAGACCTGTTTGGCGCGACGGTCGGCGCGGGCGCTGTCGGTGTGGCAGCCAGTGCGGCGGTTGCGATGCTGCGGAGCAATGTCCTGGCAGGCAGCAATGGCACGGTCCGCAATGCGTCCGGAAATGTCTCCGTCACGGCGGAGTCCAAGTCCGGCGGGAAGGTGAAGGACCGCAGTGATGATATCAAGAAATTCCTTAAGGATCTGGATCCTGCAAACGGCGGCATCCGTGCCATCGGTGTTACCGGTGCGGCAGGTGCTGTAGGCGTTGCTGTGGGCGCCGCGGTTGTTCTGACGGACAACATGACACAGGCAGCCCTCGGCGGTACCGTCAATGCGGACGGGAAGGTGAATGTGAATGCTGTTCAGGATTATGATCACATCACCTCTGCTGTAGGTACGGCAAGCGCCGGAGCAGTTGCCGTGGGTGCCTCTGTGGCGGTCGCCCAGTCGAATGGAACCGTCAACTCAAAGATCAATGACAAAACGACAGTAAAATCGGGCAGTGACGTGAATGTCACCAGTACGGGAAATCAGAACGTGACTGCCGTTGCGGCAACAGCCGGTGCCGGTCTGGTTGCGGTCAATGCCGGTGTGGCACTGTCCATAAACCGGATGACCCAGAATACAGGCATTGGCAGCGGAGCCAGCATTACTGCGCGCAACATCACGGTGAAAGCCGGATCGGATACAACGGCGGACAGCGGTCTTGTCGGTGTGTCTATCGGCGGTGTCGGTGTGGCGCTTGGTGCTGCAGTTTCGCAGGTTGACGCCAAACTCAATACAAATGTGGAAAATGCCACACTGAAAGCCACGAACGGCAAGATTGAGGTGTTCAATGACGCCATTAGCAAAGCTGTCCCCAAGGTGTTCTCACTGGCGGGCGGCGGCGTAGCCGCAGGCGGCAATGTGCTGCTTTCCTTCAATGAAACCATAAGCAGGGCACGTGTGGCGAACAGCACGATCAATGCGGGAACGCTTGATATAGCAGCCGATCTCCAGGGCGACGCTGTTTCTAAGATTCTCTCCGCCCAGGCAGGCGGCATTGCGGCAGGTGTTTCTGTAAATGTTGCTGACATGCGTGCGGACAACCGCGCGGTGCTGGAAAACAGCAGCGTAACGGTGGACAGACTCGAGGTGCATACGGGCCGTGACAGCCATGCAAGTACAACGGCTGAGGCTGCAACGATTACGGGCGGGCTGGGCTTTGCGGCCATCAGCCTGAACGCCGCGATCGCCCGCAACAATACAAAGAGCTTTGCCACGGTATCCGGCGGCAGCATCAATGCCAAAACGAATGCAAAGGTGAGCAGCAAGGATACTGTAAAGGCAGATGCCAGTGTCCATGGTGTACAGATTTCCGGTCTGAATATCGCAGGCAATACCGTGGTTGCCCTGAACGATGCCGATACCCGTGTAACCGTCAAAACCGATACATTTGAGGTGAAAGACGGAAAAGCAGAGTTTGGCGTTGAACACCGCGCCACGACCGATGCCGGCATTGAAACCGGCGGCGGCTCCATCATTGAGGGCAGTGCCAGTGTCAGTGCTGCATACGGGCGCAGCAGCGGTATCATTGATGTGGATGTAAACAAATTGACGGCCGGCAGCCTGACGGCTTCAGGCAAGACATCGAGTGTGACAAATGCAAAGGTGACAAATGGCAGCTTTGCAGCGCTAAAAGCAAATGCCATGGTCGGTGCAGCCTATGAACAGGGCGTGTACAGCACCAAGGTGAGTCTTGGCCCTGACAGCCGTGTAAACGGTCAGGTGGATGTGACTACGGACTATGTCAGCCGTGCGGATTCGGATGTGACGCCTCACAAGGGCGGTCTGGATGCGTCTCTGCTGAAGATGTCCATGAATCTGGCACTGGCCAGGAATACGGCATTTGCCGGTTCGGACCTGGTCCTGGAAGGTGCAATGAATGCCGGTGGCGATGTGAACATCAAAACAGTCGGTGATGGCTCTGCGAAGGCGGTTATCCGTCCGGTGAAGGTGGAGATCGGCGGCGCAAAGCTGGCAGCCAACTTTGTCAATGCGGACAATTCCCTGGCGCAGGCAGCGACGCTGAACATGAACGGCGGCACACTGAACGCTGAAGGGAAGCTGAACATACAGGCACTGTCCCGCGGAGCAGAAGCTTCTGCCAGCCTGGGGACTGCCGGTGCTGACAAGAGTGTGTCAGTAAGTCTGGCCAATTTCACGGTCAGCCGTGCCTATGCCACGGAGAATCTCTCCAGTACGGCGGGCTTATTCGGTCAGGCTGCAAACAGGTTTAAAGACTCGGACAAGATCCAGGTAACGTATCAGGATGCAAGATACAAATTCTGGAGTAATGGTTATTATGATTATGCAAAAGTCAAGGAGAACATTGAGTCTGGTATATGGACGAATGTCAGAACGGTTTCAGACGGACAGAGCATCCTTCTTAGTCAAAACTCTGCGGCCGCTGTGAAAAAGGACAAGGCAGATGCATCGGCTAATACCGTGAATGCGGCAGGTCTCAATATCCTGTCAGGCATAAGTGATGAAAACATGCTGAGCAAGTCCTCCGCAACCAGCAATGGTGCAAAGGAGGTTTCGTTCCTGACACTTGGAAACCTGGAGGCCAGAGCAACTGCTTCTGACAGCTTCAGTGCTGCACTGCAGGGAGCCGGTGTGACTGTCAAGGGCAAGGCAGAGATCCAGGCGAATACCAAAACCTCTTCCTATGCTTTCGGCGGCGCACCTGGCGGCTATGCGGCAATCAGCGGGGGTATATCCAATACCTACGCGAACATTGGCAGTGAGAAGAACCGTCAGACTGCCCAGACTCTGATCGGAGAAGGTGTCAGACTGACAGCGAATGAGGTTGCCATCAGTGCATCGAACCGCAGCGAGACGGAGGCCAGATTTGAAAAGAAAGGCGGCTATTCCCTGGCGAGCATCGGCAGTTCCAGTCAGCCGACTGAAACGTGGAGGGATACATCCGTCATCATCGGACAGAAGGCTGAGATTACATCCAGAGGAAAGCTGGCCGTTGAGAGTGCCTCGTCGGGCAGCGCAAAGTCGATTGTGAACAACAGCGGCACAGGCCTGATTCTGAATGTTGCTACAATGCAGGGAAAAAATACCCTCAATGAAAACGTGAACCTGCTGATTGGAGAGGATGTGAAGATTAAAGCGGATGGAGAAACTTCCCTTAAGGCCAGCGGCAAACTTGGCATGGAGGCTGCAAGCAACTATACAGGGGACTTCACTGTGGTCAACAGGACATCCGCAAAGAGTGAGAATATACTGAACAGAACCCAGACCCTGATGATCGGCAAGGGCGTTCAGATTGAGGCAGATCGGCTGAGTATTGTCAGCGAAGCAAGTGTAGGTGATGAGGTTAAGGCAGAATCCAGTGAAAACACAGGTTCTTCCATGATGGACTTTGTCAAGACTGAAGCGACAAATACTGTGAAACAGACGAATACACTGGACATCGGACCTAAAGTAAAGGCGACAGCCAATGGACTTGTAAACATCTCGGCTGTTACCGGCGGTCATTTCGTGCTGCACAGCACGGTTAATGCCCGGAAAGGACTGCGGCTGGTTGCAAAGCCTGAAGCCCATTCGAATAACGTTCTGGCGATCAACAACTACACGAATATCAATGCAGGACGGAGCAGTGCGGACGACCGGACCTACATTACCAGCAAAAACGACGAGATCAATGTCTTTGCGGCGCTCCGCAACCTGGTGGTGTCATCCGATACGACGGATGAGGGTGACGGTGCGATCGGCGGCGTATACAGCTGGGCCAATGTTGGTGCGGACTACAATGATCAGATCTGGGTGGACAACACCACTTTCAGAGCAGGCAAGCGTACACTGCTTGAGACGAACCATAATGATTCGAGTATAGCAGCGCTGTCCAACGCCGCACTGCATGGTTTAGGCTTTGAATCTCCTACGGCCAAGATATGGGGCTCGATCAATTCTGTCATCCGCAGCAGCAACACGGGAAATGTGGACGGCGGGAATAATTTCGTCCATACGGCCAATCCAACTGCCGGAATTGTCATTGGAGCCAATGCAAACGGTTCCTTTTTGTCCAAGGGGAACAGGGATGTCCAGAGAACCATAAGAGGTGAATGGTTCTGTGACTTCTGCAGGCATACGTCGGGCACCTTTGGCGACGACAGACGGATGAATATCGCTGCCGCACTGGACAGAGCCTTTACCAAGGCGCTGAAGCCCATCAAGGATATCGACCGGATGGTGCTCAAACTGGACAGCGCGACCAAGGCACGCTACGGCGAGGAAGAATACCAGGCTGCCGACAGACTTTATGTGTTTGCTATTGAGAAGCAGCTTGGACAGAATGTTACCTTCGGTGAGGCGCGTATAGAAAAGTACCGTCTGTGGACGGACACGCTGACACAGCACAATTTCCATCTGCTGCCCAATGCGGCAAGGCTGTTCCGCACTCAGCGTCTTGACTACGTAGCCGATGTCATCCACGGTGATGTACTCGGAGACGGTGCTGCATATGATATTGACATCATCACGGCGCTGAATGACTACGCATTCAACGAGCCGGTAATCCCGATCGGTTCAAGCGGAAGTCTGGATTTCGCTACGGGTACACTGAAAGTGCCTGCCTTTGCACACTTTGATCTGTATCTGGGTGAGGTATCCGGCAAGTGGCTGCTTGAGTGCTTTAACACAGGATTCATGCGCAGAGAGGATATCGGTCAGCCAAAGCTTAGTGTTGAGATGCTGAACGCAGACGATGCCGGCGAGCTGCTGGCAAACAGTACAATAATCAGTGAGGTGATGGAAGGCAGCGGAAAGGACGGATGGAAGCGGTACTGGCTTGGGCATACGCCGGAAACTGCGGAAGATCCCAATGAGCCCCTTATCTACCTGCTGCTGAACGAAGAGACGGATGAGGTGGATGCTTTCCGTACCAGCCGGACCATGATTGAAAATGGACGGAGTGATGTGGATGTTTCCCTGTACATCTTCCGTGACAGCAAGTCTGACCGGATGGGCGAGGAAAAATATAATGTCCTGTTTATCGATACTCCGGCAGGGGAAAAGAGCTTTGTCATTGTTGTCACCAATGTGCTGGGCGGCCGTGAGCTCGAGGTGCCGAAGACGATGCGCGTCAAACTCCGTGGAGTCAGCCTTGGTGCTGATTATCCGGCTTACAGTCTTACGGATCATTTTATGGTCTTGAACAATGGAATGGACGGCGTGGTGAGCATGTTTGATGATTTCTATCATGCTACTTTCGACGGCGATGTCTTTGACAGTGGTTATACAAGGATTGAAGGCATTCAGGACAACAATCTGACCATTACCTTAACGGAAGGTCAGAAGATCTGGCCGGAATGGATAGATGATCACAGCGCTGAGGACATCGAAGGTGATGAGTATACACTTGTGAACAATTTGTGGTACAATACAAGTGAAGCGCATGTCTTTTGAGAAAAACTATTTACCCGAGTAGTATCTGCAGACCCCAAAGAAAAGGGAACCGCTTCATCAGGCGGTTCCCTTTTTTGGTTTAGCCCCTTTTGAAATGGTACAGAGTGGAGGTTTTTATGAAGAAGCATTATATCCTTTTTATGCTGACCCTGGCTGCTGTCATGATCTCAGTCTTTGCTGCTGCTGAAACTGCAGATCAGCTCCCTGATTGGACAGTCATGTTTTACATGTGCGGCAGCGACCTGGAAAGCCGGCACGGTTATGTGACCGGGAATCTTGAGGAAATCTCTTCCTGCCTGACATATGATTTTATTTATCAAGCGGAACACAGGAATGATAGTATACAGTCTGTGCCTGTAAAGACTGAAGTGAATGTGGTTGTAGAGACCGGCGGCAGCAAAGAGTGGCATACGTCAGAGAAACTAAACATGGATATCTCTTCTGAGTGTCTTCAGCGCTGGTGTTTTCATCCATTTGACTCGGATGAAACCAAAGACTTTTCCGAATACGGATTTGAGCTTGTCGAAGAAGAAGCGCTTGCCAGCATGTCGGATCCGGAAACCCTGACGGATTACATCCGATGGGCTGCTGAAAACTATCCGGCAAAGAAGTATGCACTGGTTCTCTGGGGACACGGTGGCGGCGGCAAAACCGGCATTCTCATTGATGAGCTGTTTGACGGCGATGTCATGTACCTGGATGAGCTGCATGGAGCACTTGAAGCCGGCGGCATCCATTTTGAGACCATTCTGTTTGATGCCTGCCTGATGGCCAATCTCGAAACGGCCTGTGCCATACAGGATTATGCAAACTGGATGGTTGCGTCAGAGGAGGAAGTTGCCGGCAAGGGAACTGCCATGCGGCGGTGGCTTCAGCAGCTTTACTGCACGCCTCAGTGGGATGGCCGGCGGCTTGGCCGCTGGATTTGTGAATCTACCCTTGCAAAATATGCGGAAGAAGGCGATGCACACAGCCAGGCAGTACTAACCTGGTCGCTCATTGACCTGAGTCATATCGGACGTCTTGAAAAGCTGTTTGACCGTATCTTTGAGCTGCTCGGGAAGATCTATATGACCGACATGCATAAGCTGAGCGATTATATTAACCGGCTCACAAGCGGCACGGAATTTGGACTGGGCAGAAATAATATGTATGATCTGGCGGGTATCTTCTTCACGCCAACCATCTCCGGTGCCATGGACAGAACACTGTATGCAGAGATTATGGAGGCAATCGGCGACGTCATAACCTACAATGTCCATGGATCTGCAAGAAGCGGTGCCCTCGGTCTGAGCTTCTGCTATGCAGCCTCCTTCAGTGCGGCAGAGCTTGAAACATATGCCCGAAACTGTCCATCCGATCACTATCTGGCACTTCTGGATGCCATTACCTCCAGATGGAAGGCACCCGATCGCGTGTATGAAAATGTGGATCGTCTGACGGAAATCCGCCGGATGGATGACTATATCATAACCGTTGAAAAACGGATCAACTCAAAAGGGATTCCAGGCCTGATCATGCACAGTGGTGAGTCTGTTTACGCGGACCTGTATTATCTGAATGAAAAGACAGGGCATATTGTCCGCATGGGCAATACTTCCTGTTCGACCGATTTTGACGGTGACGAAGATGACCAGCAGATCTATACCATAGACAATCTGTGGCAGTGGCCAACCGTTGAGGATGTTCACTGTGAGGCAGTTCTGGTGGACATGAAGTACCGTGGACGGGCACTGTACAACATTCCTGTACGGATCGGGAATGACACATCACTGCTGCGATGCGGATATAATGCTGACAGTGACGAACCATATAAAATCTATGGTCTCTGGGAAGGGTACGATGCGGACAATGGTGTATATAACCGGAACGTTATCCCACTTGCCCAGCTGACCGGTCAGGAATTCAGCCTGCTTTTCCCTCTGGACGAAACAGTCTATTCCGGAAATATCCTGTACGAAGCCAGTGAAGCGATGCCCATTTTCCGTTCTCTGGAAATGGGAACAAAACAACTGCCTGCCGGCACCTATTACATAGACTATTGGGCGGAGGATATTTTCTACCGCTGGCGCTTTGTTGACCGTGTGGAGATGTACTGGGATGGGGAAACCGTCACGCTCCCGGATGATACCAACTGGAGTGGAACAAAACGTCTGCTCGTTCCGGAAGGCTGAGCTGCCAACGTCCGCCTGCCGCCTCCATATGTTTCAAACCATTTATTTGAGCCTGAATCCGGCCGCATATTTCTGTTTCTTCGCAAGACATGCACTGCACGCTGAAAAAACAAAAGACATAAAAAAGGGATGTCACCTGTGACGTACAGGGACATCCCTTTTTGTTTTTCACAAGTGGACCGTATGGCTTGAAAGCAAGAATTCGTTGAATAATAAGGGGATTTGCCCTATAATAGTAACTGGGATTTTATACCTTGCCGGAGGGCGGGCTGGGAAGGAGGCGGCGAAAAATGAGTCTGGTTACCGAGGTGCTGAAACGCTGCCTGTCGT
>Ga0310694_10005176_pt1 | contig 12520 bp, 12 predicted proteins | sample 174DNAGHGhighgp2_FD_203884 | JGI IMG/M metagenome (GOLD analysis project Ga0310694, IMG submission 203884) | Sheep rumen microbial communities from Palmerston North, Manawatu-Wanganui, New Zealand - 1742 DNA GHGhigh gp2 (v2) (version 2) | ecosystem: Host-associated > Mammals > Digestive system...
GTGTTTTCACCGATGAACTCTCTGATCTCCTTTTCGCTCTCAGAGGCAAATTTCTGAGCCACTTCGGGATTCGCACCGGCACCAAGGCCGTTGCCTAACAACAGCTTATCCTGTATCTTACAGGCTTCCAGATGGCATTTGTCTGTGTTACAGACCAGATAGTCAACACCTTCGATTCCTTCGGAATACATGTGTTGAACGGCGTTGCTTCCGCCTCCGCCCACACCAATCACTTTGATGGAGGAGGAGTTCTCTTTAGCGCCAAAATCAGGTGTAAAATTGATTGATTCTGTCATATTTCTATTGTTATTACTTTCGGTTAATGGGTTTGGTTTAGGAAATCTGTTCGAAGAACTTCGTGAACGTCTTTTTCAGCGTATCCAGCAATTTGCCACCTTTTGCATCCCGTTCGCCATACGGTTCTGCAGGTTGGTAGGTGTAGTTGTCATCGTTGGTGTTGCTGACAAATTCGTCGGTGGTGTTTTCGGTCAGATGGATGCCTTTGGTCTCTTCTTCGATACCATATTTGAGCAGGCCGAGAGCGGTGGAGTAGAGGGGTTGTTTGAGCTCGTTGGAGAGGGAATCGGCGAAACCGATGCCCGGGATGCCGATGCGGGTGTTGAGCCCGAGGTCGAACTGGCAGAGCTCGACGAGATGGCGGAGTTTTGCGCCGCCGCCAGTGAGAACAAGACCTGCGCCGTTCTGGAGTATCTTCATGCATCCGGAATTTTCGAGTTCCTTCTTGACGAATCCGAGGATGTCGTTGTGGACGCGGCTGTAGATGATGCGAGCCAGTTGCTCATCGGTGATGCGCAACGGGGTTTGTTGATGCGGACGGAGGATGGTGCTCACGCGGTTGGGGTTGCTCTTCGCGGGAATACAGCTGCCGTGGTTGACCTTCAGTTCTTCGGCGGTGTCTTCCGGGATATTGCAGACATTGGCGATGTCTTTGGTGATCACGGAGCCGGCGAAGGGGATGACCTTGCAGAATTTCGGGTGGCCATTCTGGAAGATGACCATGTCGGTGGTGCCGCCTCCGATGTCAATCAGGGCGACGCCGCGCTGTTTCTCTTCTTCGGACAAACAAGAGAGTCCGGAGGCGATGGGTTCGAGAATCAGCTCTTCCGCATTGATATTCACATTGGAGATACAGGTGTGTATCTTTTTGATTTCGTGATAATTTCCAGTGATAATCTGGTAGAATCCCGTGATTTTGGAACCCAGTTCGCCAACGGGGTCCATGGATTCGTGACTGGCGCCGTCCGCAGAGTCCTCGATGATGTATTTCTGCGGGATAATGGCGATGATTTTCTGATCCGGGGGCAGGGCGATGTTCTCGACATCGTGTTTCATGGCGTCGAGTTCGTCCTGCGTGATGAGGGCGTTATGGTTAGTACGGAAAATGTAGTGTTTGCAGTTGGCGGTGCGGATATGGCGGGCGGCGATGCCGGCATACACGCTGTTGATCTCATCCACGCGGGCATGGTTGGATGCGATTTGTACGGAGGTCTTGATGCTCTCCTGGGCTTTCAGGAGGTTTTGGATGAGACCGAATTCCACACCTTTGGAGGTGGATTTTCCGTGGCCGAGGATCTCAATTTTGCCTCTGTTGTTCAGATAACCGATAATGGTGGCCACCTTGGTGGTGCCGATGTCGAGACCGACCACGATGTCGCTCGCCATGTTGTTGACAGGTCCGAAATTCGGTGAGTAATTTTTCTCCATACGCTCAGGGTTATTTTCTTGTTGCAATAATTCTGTTCTTGTAGCGGGCGTCCAGCTGGGAGTAGGTGTTGTACCCCTTGTGGGACAGTCCGTTTTCGTAAACCGTTTTGAGGTTTTTGAGCTTTTCCGCGGCATTGTCGGCCGATCCAAAGAGGATGTTCTGTCCGCCGATGGCGGTGGTCAGTTCGAGTTCGTTGCGGTTGTTGAGGTATATCTGCCGGTATTGGGCTTGGGAAAAGTCGTCTTTTTGGATTTCCTTGGTGAGCGCCAGCGCATCCTGCACCTTGCCGAGTGCCTTCTTGCCGCTCTTGTAGTTGTCGGACACGTTGCCGTTGACAATCATCAGGTAGTCTTTCATCTTGGCGGTGAAGGGGACCACAATCCCTTCATTGTCCACCAGATAGTGCCCGCCGTTGGGGGTGAACACGTGGAGCATGATGTTCCGGAGGTCGTAGTCGATCACCAGTTTCTTGCCCGCGAAGTGGACGAAATTCACGTTTGCGATGTAGGGGTTGGCCTTCAGCAACGCGGTGATTTCGCCGAGGTCGATTTCCTTCATGGCTTTGCCCACTACCTCGATGTTGGCCGCCGCCAGCATCGCCTCCACGTCCGCCTGTCCGAGCGTGACGCTTTCGTTCTGCGTGTGCGCCACCGCAGAGATACGCTCACACCGCTGTCTCGGCATGTTGACAGCAGCCAAGATGAATACCACTACCAAAGTGATACTCAGCAAGATACGGACTATCGGCTTAGCGTATTTCATACAATTTTGCACAATTACTTTTAATCTGACAAAATTAATATTATTACAGATTTTAAAACCTGCATTCAGATAAAAAAATAAACACTATAATGTTGAAATATCAGTCGTCCAATTGAGTAGTTTTCAGCCGTTGGCTTTTAGCTTTTAGCTAACGGCTAATAGCCAAAAGCTAATAGCCAATAGCCGTGTATTAGTCGTTCCGTTTGTCCAGTCCCCACAGCAATTTTTCGCGTATGGTGGAATAGAAATCGGCGTTGTCGAAAAGGACGGTTTTAATGGTGAAGTTTTCCTTGGAGATGCTGAGTTTGACTCTGTCGTTGAGAATAATCCGTTGAGTGTCAACGCAAAGCGAATATTTCCCGCCACGTCCGTTGACGGAGATTTCCAAGGTTTGGGCGGCGGGGATGACCAGCGGCCGCACGCTGAGGGAGTGGGAGGCGATGGGGGTGAGCACCACCACGTCGGTTTGGGGGTGCAAGATGGGACCGCCGCAACTCATGGAATAGGCCGTGGAGCCTGTCGGGGTGGCCACAATCAGTCCGTCGGCCCAGTAGGTGTTGATGTGCTTGCCACCGGCCTCCACCGAAATGGCGTTGATGGAGTCGTTGTCGGTGGCGCGGATGGTCACGTCGTTCACCACGAAACGCGTGTCCAGCGGTAACGGCTCGCTGCCCTCGATGTGGAGCAGCGAGCGCGATTCCAACGTGTATTGTTTGTCGAAAAGCATCCGGATGGAAGCTTCGAAGTTGTCTTTTTTAATGGCTGACAGAAAGCCGATGCGCCCGGTGTTGATGCCGACCAGCGGGATGTTCAGATCCCCGATGAGGTTGGCGGCGTCGATGAAGGAGCCGTCACCGCCCACGGAAACCATAAAATCCACATTTCCAAGCTTTTGCAGACTATCATACGACTCAAATTGTTGTATATCAGCATTTTCACAAGATATATTCTTGTGAAGCACCACCTCGCATTGGTTTTCCCGCAGGAAGGCGATGACCGAATCCACAAAAGGCCGCTGTCCGGTGCCCGGTCGGCTGTAGAGCGCGAAAGTGAGCATTATTTATACTCCTGGATTTCGATCTCCTTGTTCAGGATCATGTTGGCGTTCAAGGCCATGGCGGCCATCTCGTCTTCGCCGGGATAGACGGCTACAGGAGCGATCCACTCCACATATTTCTTGATGCGGGCGACGACCGGTTTGCCGTAGGCGATACCGCCGGTGAGGATGATGGCATCGACCTTGCCTTTCAGCACGCAGGCGTTCTCACCGATTTGTTTGGCCACTTGATAGGCGAAAGCCTCTTCGAGGAGATCAGCTTTGGGGTCGCCGGCGATGGCTGCCTTCTCGACTGCATAGGCGTCATTGCTGCCGAAATAGCCGACATAACCGCCCTTGCCAACGAGCATCTTCTGCATATCTTGTTGGGTGTATTTGCCACTGAAACAAGCTTTTAAGAACTGGTTCATCGGCAGGGAACCGGAACGCTCGGGAGAGAACGGACCTTCGCCGTCAAGAGCTTGGTTCACGTCAATGACTTTGCCCTTTTCGTGTGCGCCGACACTCACGCCGCCGCCCATGTGGGTGATGATGAGGTTGAGGTCCTCATACTTCTTTCCGCAATCCTTGGCGTACATGCGGCCGATGGCTTTGTGGTTAAGGGCATGGAAAATGGACTGGCGCTCAAACATCGGGTGACCGGAGATGCGGGCGATGTCGTGCATCTCGTCAACCATCACAGGGTCAGCGATATAGGCACACTCCAAACCGATGTATTTGGCAATGCTGTCTGCGATGAGACCGCCGAGGTTGCAGGCGTGCTGACCGCTGTAGCCCATCTTCAGATGCTCCAGCATCAAATCATTGACTCTGTAAACACCAGATTTGAGGGGTTTTACAAGACCGCCGCGGCCCATCACGATGGAGATGTCGTGCAGGTCAATGCCTTCCGCCTCCAAAGTGGAGGTGATGATGTTCTTGCGGAACTCGTATTGGTCGGCAATCGTGGCAAACTGGGACAGTTCTTCCGTGGAATGCTTGATGTTCTTCAGGAATATTTGTTCGTTGCCGTCGAAAATAGCAACTTTGGTGGAGGTGGCTCCGGGATTGATGGCAAGAATTTTCTTCATTATTATATAAATTGGTTAAAATTATTCTTGGGGGGCTGGATAATCGGCGGGGTTGGTGGAGACCTTCACGGCATCGCTGTAGGAGAGGCCCGCACTGTTCTTCACATACGCGCAAACGTAATACGCGGTGTCGGCCAGCGGCAAGGTGAAGGTGGCCGAGAAGGTATCGATTTCGGAATAGTTGTTGACTTTCACCAGTGTGGTGTAGATGTCGGTGAGGTTCGGCGGACAGAACAGACTGTAGCAGAAACCTTGTTCCATGTAGTAGTCGCAGCCGCCGTCGTCGGTGACCAGTGCATTGACAGTCAGTTGTTTGTTGGCGTAAGAATAATCGGTGATGGTGGAGACCGCCGTGCCGTATTTGGTGCATCCGGCCAGCAGGATTGCCGCACAAAAACAGAGTGTCATTAATCTTTTCAACTGTTTCATCTTCTAATAAATTTCGCGGTGGCAAATATACAAAATTTTTGGACGTCTAAAAAAATTGTATCTTTGCGGCTTAATAATTTAAAATCCAAATACTATGGCATTAGCAATTAACAAAGAGAATTTTGAGACCCTGATTAAGGGCGACAAGCTGGTCGTCATTGATTTCTGGGCAACCTGGTGCGGCCCGTGCAGAAGCATCGCTCCCATCGTGGAGGAGGTCGCCGCCGAATTTGAGGGCAAAGCCGTGGTCGGCAAGTGCGACACCGACGAAAACGGCGACATCGCCATGCAGTTCGGCATCATGAACATCCCCACCCTCGTCTTCATCAAGAACGGCGAGCTCGTCGATCGTCACGTCGGCGTCATCAAGAAAGACGAGCTGGTGGCGAAAATCAACCAACATCTGTAAACAACTAAAATTTAATAAAATATGAGTATAGCTGGTATTATTTGTCTTGTCGGCGCACTGGTTATTGTGCCGTTCATTATTTACTATGTGAAGGAAGCGAAAAACCACCCGAAAGGCCTTATCGCTGCTGCGTTGAGTAACATGGGTGAGCGTTTTGGCTACTACATCATGAACGCTGTGTTGCTTCTCTTCCTGGTGTCAAAGTTCGGTCTTCCCGATGGGACGGCTGGCGTCATCTATTCCGTGTTCTATTTCGGAATTTACGTCTTGAGTCTCGTGGGCGGTATCATCGCCGACAGAACGCAAAACTACAACAAGACCATCCAATGGGGTCTCATCATCATGGCTATTGGTTATGTGGTGATGGCTATCCCGTTGTTCAGCAAGACCGCTGACGGTGCTATTCTGGACAGCGGTGCCGGTTGGGCTACCATCCTGACTATCACCTGTATGGCTCTGTTGTTCATTGCTTTCGGTAACGGTCTGTTCAAGGGCAACTTGCAGGCTATCGTCGGTAAACTGTACGACGAGTTCGAGGAAGAGGCTGCCAAGAAGGGCCCCGAAGCACTCGCTGAAGCTAAAAAGCGTCGTGACTCCGGTTTCCAGATTTTCTACGTCTTCATCAACATTGGTGGTTTCTTTGCTCCGTTCATCGCTCCGTTCCTCCGCGAATGGTGGCTGAAGGCGCATCATCTTGTTTATAACGCTGATATGTCTGGTCTTTGTCACCAGTTCCTGGCAAATGGTCAGGAGACCCAGAAGTTCACGGAGACTATGGCCGCTGTGCTGCAAGACGGTTACGTCTTCACTGACACGGCTGCATTCTGCTCCGACTACATCACCGTTTTCAATCAGGGTGTCCATTTCTCCTTCATCGCCTCTGTGATTGCAATGGCTATTTCTTTGATTATCTTCTTGGTTAACAAGTATAAATTCCCGCAACCGGCCAAGAAAGAAGTTGCTCAGGTGGTGGAATATACCGCTGAAGAGAAACAAGCTATGGCTACGGAAATCAAACAACGTCTGTATGCCCTTTTCGCAGTGCTGGGTATCGCCATCTTCTTCTGGTTCTCTTTCCACCAGAACGGCCAGTCGTTGTCTGTGTTCGCCCGTGACTTCGTCAAAACGGATGCTATCGCTCCTGAAATTTGGCAGGCTTTGAACCCCTTCTTTGTGATTGTGCTTACTCCCATTATGATCCTCTTCAACAAACGTGTCACGATGTCCACCCCGCGTAAGATCGCTTTGGGTATGGCCATTGCCGGTAGTGCATATCTCTTCCTGATGATCTTCTCTATCATCAAGAATTATCCTTCTGGTGAGGAATTCCGTTTGTTGGATGCTGCCCAGATGGCTGCTGCTGGTCTTTCCAAAGCTGCTCCTTGGGTGCTGCTCGTCACCTACTTCCTGCTGACCGTCGCTGAGTTGTTCATCTCCCCGCTGGGTCTGTCATTCGTCTCCAAGGTGGCTCCGCGCCACATGGTGGGCTTGTGCCAAGGCTTGTGGCTCGGTGCTACCGCCATCGGTAACCTGATGATCTGGCTCGGACCTGTGATGTACAACGCCTGGCCGATCAAATACTGCTGGGCGGTCTTCGCAGTCGTCTGCTTCATCTCCATGGCTATCATGCTCGGCATGGTGAAGTGGCTGGAAAGAGTGACACAATAATCGGAACCCTTACCATATTATAGTATAAAGAGACCTGTCGGGAGACGGGTCTCTTTTTTTGGGCTTACGGGTTTATATGGTTAATGGACAGATTGTCGCATGTCAGTGACAATTTGTCCATTTTTAGCATTGGCACGCTGGTTGCATAATAGGAAGCGTCGCTGAAGCGAAAGCGGAGGCGGCAGTAAAAATGAAAAGTCTAACAAATTAAAAAAATGGAGGTTTATTATGTTACCAGTAATGTTTAAAAACAGTTGGTTTCCTACAATGTTCGAAGAATTCCTTAACAACGACATAATGCCTCGTGCCAATACCACCGCACCGGCAGTCAATGTGAAGGAAGATGAAAAGGCCTACACCATGGAAGTGGCTGCGCCGGGCATCAAGAAAGAATTCTGCCGCGTGAACATCAACGACGATGGCAACCTGAACATCGCCATCGAGAACAAGATGGAGCACAAGGAAGAAGAGAAAAAACACCACTATCTGCGTCGCGAGTTCTCCTACACCAACTACGAGCAGAACTACACACTGCCCGAAGATGTTGACAAAGAGAACATCTCAGCCAAAGTGGAGCACGGCATCCTCACCGTCACCCTTCCTAAACTGATGAAAGAGGAAGCCAAACCGGCCCGCGCCATCCAAATCCAGTAATTTTTTGCAAGTACGCCAGAACATGACGTCCCTACCTTATCCGGCGACACCCTTTCGGATGTCGCCTTTTTTTTGTGGACGTATGCGATACGTCCCTACTGTTCAATAAAAATTGTAACTTTGCCGTCTCATTATTCGAAATAAAACCTATCCTTATGAATGGTAATCTCTTATTGAAATGGAGCGTCGCTATGGCCTTATGCTGTAGCGTGCTCATGGCTGAAGCCCAGTGGTCTGTGGGCCTCAAAGGCGGATGGGACTATACCACCATCACGCGGTCGAATGCCGACCGTATCGACGAATCCTATTCCGGATTCAGCGGTTTCGATGCGGGCATCCAGGCCCGCTACGGCTTCACCGACTGGTTCGCCCTCCGCACTGACCTCAGCGTGATGCGCCGTTCGCACCGTATGGACCGCCACCTTGACTACCTCGATTCGCTCTACACCGAGCATCACAACCTCTACCTGATGCTTCCGGTACTGGCCGACTTTTCCTTCGGTGGCGAACATTTCCGAGGCCACGTCATGCTCGGCGGCTATGTCGGCTATTGGCTGCAAGACCATATCAAGGGCAAAACCTACTGGATGACAGACTATTGCATGTATTACAATCCCTTCGACGAGAAACGCGCGTTCACGTCCGAAGACCGCCGCTTCAACGCCGGATTGGTCGGAGGTCTGGGACTGAGCTATCTTATTAACGAACACTGGGGTCTCAACCTCGACGCACTCTACTACTACGACCTCGTCAGCCACCGTCGCAGCTCCCCGCATCTCCGCGACCCACGATACCTTAATACGTTGTCCGTCACCGTAGGGGTCAACTATCAATTTTAAAAACATAATTCCTTAAACAGCCTCGGAGAGGCAAAACGCACGGAGTGCAATTAACCCCACACAAGCGAAGCGCAGTGTGGGGCCATCAAAAACCAAAGTCATGAAGAAAATCATCACAATAGCAGCAATATTAGTCCTGATAGGCACCTCCTGTCGCAAACAGGCCGACTACATGCCCTACATCGGCGAAAACGGCAAGCTGGCATACAGCACTTACACCGAACAGTTCGATTATCTCTGGAAAGTCCTCAGTACGGGCTATGTCTTCTGGGACGTCGATACCACGGATTGGGAGGCCGCGTACAGTCGGTATTATCCTAAATTCCAGGAACTTGACAAGAAATACGAGGAGGTTGGATATGTTTCGACGAATGAGTTACAAGCGCTCTACACTGGTTTGGTGGGCGGCATGGTTGACCACCACATGTCGTTCAATGTCAGGAACTTGCATCCGGCTCCCGATGACTTGACCAGCTATGTGAGCGTCCGTCCTTACGATTTGGAAATTCCTACCCGCGACTACTATTTTGAGTCGGCTTCGGATGAAAATGCTGGTATTCAGGCATTTTTGCAAAATATCGAATCGCAATATACGGTGGAAACACACGAAACAGGTGTGGGATACGCTCCGGAATTGGGAATGTATGTCATATACCATTATATTCTTTTTAAGCTTCCCGATGGGCGGAAGATTCCGTACTTGTGGCAATCTTCTGCTGGTATCACACCGATAATGCTCCAGAATGGCGAAGCCGCGCAGCTGCTCGACCACTATTTCCGCGCCATCACGGAGACCCCGCGCAACCAGTTGGCCGGTATTATCCTCGATAATCGTTGCAACCGTGGCGGCTATCAGGACGACTTGGACTACCTCATCGGCAACTACCTCAACGAGCGCACGGAGATTATGAAGACTCGCTACAAAGAGGGTCCGGGGCGGTTGGAGCATTCCGTGTGGACGCCCTACTATATTGACCCCAATAAGAGATACCACCGCGATATCACGGCGGAGAACATTCCGTATGTGGTCATTTGCGACATCAACTCGGTGAGTATGGGCGAGATAGAGCCGATGACCATCAAGGCGGTGCTTCCCACCAGCCATACGATTGGCGAACGTACGCACGGAGGCACGGGTCCGTTGCAGCCTGCCAACTGCATCGACCTTAACTACGGTGGTCCCTTTGGGGACATTAACACCGGCCATTACGTCTATACCTCCTCTTTCGAGGCGCAAATCAGTGGCAAAGTCTGGGAAGGCATCGGCCACACCCCCGACGAGATTGTCCTACGCAAGAACTACAATGGTGATTTCAAACCGCAATTGGATGCCGCGATCCAATACATTACTGGCTATTAGCCATTAGCTTTTAGCTTTTAGCCAACAGCCAATAGCCAACAGCTAAAGTTCAATTCAAAAAAAGTGTACTTTTGCCTTTTCAAAATTAAATACGTAAATAATTATGAACCCCTTATTCGAACCCCAAGTTTATCAAAACAGAAGAGAGAAACTGACGGCGGCTGTCAAGAGCGGCATCGCCGTGTTTTTGGGCAACCATGAGGCCCCGATGAACTATCCTGATAACACCTACAACTTCCGTCAGGACAGCGACTTCCTCTATTTCTTCGGACTTTCCATCGCCGACATCGCCGCCGTTATCGACTTTGACGCGCACCAGTCCATCATTTTCGGCAACGACTTCACCATCGACGATATCATCTGGATGGGAGACCAGCCGACGATTGCCTCTTTGGCCGAGAAGGTGGGCGTGACGGAGACCCGTCCGTTCGCGCAGTTAGTCGAGTATATCCAGCAAGCCCAGGCACAAGGTCGTAAGGTGCATTTTACCCCGCAATATCGCGGTGATAACCAGATTTTGATGGCTAACCTCACCGGCATTGACGTTAACCACATTCGCGAGGCTGCCTCTGTAGAGTTGATTATGGGCATCGTGAACCTGCGTTCCGCGAAGGAGCAGTGCGAAATCGACGAGATGGACAAGGCTTGCGAGATTGGTGTGAAGATGCACACCGCTGTGATGCGCCGTGCTGTGGAAGGCGAATCCGAGCGCGAGTTGGCCGGTTTGGCCGAGGGCATCGCTTTGTCGTACGGCAACGGCATCTCCTTCCCGGTGATTCTGTCTCAACATGGCGAAACGCTGCACAACCACCTGCACAATGGCATCTTGAAGGCCGGCAATATGCTGCTGATGGACGCCGGTGCGGAAGGACTGATGAACTACTGCTCCGACTACACCCGTACGCTGCCTGTCAACGGTAAGTTTACGCAGAAGCAGCAGGAGATTTACGAAATCGTGCTGAAGGCTAATATGGACGCCATTGATGCGGCGCATCCGGGTATGTACAACAAAGAGTTGCACCGTCTCTCTTGCGAGGTTATCGCCCAGGGTCTCAAGGATTTGGGATTGATGAAGGGTGACGTGAAAGAGGCAGTGGAGCTGGGTGCTCATGCCTTGTTCATGGTTCACGGTCTGGGTCACCAAATCGGTTTGGATGTCCACGATATGGAAGGTTTGGGCCAGATTTACGTCGGCTATGACGACACTGTGCGTCCGAGCAACATCTTCGGCTGGGCCTCTTTGCGTATGGCCCGCGAGCTGAAGCCTGGCTTTGTGGTCTCCATCGAGCCGGGTATCTACTTCATCCCGCACCTCATCGATATTTGGAAAAAGGAGAACAAGTTCGCCGACTTCATCAACTACGATGTGGTGGAGAAGTATCGCGACTTCGGCGGCATCCGCATCGAGGACGACCTGCTGATCACCGAGACCGGTCACCGCGTGTTAGGTCCGCATTTGCCGAAGGGCGTGGACGAGCTGGCCGCGATTATCGGCAAGTAAGCGATTTTGTATTAAGATATTAAGAAATCCACCGTGCCGATCCTGAAAGGGTTATGGCGCGGTGGATTTTTGTTGATGATGGAATTATTCCCGCATCATTTTCTGGAGTTCTTCCTCGGACAGCTTTGTGTACTTTGCTACCACTGCCGGTTCGAGGCCGTCGGCGAGCATATTGCGTGCGAGGAAACGTTTTTCTAGTTCGCGTCCTTTCTCCATCCCTTCTTTCTCCCCTTCGCGCCGTCCGATGCCCTTCCAGGTGGCTTCGATGCTGACCGCGTCCCAGTATTTGTCGTAGAGGTACTGTTCCGCCTCGTTGTAGTTGATGACCTCCAGCAGGTTGATGGCCTTGGCCACATCAGGGTCGGCGAGCAATTCAGGTGCAGGCACGCGTGTTTTCTCTCGCATCTCGGTGAAGTAGCGCATCCACAGGTCCATCTTGGTGTTCCCTTTCACCGCCAGCTTCTCGTATTTCTCCATTTCGGCGAAGACGATCTGGAGTCCTTCGAACACACGGTCGGTGTGGTAGATATGGACGAATTTGTAGGGGTGGTACCATTCGTCGAGTCCCTTGTGCAGGTCGCCGTTGACGAAGTTGAGGGAATAGACGGGTTGCAGCAGCTTGTATTGCTCCCCATCCTTGAGTTGTCGGACGTATGCCTTGGAGGCGTTGAAGAAGACGCGCTGGAAGAAGTCGGTGTCCCAGTTGAGCTGCATCTCGACGAGGAAGGATGCGCCGGCGGAGTCGGTGCAGTGCACATCGACGATGCTGTGTTTTCGGGCAGGCGTCTCCGGCATCAGTTCGGGAGGCAGATAACGGAGGTCGGTGATGGTCCTTCCCTCTTCCAGCGGGAGGAAGGCGTTGAGCAGGCTGGTGGCCAGGTCGATGTTTTCTCCGAAAACTTTCCGGAAGGTGACGTCTGTCACGGGGCTATAATATTTACTATTAGTGTCCGCTAAAAGTTTCGTGCGCGTGCGCATGCGCGAGGCGGCAAAAATAAGGGCTGAACTCTATCCGTGAGTCAGCCCAATTGTTTACTTTTGCACT
>Ga0310694_10005179_pt1 | contig 12515 bp, 11 predicted proteins | sample 174DNAGHGhighgp2_FD_203884 | JGI IMG/M metagenome (GOLD analysis project Ga0310694, IMG submission 203884) | Sheep rumen microbial communities from Palmerston North, Manawatu-Wanganui, New Zealand - 1742 DNA GHGhigh gp2 (v2) (version 2) | ecosystem: Host-associated > Mammals > Digestive system...
GCGCCGCCAAATACCAGAAGTACACCATGTTCGTGTGGACCTTCTCGGTGTTCGTCATTCTGGCGAAAGCCAGCTACGACATCCGCGAAATGGGATTCACGGAACTCTGGAACAGCGGCAAGCTCCCGATGATGGCAGGCATCTCGCTCATCCTCTGCATTCTCCTTTACGCCCTCGGCTGGTATGTCGAAAGGAACCGCCGCCCCATCGAAAGCGCGCAGAGCATGGGCCAGAAGAACACCACGCTCGTCATCTGGATTGCGACCCTGTACGCGGGCCCCGTCGTGGCACTCGCGCCCACCTGCTACGTAGTGTGGCAGAACCTGGTACTCAGCTACCTGAGCGCACGAATCAAGCCGAAAGACACCCCGAAATCGTAGGATTGCAGACCATCACTGAAAAAGCTTAACTTTCATTTCAGCAACTGCCAAACGCCAAGATTATCCGCTAGCCAAGAATATTTTGCTTTAGGATTGAGTTTTAACGCCTTAAAACTTTGCCAGCAAAACGCACATATTGAACATAAGCACCAGGAATAAATCTCCACAGGTTTTTAGCAAAGAACAACATTGCCGCATTAGTCGGGCAATTATGCAACACATCGAAAGAACCGAAAGCGCTCAGCTGGTATCTTACATCGCTATTCGCCTTGTTTTCCGCTTCAAGTTCTTCGTCCGACATGGCCTTGGGCAAAAAAGGAGGCTTTATGGAACTGATTCTCGCGTTTATTGTCGGCTTGATCGTCGCTGGCGCTGTCGCATTTGTCATTGCCAAGAAAAATCAGGGAAATGCAGAATCTGTCGAGACGCAGATCCGTGAAAAGGTCCTTGCCGAAACGCAAGTGGAACGCCTGAAGGCCGAATCCGATTTGAAAACAACGGTCGCACGCTTAACGGCCGACAAGGAACACCTGCAAAGCGAGGTGGAATCGCTAAAGAACGACAAACGCAACGCCGACCAAAGAGCGAACGAACTGAACGATGAGAATACTCGTCTGCAGGCCGACCTGAAGGGTGTCCAGGAGCGCCTGGAAGCACAGCTGGCACACGAACAGCAAGAAGCCGAAAACCGCGACCAGCGCGAGGAACGCGCCAAGAAGGACCGCGAGGCGCAATACGCAGAACAGATCAACCTGCTCAAGTCAACTTTTGAGGCCACGTCCCAGAAGTTGCTCAAGGAACGCTCCGACGACTTGAAGGGCGTGAACAAGGAGCAGATGGACAACATCACAAAGCCGTTCTTCAAGGAAATGGAAGAACTCCGCAAAATGATTGGCGAAACCAAGTCCGGTACAGACAAGACCATCACGGAACTTGGCGCAACCATCAAGACCGTCATGGAACGCTCCGAGCAGATGAGCAAAGACACGCAGAACCTGGCAGAAGCACTCAAGAACAGGGGCAAGGTGCAAGGCGATTGGGGCGAACAGGTCCTGGAGAACATTCTGCGCGATAGCGGACTGCGCGAAAACGTGGATTACACAGCCCAGTATAACACGAAAGACGAAGAAAGGAAAGACAAGCGCCCCGATATCGTGGTCCATTGTGCGGACGGCACCAAAGTTATTATTGATTCCAAGGTTTCGCTTACGGCATATACAGACTATATCGGTGCCGAAAACGAAGAGGAACGCAAGGCCGCCATCAAGGCGAACTACGAGAGCATTTGGAACCATGTGAAGGAACTCGCCGAAAAGGACTACTCGAAACTCATGCCCGGATCCATGCCGGTGGTACTCATGTTTGTGCCCAACGAAGGGAGCTACATTCTTGCGCTGAATCACGATCCGCAAATCGGCCAAAATGCCTTTAGCAAGAACGTGCTCATTATCAATCCGACAAACCTGATGCTGGCACTGAAACTGATTCTGCAGACCTGGCGCAATACCCGACAGGAAGAAAGCTGCCAGAAGATTATTGACGCCGCAAAGAAGATCTATGAAAAGTACTGCTCGTTTACAGATACTATGAACGAAGTCGGCGAGCAGCTCTCCCGCGCTCAAAAGTCTTACGACAAGGCCGTCGGCCAAATGAAGGAAGGCAGGGGCAATCTGTCAGGATGCATTAACGGACTGATCGAACTGGGCGTGCAAAGTCCCAAGAAAATCAACGACAAAATGCTCCCGCCATCAGAGAGCTGATTACTGTAAATTCTCATATTTGCAGCCCTTTTAAACATTTTTCCGACTAATTTCAATAAGACGCCGCTTCTTTCTCAATCAGATCGGCTAGTTTCTGAATTTCAACATCCGATGATTCGGGATGTTTCTGCATAATCGAACGAACGTCCAAAAGGATTCCATAAATCTTATGGTAAGTTTTATCCGATTTCCAGTCACATTCCGCATGCCCAAAACATTCTAAGGCATAGTCAATTTTATTCTTTTGACTATTATAAGGCAAAATGAACGCATTATAAATATTGCCTTTGGGAATAGTCGATCCTTCTATCGAACGCATTGCTTCTATGAATTCTGCGTAAGCGATCTGCTTAACGATTGAACCTGTTCCCGGCAATTTCTTCGCTTCTCTATTTTCACCATACTGATAGTATTTGGCGTCAAGAACAAATACGCTAGCCTCATCGCCCTTCAACGGTGACAGCATAATCGTATCAGGCCTTAATGCAGTCCTTTTTTCATTGCGCCAATCAAGTTCTTCGTCAGCCTTATCTTTTATCTTCCAAACGCAATGCGGATAATACTTCTTTTTCTCACTTTCTGCAATACCGAAAACTCGATCAATCAAGCCTTCCCACACATATTCAAAATCTTTTGTTCCATAAGAGGCCTTGCGATTATCGTCCTTAACCCCCATATAACAAACGATATCCAGCATATTGCGAAAAAGGAGAATATGTTTTTCATTAAAGGTCTTGGCGATTTTACTTTTTAGAATGGCCACAAACATTTTTGCATTGAATGGAATACGCGGCTTTTCCGGTCGGAAATATCCGAAAAGGCATCCTATTTTTTCATAGCTTTCGTAAACACAATATTTGTGTATTTGCGAAATAATTTCGTTTTCGTTATTGCTAGATTTTTTTGTGATAAAGTCCAAATAGACTACAGATTCATTTGGATACTCGCCTGCAACTTGAGGCCGAATCTGCTTTATCGTTCTCGGCCAATCAATTTTTCCGTTCAATGATCTTTTGTATACGGGTTCCTTCTCAACATAATAGCCATGATTCAAAAAAAAGTTGAATACATGAATATAAGCGTGAATCGGAAATTGAACATCTTCCTTGTTTAAAAGCCGGTTTTCGCCTACACTCTTGCTTTCCTTAGAATAAGCAGAAAGGACTGAAATAAGATTAAGAATATCTTTGCGATATTCTTTTTCATCATTCACAGGGTTTGAATACCCCGAAGGAAAATACACGTTCAAAGATCCGTTATCATAACGGATCCCGACGAATTCGTCGATCTGTTTGCCTCCATAGACGCAAACTTTTCTAAGATTCGGACGTTCCTGTTTGAGCGCTTGCTGTGCCATTCTGAGAAAGTCCCGATATTTGTTCGTCCGAGAAAACCTTGAAGCTTTCTACTTTGAACTTTTCAATCAATTCTTCGAGTGTTTTCACATCGCCGAAATGAGATTTACGATCAAACTTAAAAGCGTCATCCCAAAGATATTTTAGAACCTTTTCTGCAAAGGCTTCACTTGTAATTGTCGCCTCAGCACCTTCTGACGCATCTGAAGCTTTCTTCGGAATGACAAACCAACCGCCAAGGCGTTTGTCTTCCATACTGGAAAGGCCATTTTCTTCGGCCGATTGCATAATGATTTCGTTTATCTTTTCACGGAATGCACCCCATGTAACACTCGTATCTCCGATAAGCTGATCATACTGAGCCTTCTCATCAGGATGTTCATTATCGTTCTTTAAATCATTTGAAACCTGTTTCATATCCCAACGACGTTGGAATGCATTATCTAGCGTAAATACGTTCTGGTCAGAAGTATTCATTGTCGCATACAAAGACAAGTTTGGAGGAAGACGGATTTGAGTATTTTCAGAAATTGTCAAGTATTTTTTTTCACCAAGTTTAATTTTCAGAGATACAAAAGATGTTGCACCCTCAGAATCAGCCTCTGCAGGTTCAATATTGGGATCATGTTGGGGATTTACACCATCATCCGTACTTTCACTTTTAAATGATTCTATATCTCGTATATAATCACAAATATTTTGATTATCTATAGAGTAATTGCTCCATCCAACCCCGTATTTATTTTCGCCAAAGCCAGGATCTTTAGGATCTTCACCAGGATCAGTCCTATCCAACAGTTGGAAAAGATCGCCAAATATGGCAGATGCATTCCCTCTATTGATTTCCTCTATAATAAGATAAAAATCTTTATGAGGATTCAAATACGCTCTTCTTAAAATTTTAGAAAATGGCCCTGGCAAGAACTTGTAATCAACGCCACCACCGACTCGCAATCTTGGTACAATTTGGCCAACAAAATCTGCATTAGTGTAATCAGGATGAAAAACAACTCTAGATACACGCCATTCACGCGCTCGTTTTTCAGGGATTTTTTTCTTAATCTTTCTATCTATTTCAAAACTTTTTCCGCTTCCAGGAACTCCATAATAAATAATTTGTTCACTCTGAAAGTCAGCAGCATCATCTAAAAGAACATCAGCCTCATCCTGTTGCAATTCAGATTGATTTTTAACCTCAGTAAATACAATACTGTGTTCAAACGCATAATCAATAATTCTATCTCCAAACAAAGCTCGCAACTGCGGTTCATAATCTCGCCTCGAATCTAAAAGAGCTCTACAGATTGAAGCGATTGTTTTCGGTGTTCCATCATCAATTACGCCCAAAGCCTGATTTCTTTCCCCTTTGGTACTAGGGGCGACTCCACTATCAAAAGACTCTGGATATTTAATAAAATCTCTTTTCTCAAATATCGGATTTAGACGAAGAACAACTTCTATGTCTAATTTATAATACCGACCATTTCTAGCAATTTCATAACCTAAATCAATAGGACGCGAAGCTATTTTGGCTATCGCATACAAACCATTCGTCCATGGAGTTCCATCCCCACCAAATAGTAACAAGACAGGAGTTCCTATAGAAACCATGTCTTCATACTGAATTAAATGATCTATTCTAAGTATGTTGCGTCCAGTTTTATACGCATTCACAACCGATTCATCAGATGTTTTCAATTTAAAAATTAACATATATACCAGTCCAACTAAAAAAGAATTTTATTTTTTTGATGAATTATACATTTATTCCATTTATAAATTTTTCATAAGATGGATAATCGCTAGAAAAATAAATTTTAAAATAATTATGACTTGTTTTAGTGATTTTAACGCTATCTATATACAAATCACTCATTATAACAAGTTCGCCAGGTTTTTTTTTCAATATATCTCTTAAGATCCACTTTCCCAAAGCACTATTGGGGTTAGACATCAATCCCTTTGAACCAGCTTGGCATAGTTTCGCAGAAAGTTTTTGACCATTTGGCAATTCCAATACAAAGGAATCGTCCGGAAAGAAAAACGGATATTTTTCATGGATCCTTTTTGGAACAGGTATGTAAACCTCATCTTTATCACGAATACGCCCCTCTGCATTCCATTGATTTAGCCCTGATCTCAAAGGAACTGTTTTTGTTTTTACTGAATAAAGAGGCAATATGACATAAGCTTCATGCATGAGAAATAACTCCTTTCCTATCATAGGATTTAACTAATAAATTTTTCATAAGATTCATAATCATTAGAAAAAGTTATTTTAAAAAATTCTGCACTAACCCTTGCAATCTTAACACTATCTATATTCAGAACATCCAAATCTTCCATCGTGACCAGCTCGCCGATTTTCTTTTTTAAGACATCTCTTAAAATCCATTTTCCTAGATCTTTATTTGGATTGGACATCAATCCCTTTTTTTTGTCTAATTTTCCTTGACATAATCTTGCCGAAAGAACACTTCCATTGGGCAACTCTAATTTGAATGAACCTTTCGGAAAGAAATTAGGATGCCTTTTATGTATTGGCTGAGGTACAGGAATATAAACTTCATTTTCATCTCGTCCACGACCTTTTGCATTCCATTGATTTAAACCAGACTTATTAGGAACAATCTTTTTTTTCTTTGTTCTTGTAGAGTATAACGGTAGTATGATATACTCTTCTTCATTGGCTGTTGTAGGAAATAATTTTTCCTTGAAGCACTCCTCTAAAAATTCATACGGATCGGCAATTATATCAACTTCAACATCCTTATATATTCGCGGACACGAAAACTCCTGTTCTAATACACTTTTGCTACGATTAAATTGATAAAAATTTTTGCCATCATGGAATCTAACTATATTCCCATTAGGTAGGTTGTCTACGATTCTTATGTTTTCTATATCAATTAATTCATAAGGGTAATTAAATACTTTTAATAAGTTTTTTTGTCTCCCAACAATATGATATAGCTTTTCGTTTACATTAAGAATGCCTTCGGCGGCTTCTATACGTCTATTTCGGAATTCCGCTAATTTTGTTGCAAGATCAAGGCCATTTAACAAATCTAATTCTGACTTCAGTTTATCAAATTCTGCTATTTTTTCCACTGATGAACCATTTTTTAGAACAAACGTTTTTATTCCTATGCCAAAATTTTCCAATTTTGCATCGAATGAATGACAATGCCTAGCTTCATTCTTTGCTGAATAGTATTTACAAAAAACATTTTCGGCTATTCGGTAATCTAAATATGGAACCTCATTTTCGGAAAAGAGCCTTGACAAGCCGGCCAACAAACGTAGCATCCCAAAATACTGGTTATTTTGTTGCCATTCATTCAAAAAATTTTTTAAACAGGACGGCATAAGATTTTCCTTAAAGAAACTATATTATTTTACTTTAACATCACCGAAATGATGTTTTGACTAACCCTTGTAATCAAAGGCACAACGACAGAATTACCGGCCTGCTTATACTTAGCAGCATTAGATATGTTTTTGGGGAATTCGTACTTTGTCGGATAGCCTTGAAAATTTATGCATTCTTTTGGCGAAAGTTTCCGTATTCCCGCTTCAGTCAAAATCAAGGGAACATTATGGCCCCCTGTACCCATATTTGCAGTTAATGTTGGACACACATGGCTTTTATTCTCTCTCACGTATTGACGACGCCATTGGTAAACGCTGTCTCTCGAAGTGATTCCTTCCTGCAGATCCTTAAAATGATTCATTTTATCAGTATAAAACAGTTCCGGAGCAGTCTCATTTTCGTCTATACAATCATGAATCGTCTTCGTTAATTTGACTGGAGACGGAAACTTGAAATCAGCATGATTAGGAACTTGTTTGGGATCAAAACAAACGATAAATATGCGCTCCCTGTTTTGAGGCACATTGGCATATTCCATGGCGTTCATAACTTTATGGTAAACCACATAGCCAAGTTCTTCCAAAGTATTTTTTATCACTTCAAAAGTCTTTCCGTTGTCATGGGTGTACAAATTTTTTACGTTTTCAAGATAAACAGCTTTCGGTCGTTTGCGCTTAATAATTTCAGCAACATCAAAAAATAAAGTTCCTCGAGTATCCTCAAAACCTTTTCGATAACCAGCAATTGAAAACGCTTGGCACGGAAAACCAGCGCAAAGAACATCAAATCCGTCAGGAATGCAGGCTTTGGTAGATTCCAATGTGATGTCGCCAAAAGGCATCTCTCCAAAATTGTTCAAGTAAGTCTTTTTGGCGTTTTCATCCCATTCCGAGGAGAACACGCAACGTCCACCACAACTCTGCATTGCCAAACGAAAGCCTCCAATGCCCGCGAACAGATCGATAAACGTGAATTTGGCGTCGGCTTGCGCTTTGAAAATCGGCTGGAATAATTCAGGAAAAAAATACGAAGCCGTAGAATCAGCTAGTTCGCATTTACCTTTACCCTTTTTCTCACTTAGCAATCTTTTCCATGTATTCAAAATCTTCTGCGCTCTATCGCGATAGGGAATTTTCAAAATCGTTTTTTGCAACGGCCCCACATGCGTCAGCATAGCAAGTTGGTCATCATAAGAAAGAGGATCGCCTTTAAACCTAAGACATTCAACAGCAGTTCTAATCGACTCAAAATCAGCAAAAGAATATTTCATTTTCATGGAAAAAAAATAATCTTTTTTCACGTACAAAAAACGACATCATTTCATTTTTCAAAATAAAGTTCGCCTTTTTCCGGCAAAACAATGCAAAAAAAATTTTATTTTTGTTTTCATGGCTATTTTTTCGTCTATTACTAGCATCGAAAAGTTACTCCCCCTACTCCTTTTTGACCACAGTAGGCAGTCCAATATACTGCTAGACGACAATACAGAAATAACAGTACAACTAATCCTAAAATCACCAGAGACGTTCACACGGCCAAGATACCTTTATCCCTCTGACAATAAAAAAATCCGTTGCAAAAAGAACGCCGAAGTATTCACGCCATCCTGGATGTGCAACATTCAGAACAACTTAATAGACGGTCAATGGTTTGGCAGAAAAAATGTTTTCAACAAAGAATCACAAAAAAAATGGATTTCAAATAAGGATAAAATTGCATTTCCAAAAGGCAAGTCATGGCAAGATTACATTGCACTAAAAAGACTAGAAATATGCTGTGGAGAAGCGCCCTATTTAGCAAGTCGATATGATTCAGTAACCGGGCAACCTATTTCCATTTCAGAAAGAATTGGTTTGCTAGACCGGAAGATGCGAGTCATCAACGAAAATGCGAACTCGAAATCTGAATGGGAAAAATCTGCCTTAATCGCCTATAAAAGCATTTACGGCTACGAAAAAAGCGGAAAGAATTTATTACTAGCTAGGTTAAACCTGTTCTATTCATTCATTGAATATTATAGCGAACATTTCAATAAAACTCCCAGAGAAACTATTCTGTCTAAAATATTAGACGTTATTTCTTGGAACCTATGGCAAATGGACGGTATAAATAATGATTCAATAAAATCAATTAAGCTAATGGACTGGGACAAGAACAAAGTTGTCGGCTTTGATTCACTTTTCTTATAAGCCTTTCTGTAAATCTTTCCAATAGCGTTGTTTCCGTTGCCTATTCAAATCCATCGGGCGAATCATCGCTTCAATAAAGTCAATTTCCTTTTTCGTCAATTTATATTTTGCATATAGTTTTTCATCGGTCCACTTTTTGCTAAAATCTTGCACCGGCACAAACGAATACAGTTTTTTAGTGGCGCTTTGAGAATTTTTCATCGGCATCGCCATAAATCTAAAGAACTTTGTAGAGATATATTGCATAACATTCTCGCAAATCTTACGCGAGGCAAAAGGACCTATAAAATTAAACGTTTCACTGCAAGCCGAACCAGGTTCTCCAAGAAACGGTATTCCCAATATTACATGCGGAATATAGTCACTACCATCACTTGATCGAGGGATGAATACCTTGAACTGATCCACAACTTCCTTATTCTTTACAACAGCATTTCTGGATGCATACGAAACTCCTTGGTTTTCGTAAATTCGAATCCAATCAGAAGAATGCTTTTCTTTTTTTCCATGAAAATAAGTAGGTAGTCCAAACGGGATACGTCGACTAACATACGCATCCATAGTCTGTTCGTCAAATTTCTTTACTTTTTTTATGATTGATAGAGACTCGTTATAACGAATGAAAATTTTGTCTCCGTCATCTGCAAGTTTTCTCTTTTCTGAAGATCCAACATAGTCGCCAATATGTGTCGTTACAGAACAGGGACCACAGTACGCTTTATCAATCAAAATGCAACAAACGCCACCTTTAATCTGCACACCTTCGAAACAATCTACAGCAACCGGATAATCATGCAATTCGCACAATGAACGATTATGAATCATTTCATCACGAAATGATTCCATTCCTTTGCCTCCAGAGAACCAACGAGCAGGAATTAATAACGAAATATAGTCAGCGTTCAAATTCAACGACTGGCGAGTAAAAATATCATAAATCGGGCGCGCACTTATTCTGAAACCACCATCCTCTTCTTGATATGGCGGATTCCCTACAATTGCATTAAATTTCATAGCCTAAATTTAGAATTAATTACGCACTTTTCTTCAAAAACAAGCTTCACGATTCTCGTCGCTCACCATTTATCTATAAGTTCTTTGGCCATTTCCTTAACCTGAATCCCGCTCAAACCAATTTTATTGGTATTCAGGTTTGTTATATCCATTTCTAGAACACGTTCAAGATAGTATTTGTGTAAGTTCTGAGTTTTATTGAAAACGCTTATGCGATTCTTGTAGGTGAAAGGTTTCTGCCAATTAAAATGGGTTTGCTTTATCTTCTTATAATAGCAATAAGACACAAACCAGCATGCGCCCATTGTCGTAAGGTCTTCGGCGCCCTGAAAAGTGAATACATGTCTTGTCATTTTACACTTCATTTTTTAAAGTCTTTCTATTATTTTAACGATCTTTAAATCCCGTATTTTCCAAATTTCACACAAAAAAAATTTACCGCGGTATTATCGCTTTTTTGCAGAAACCCAGGGTTTTAGGGGGTGGCCCCCTAGGCGAGGGGGTAGCGGAAGCCACGGCGTGCCGGGGCTGCAGCGAGGGGGAGGCCTCCCCCACCGGGGTCATTCTTCCAGGAGGACGATGGTGTCGGATTCGTCATATTCCTTGCCGAAGGCCTCCTTGTAGCACGACTGCAGGGCCGCCTTTGTGCCGAGTCTCTCCGTAAAGAGGAACATTCCGCTGTCCAGGCAGTCCATGTTGAGCTCGCCATCGATGTCTATGCATTCGGGCCGGGTGGAGTCGCTTTTTACCCACGCGAGGAGTGCGGTGTCGTGCATTGTGCCATTTCTCCGGTTTTGCAGTGTCCCTGCACCAAAATGCAGATTTAATATTGAGTCAGAAAATGACACGACTTTATTTTCACCTAATTCGCAAATATCTTTTTACATCAAAAATGGTATTCAAACGCCCGAAAAAAGCGTGTATATATAAGAATAGGGATTCCCTCTATTCGCTCGCGGGAGGCGTTCCCGGTAAAAATGGAATACATTATGGCTAAAAAAGCCGAAAAGATTAAGAAAAATGGACTAGTCCCAATAAACCCGACCGAGTACAAACATTGGTTGCAAAATATATGCAATGAAATTGACCGACAGAAGCTCCAAGCTATAATGCAGCTCAACTCAGCCACATTACAACACTATTGGTGGGTGGGGAACGATATTCTCCGCAAGCAAAAAGAACAGGGCTGGGGAACAAAAGTCATAGACATGCTTTCGCGGGATCTGCAGAAACGCTATGGTTCCGATAGCGGCTATTCGATACGCAATTTAAAATATATGCGAAAATTCGCCAAGGAATACCCTGATTTTCCATTTGTGCAAGTCCCGCTTGCACAATTACAAGAAAAGCCTATTTTGCAAGCGAAACTTGCAAAATTCACGATATCGTCAGACGGGGCATTTGTGCAAGTTCCACTTGCACAAATTACTTGGTATCACCACATATCCCTATTCCCTAAGGTAAAAGACACTGCTTTGCGGGCTTTCTACATCACCGAAACCGCCCACCAGGGTTGGAACCGTGACGTTATGTTACTGCAAATCGAAAGCGAATACCACAAAAATATCAAGGCGTTACCGAATAATTTCGGCTCTACTTTGCCGCCAGTCCACAGCGACCTGGCGCAGGCTGCGTTCAAGGACCCCTATAATTTAGGTTTTGTCGACATGACGAAGGTAAAGCAGGAACACGATCTTGAAGACCAATTGGCAAGCAGGGTTACAGATTTCCTATTAGAATTGGGCAAAGGCTTTGCGTTCGTTGGCCGCCAATATCCACTAGAAATCGACGCAGAAGACAATCATATTGATATTTTGATGTATCACACTCAATTGCATTGCTATGTCGTAATTGAGTTGAAAGTTGTGGATTTCAGGCCGGAATTCGCAAGCAAACTCAATTACTACATATCCGCCGTTGACGACTTGCTCAAAACGCCGCAAGACAATCCAACCATCGGGCTCCTGCTGTGTCGTTCAAAAAGCAACACGAAGGTGGAGTACGCCTTGCGCGGCATGACACAGCCCCTTGGCGTAGCGGAATTCCAAACGAAAAAGATTTTGGAAGACATAAAATCGTCTTTGCAGTCTATTGATGATTTGGAGAAATCTTTTTACAACGAAAATGGTCTCCACTAGCCCGAAAAAACGTGTATATATAAAGATAGAGACAGTCTCTATTCGCCCAACGGGGGCGTTCCCGCTTTATGGAAAATTCAAGCAATGTTGACTAAAACAACAAATAATTATAGAAGAACCCGCGTCGCCTAGGGCTCAAGGTTTCCTTCGCCCAAATCGACGAGATGGCCGCCCGCGCCCGTTCTTACAGAGAGGCCCATAATGGAAAGAATCCGTTTAGCATCTGATTGCACCCTTTACCCCATCGACAAGAATACCGACCTGTCCTCGTTCTGCTGCGGCGATGAGGATCTAGACGATTTCTTT
>Ga0310694_10005184_pt1 | contig 12511 bp, 10 predicted proteins | sample 174DNAGHGhighgp2_FD_203884 | JGI IMG/M metagenome (GOLD analysis project Ga0310694, IMG submission 203884) | Sheep rumen microbial communities from Palmerston North, Manawatu-Wanganui, New Zealand - 1742 DNA GHGhigh gp2 (v2) (version 2) | ecosystem: Host-associated > Mammals > Digestive system...
CATCCAAGGCTTCCACGCTGGTGTGAAGAAGAGCGGTATCGGTGGTGCCGATGGCAAACATGGTGTCGAAGAGTACCTCGTCACCCACGTCACCTATCTCGACACTTGGGAGTAAAAATGGCCATCGATATGAAGAAGAGATTATGGACACTTGCAGTGACAACGGCATTCGTTGTCACTGCTTGTACACAACGCGCAACAGCTATTACCATCCATACGATTGGCGACTCCACGATGTCGCACTATGATCAGGATGTACCTGCCCAAAAGGGTATGGACGGCTGGGGCGACTTCCTGCAGGACTGTATGAAGGAAGGTGACCCAACGTTGGTGGGATATGAATGCCGATCTCATGGCGGTTAACCCAGACAACTCACCCGTCACCATCGAACTCACAGAAATGTTCCATCTCGACTAACCCCTTACCCAATTGATATAAACAAACGATTTTCCGTACGTTTTTCCATTCCAATGAATGGAAATGCCACGCGCATGTACCTTATTATATCTACCTTTGCCGTCAAAACAAACTATTTAAAACAGATATGAACGGATTATTCGACATTAAGGGTGTTGGGATCTGCCACCCAGATCATTGAATTAGCAATTATTTTGAGATAAATGTGCTTATTTCAAAATAATTGCTTATCTTTGTAGCCGTACTTCACCTAAAATAAAACAAATATGAATAACGCTACATGGTTTGATAACATCCGAATCTATCATCTGCTAATCGACAGATTCAACGGAGGATGGCAGACGCCACCAAAGAGTGAGAACGGACGTTTGGACCTCACCAACGTCTTTTGCGGGGGAAACCTGCAAGGAGTCATCGACAAGCTTGACTACATCAAGGAGCTTGGTTTCAACGCCATCATGCTCTCGCCCATCTTCAAGACAGCCAACTACCACGGCTACCACACGTTGAATTTCGACGAGGTGGATCCGCACTACGGCACGTGGGAGGACTATCAGCAACTGCTCGATCTGGCACACGACAAGGGTATGCGGATTATCTGCGACTTTGTGCCCAACCACTGCTGGTATCAGGCACCAATCTTTGAGGCGTCACTCTTGAAAAACGGTGGTAAGCATCGTGACTGGTTCTGGTATAAGAATGACGACAGCGATGAGTTCGTAACGTTCCTCGGCTTTGGCGACCTGCCTAAGTTTAATCTGACGAACCCTGAGGTGGTCAGTTTCATGATTGACAAGGCAGAAAAACTCGTCCGTATGGGTGTGGATGCTTTCCGCATCGACCATGCTTTGGGACAGCCGCACAGTTTCCTGAAACAATTCTGTGAGCGTATGCAGGCCATTCGCAGCGATATCATCGTGTTCGGCGAGGTGTGGGCCTTCGGCATCGGTCCGCAGTTAGCCAGTCAGTTGTATTTCAAGACAGATGCCAGATTACAGGAATTCTTAGCACAAGATACAAAGCCCTTTAGTCAGGATTCCCTACAGGCCGACTATGTGGGCACATTGGATGGTGTCCTGGACTTTGCCTATCGTGACATCCTCTTGGAAGAAGTCCACGCGGGGCGCGGCATCAAGGGCAACACGACGCTCAAACGCAAGGTGGAGGAGCACTTCGCCAAGTACCCCAAGGACTTCAAGCTGATCTTGTTCTTAGATAATCACGACACTGACAGATTCCTGTTCGACTGTCACGATGATGTGAACCTCTTGCAGGAAGCCCTTGAATTCACGAAGGAACTGTCCAGACCGTTCTCTTTCCTTTATGGCACAGAGCAGCATATGACCAACAATCCTTCGATTTTCAATGCCGAACCCTATGCCGACCTCCGTGTGCGCAACTGCATGGACTGGACAAAATAAGCGAATAAGACTATGAATACAGAAACTTACAAATTAGGTGAAGAACTGGACTCTTTCAACTCTGAAGAAGTACAGAAAGGGATTCTGGACCTTTTAGAGCAAGGTGGCAGTGTGGTGCTCGATATGACAGCCTGCAAATACATATCCAGTTCTGGCTTGCGCGTGCTGCTCTATACGAAGAAGGTGGCAGCCTCGAAAGGACAGAAACTCTATCTGAAGGGCGTGAGCGACGAGGTCAAGGACATCATGGATGTCACAGGTTTCAATAACTTCTTCGATTATGCATAGAGTCGACATCTTCCCCACGCATGAGTATCAGGGACTGAAACTGCGCCCAGGCCGACCTTATCCTTTCGGAGCGACGGTATTCGGCAACGCCGTCAACTTCTCCGTGTATTCCCGCTATGCCACCGACTGCACATTGGTACTCTTCCACAACCGTGAAGAGGAGCCGTTCATCGAGATTCCTTTCTTTAAGGAGTTCCGACTGGGTAACGTGTTCTCGATGATGGTCTTTGACCTCGATTACGAGAACATCGAATACGGCTATCGGATGGACGGACCCTTCATTCCGGCGGAGGGACATCGTTTCGACAAGACGAAGATTCTGCTCGACCCCTATGCAAAACTTATCGTGGGTCGCGATGTGTGGGGGAAACAGCCCAATTTGGACAATATCTATCAGTACCGGGCCCGTGTGGTGTTCGACGACTTCGACTGGGAGAACGACCTACCATTGGAAACACCCGTCAATGATCTCATCGTCTATGAGATGCATGTGCGTAACTTCACATGCGGTGCTGGCTCTGGTGTAAAGCATCAAGGTACGTTTGCCGGCATCGTTGAGAAGATACCTTATCTGAAGGAGTTGGGTGTCAACTGTATCGAACTGATGCCTATCCATGAGTTCGACGAGTTCGAGAACTACCGGCCCTCACCTGTCGATGGTCATCCGCTCTACAACCTGTGGGGCTACAGCAACGTGGGATTCTTTGCGCCCAAGGCTGCCTACGCCTCGTCAGGACGATTCTCGATGCAAGTGGATGAGTTGAAGAACCTCGTAAAGAAAATGCATGCCAACGGCATTGAGGTGATGCTCGACGTGGTGTTTAACCACACTGCCGAGGGTGACCAGCGAGGCCCTTACATCTCCTATCGCGGCATCGACAACAAGACCTATTATATGCTGACGCCCGATGGAGGCTACTTTAACTTCAGCGGCTGTGGCAACACGTTGAACTGCAACAATCCCAACGTGCGCGACATGATTGTGGAAAGTCTCCGCTACTGGGTCACCGACTACCATATCGACGGTTTCCGATTCGATCTCGCCGCCATCCTCGGACGCGACCAGAACGGCAATCCGATGTCGAACCCACCGCTGCTCGAATCACTGGCCCACGACCCTGTGCTTGGTAAGACCAAACTCATCGCAGAGGCTTGGGATGCAGGTGGACTCTATCAGGTAGGCTCCTTCCCCTCATGGGGACGCTGGGCCGAGTGGAACGGAAAGTTCCGTGACAGTATCCGTCGCTTCATCAAGAGCGATCCTGATGTCCTCGCCGACGTGAAGGAACGCATCATCGGCTCACCCGACCTCTATGCCCAACAGGGACGTGGCGTCAAAGCCAGCGTGAACTTCATCACGGCGCACGACGGTTTCACGCTGATGGATCTTGTGTCGTATAACGACAAGCACAACGAGGCCAACGGCGAAGACAACCGCGACGGTGAGAACCACAACAACAGTTGGAACTGTGGCTGTGAAGGACCGACGGACAATGCCGACATCAACGCCCTGCGTCACCGTCAGGTGAAGAATGCCATCACACTGCTGATGGTCAGTCAGGGTATCCCCATGGTACTCTCGGGCGACGAGATGGGCAACTCCCAACAAGGCAACAACAATGCCTACTGTCAGGACAACGAGATCGCGTGGCTCGATTGGAATGATCTGGAAAAGAATGCCGACATCTTCCGTTACTTCAAGCAGATCATCCAGTTCCGTCGTCAGCACAAGGTGTTGCGCTACGATGAACATCTCTCCCATAGCGACTATCGCAACCTGGGCTGTCCGGATTTCTCGTGGCACGGTGTGAAGGCCTGGCAACCTGAGAGCGGACACAACAACCTCACGGCAGCCTTCATGCTGAACGGACGGTATGCCGAGACCGACGGCGTGCCCGACGACTTCATCTATGTAGCAATGAACATGCACTGGGAGATGCACGGTTTTGAACTACCACAGTTGCCCGAGGACATGGCCTGGCACGTCTTTGCCAATACCGGCATGGAGACGCCAGATGACATCGCCGAACCAGGTCAGGAACCGCTTATCGACAGTCAGAAGGAGATCTTGGTTGGCCCACGTTCCGTCATTGTCCTTGTTGGAAAGGTAAAAAAGTAAAAAGGTGAGCGAACTGCATTTCCAACCCATCAAAGGGAAGGCCCGCGAGATACTCAAAGCCATCCTACAGACGCCCGAGGTTTCCTCGTGCAGTCTGAAGGACGGCTTTGTACTCCGCTTGGCTTGTGAAGAGATCGTCATGAATGTGACATCCTACGCCTATCCTGGCGATGTGGAGGGTTTTATCGACATAGAGATAGAAAAAACGGACCACCGTATCGTGATCCGTTTCAAAGATGGCGGTGCACCTTTCAACCCCTTGGAGCGACCGAAGCCCGACACCAAGTTACATTGGAAAAAACGCCGCATTGGCGGTCTTGGCATCTTCCTCGTCATCAAGAAGATGGATGCTGTCCGCTATGTTTACGAAAACAACAACAATATATTAACCATCGAGAAAAACATCTAATCAGACCTAGCTGTGGGTGACTCTGATCCAATCGACGTCGATCCAGCCGCGATCACATTTGGGATCCGTCTCCACACTCACGAAGCCGAACTTGGCACCGATCCACTTGCCCTGACGCATCTTGTAAGCCTCGCCACAGTCCGTGAACTTCTTGCCGTCGAGACTGTATGAGAAACGAACCTGTGGTCTGCCGTCGAAGCCCTGTTGGTTGTTCTTCAGTTTCTCCGCATCCGGCAGTGTCACCTGTAGCCGCAGGTAGATATCCTCGTGGATGCCTGGGTGGTAGTCGATTTGGTCCTCTGCCGTCGGTTTCAGGGTGGCGATGAGGGTTTCCTCAGGCGCCTTACCCTTGTCGGCCTGCTGACAGGTGGTAACAACCAACTGGAACGTCTTACCCACCCGCTTTACCACAAGAGCCTGATAGTCGAGACCCATCATGATCAGTCCGCCCATCTGTCCGTCGGCCTTCGAGGTCATGCGTAGTTTGGTGGTAACGGTAAACTCATCGGCAGGTGTCTTCTGCAACAGCATGTTGGGCACCTCCCAGAAGTTTTTCCAACCCTCAGAGAGCTTATAGTTATAGATACGGTAGGTGCCGAAAGCGGTGGCCGTACCGAACTTCTCGTCGTAGTTGGCGTGCCAAGCCCACTGCTTTCCCAGTGTGGGCGCATTAAACTCATCGCTCTCCACAGGGTTCACGATCACGTTGGAACTGCTCTTGGGCTTCTTGTAGGTCGTCACAGGCTCACCCTTCTTGCCCATGATAGGCCATCCTGTACTCCAATCCACTGGGTTCAGATGCACCACACGACCATAGGCCTCCTTATCCTGGAAGTGCAGGAACCAGTCCTCGCCGTATTTCGTATGCACCCAACCACCCTGATGAGGGCCGTTGATGTTGGTCTTTCCCTGTGCCAATACGATCTTATGCTCGTAAGGGCCAAAAGGACTCTTGCTGCGCATGGCCAGTTGGAAACCTTCAGGCACACCGCCGGCAGGACACATGATCCAGTACCAGCCGTCACGCTTATAAAACTTCGGTCCCTCACAGGTGCGGTTCGCCGTGCCGTTTCCATCAAACACAATCACAGGATCGCCGATAGGTTTCAGGCCGTCAGGCGACATCTCACGAACGGTGAGCACCGAGGCAAACTTTGAACGGCTATTGGCCCATCCGTTTACCAGATAGCACTTGCCGTCGTCATCCCAGAGGGGTGTGGTGTCGATATAGCCAGTACCTTTAATGATACAGACGGGGGCCTCCCACTTGCCGGCAGGATCTTGCGTCTTCACCATATACACACCGAAGTCGGGATCACCCCAGTAGATATAGTACCAGCCATCGTGGTAACGGATGCTCGGTGCCCAGACACCAGCCCCATGCTGGGGCTTGCTGAAATGTTCGAGGAGCTTACAGTCTCCCTCATAGAGGTTCCCCAGGGCGTAGTTGATGATCTCCCAGTTCACGAGATCCTTGGAATGCAGGATGGGCAGACCAGGCACGCACTGGAACGACGAAGCCGTCATATAATAATCCTCCCCACTGGCACCCACACAGACATCAGGGTCGCTATAATCAGCGTTGATCACAGGGTTGGTATAGGTGCCGTCGCCATTATCCGGGCTCCACACTAGAGATTTATACTGTGCCTGCACCATCATCGGCACACAAAGCACGAAAACAGAAGGCATTCTTTTCATCATTATTTCATCATCTTTTTAATATATCAGCGTAATAAACTTAATCTTTTAAACAGCCGATGGGTACCACAAATATGCCGTCAGGCCGTTGGTATGCGTAGGGACCAACGGCTGTCAGAACCATCTTGAATGACGGTTTCTTCATTTTCGTGGTATCAATGGTATCGGCAAGCGTTTTCAATGCATCCGCACCATCGTTTATCAGCTTCTCGCCGCCAAGTTTCACTTCTATCAGTCCATACGTACCATTACGGCGATGCAATACAGTATCGCACTCCAGTCCTGAACTGTCGCGATAATGGTATAGTTTTCCGTCGAGTGCCTCGGCAAACACACGCAGGTCACGCACAGCCAAATCCTCAAAGATGAGTCCGAATGAGTCCAGATCGTTTATCAGGTCTTTGGGGCCTAAGCCTAATGATGCCGTTCCAATGCTTGGGTCAACGAAATGGCGAGTGTCGCTGGTTCGAATGGCCGCCTTGCTACGGATATTGGGATTCCATGCATCAAGGTCTTCAATCACAAAAAGCTTCCTTAGTGCCTTGATATAGTCGGCAACGGTATCCTCGTCAAGTGTTTTTGCGTCGTTTGAGAGCATATCGGCCTTGATAGTGCTGTAGGGTACTTGCTGAGAAATGTTTCTGGCATACGAACGGAGCAGCAGACGTGTACGCTCTGCGCTACGTTTGACGCCATCTACTCGTTGTATATCTCTTTCTGCAATGTCATCAACATAGCCGAAGGCCTGATCCAAAGCAATATCACCTTCGAGCAGCGTTGCCTGTGGCCAGCCACCACGGCAAGTCAGAAAGGCTATACGCTCCAAATCGATGTTATTGGGTTGTGGTTCAAACGTCTCACCATCGAAGAGTTTTGCCAGACTGACGCTACCCGTAGATTCGCCAGACTCAAACAGACTCATCGGGCGCATCTTGACTCTGCCAATACGCCCCGTTCCGCTATGAACAGTATCTTCAGCCTGTGGGGCAACTGTAGAACCCGTCAGTATGAATTGAGAAAAAGCACTTCGCTTATCCACTTCATTTCTGATAGTGTCCCATAGCTCTGTTATTGTCTGCCATTCGTCAACCAGCCTGGGTGTTTCACCCTGAAGGAGCGTCTTCGAACTGATTTCCATCATCTGCCTGCTCTGTTTCAAGACTTCAGTGTCGCCTAAATCAAGCAGACTCTTGGCTTGCTGGCGTGCTGTCGTTGTCTTGCCGCACCATTTGGGTCCTTCAATCAACACTGCACCCTTACCTGCCAGTTTGCGAGCCAACAGCCTGTCGGCAATTCTTGGTTTGTACATCTTCTCCATCTTTTCACTCATTTTGGGTGCGAAGTTACTGATTATTATTGAATTATCCAAATGTTTTTGTAACTTTTCGGTTGTTTGGAGCGATTTTATTCGGTTGTTTGAGACGATTTCATTCGGTTATTTGTGGAAACTTGCCAATCTCAAATAACCAATACGATTTTAGTTATTCCCCTAATTAGTGGCACCTAGGCATACTTGCGAAGATAGTGACGCATGGCTTTGCGGGCAGTGCCGAGACGGTGCTCCACACTTTTATATCCCTCACCCAATTGTTGGGAGATCTCACTGACCTTCAGTCCGTTATAGATATGCAGGCGGTAGATCTCACGGCAGTTCTCTGGCAGACGGGCCAGTCCGCGCTCCATCTGCTCTATCACCTCACGGGCTGAGAGGATGGATTCTTCTGTCGTCTGTTCGCTACATACCCCTTTGATGTAGTGCTCATACTGTTCAACGGCGGTATGATGACGAAAATAATCATAGATCTGATTGCGTGTCATGGCAAAGACCAGCGCCGGAAAAGTGACCTCAGAGATCAGTTTGTCGGAGGTCAACAGTCGGAGGAAGACATTCTGTACGATGTCTTCCGCCTGACAACTGTCACCGAGACGGCTGACGGCATAAGCCAGCAGCTCGTCACGGTGAGCGATGTAATAGTTGGTAATAAGTGTATGATCAGTCATTCACAACCTTTTGAATAGTGCCATCCTCATTGTAGAACAGACGCTGCACCTTCAGTGAGCGCAGATGCGTGATGTCATTAGAGGGCACACAGTCATGATAGCACAGATACCACTGACCCTTGAACTCCACGATAGAGTGGTGAGTGGTCCAACCTACCACCGGATCGAGGATCACGCCCTGATAACGGAACGGTCCGTAAGGAGAATCACCAATGGCATAGCAGAGATAGTGGCTGTCACCAGTAGAGTAAGAGAAATAGTACTTACCATTATACTTGTGCATCCAGGAAGCCTCGAAGAAGCGGTGAGGATTGCCAGCCTTCATGGGTTCGCCGTTCTCATCGAGTACCACCACGTTACGAGGTGCCTCAGCGAACTGCTGTACATCGTCGCTCAGACGTACTACGCAACTGTTGATGGCAGGAGAATCGGCTGTCGTGAAGAGTTCACCTTTATGGTCAGGAGCAGCACCCAGATCGATGAGGCCGTTCTGGTCGCCATACTTACCATAGACAGGAGCCAGACCATTGGGCAGCGGATGCCACCACTGAAGCTGTCCGCCCCAGAGACCGCCGAAATAGACATAGACCTGTCCGTCGTCATCCTTAAACGCACAGGGATCGATGGAGAATGAGCCACGGATAGGCTTCTCCATGGGCTTGAACGGACCTTCGGGCTTGTCTGCTACAGCCACACCCAGACGGAACACACCATCATAAGCCTTGGCAGAGAAGATGAGATAGTACTTTCCATCCTTCTCGACACAGTCGTTGTCCCACATCTGCTTCTCAGCCCAGGGTACATCCTTCACATCGAGGATCACCCCGTGATCAGTGACTTCACCGTTCTCGATGTCGTCCCAAGAGAGCACGTGATAGTCCTTCATCTGGAAATGACCGCCGTCATCGTCGAAACACTCTCCGGCATCCCAGTCATGAGAGGGATAGATGTAAAAACGTCCGTTAAACACATTGGCTGAAGGGTCAGCCATATAATCACTCGGGAACAAATAACGTGGTAGTTTTGCCATAATCGTTTATCTTTTTAGATTGTTACTATTGATATATTACTAGCTGTTATTACTGATTCTGCGGCGTGCGGCCAGTTCTGCCTGCATGTTCTCGTTATACTCTTTCGTAATCGGATAGAAGTGGAGCGCCACCACACCGACGGCAAAAAGGAGGGCAGGAATGATACTCGATACCAGACGGATACCTTCCAGCGCACTGTCGTTCTGGACAAAGACATCACCAGAGACATAGCCGAACATCGAGATGATGATACCGGCGATGGCACCACCGAAGCCCAAACCCAACTTCAAAGCCAGCACGATACCTGAGAAGCAGAAGCCTGTCGCACGACGGTGGTTCTCATATTCGATATGGTCTGCCACATCGCCGATCATCGCCCACAGCAACGGAATGGTGGGGGCATAGGCCAATGAGCGCAGGAAGTTGAGCAAGAACAGCAGACTGACATCCGTCGGTGACGGGATATAGAACAGTGCTGTAAAAAAAGCCGTCAGCGACAGACAAACCACAAAGGTGTTCTTCTTTCCATATTTGTTCGCCAGATAACGCGAGAGGGTGATCACACCCACGAACTGCACGATGGAACCCATCATGTTGAATACAGAGAAACCCATGGAATAAGCCTCCTCCTGTTCGATCGACAGTCCGAAGAACGACAGGAACTCATAGAGCGCCCGCTGATCGACATTATGCTGGAAATAGAAGTTCATGGCAGAACCCCACATCGCCAACGTGATAAAGATCGCAAAGGTCAACAAGGCCATCGAGTTCCAGGAGATATTCGAGACGGTATCCTTGATATCCTCAGCGATGTTCACCTTCTGGGCGGGCGGCGGTTGGATACGCTCTTTGGTAGAGAAGAACGTCACCCCAAACAGGATGAAGGCGATAGAGGCATAGAGGATGACAGTAGCCGTCCATCCCTTAGGCTGGTCGCCACCTCCCAGATGATTTACCAACGGAAGGGTCAGTCCCTGAACCACAAACTGGGCAATCGTCACCAGGATGAATCGGATGGTAGTGATACTGGTGCGCTCACGGATATCACTGGTCATCACACCACCCAGAGAGGTATATGGTATATTATTAAAGGAATAGACGGTCATCAGCAGCACATAGGAGATCGTGGCGTAGGTGGCTACCATTCCCTTCTCCTCAATGCCGGGATTATAGAAGGCAAGCATATAGAAGATGCAGAAAGGAATCGCCGTCCAGAGCACCCAGGGACGGAACTTACCCCAGCGGGTCTTCGTGCGGTCGGAAAGGATACCGACGAGCGGATCGACCACGATAGCCGACAGACTACCAATCATTAGGATACTACCTGCCACAGCGCCATCCAGTCCGAATACGTCCGTATAGAACTTCAACTGGAAAATCATCATCATCTGGAACACCAGATTGGCGGCGGCATCACCTAACGAATAACCGACCTTCTCGCCTAATGATATTTTCTGAGATTTAAATCCCTTCATGCCTTGCTTTTTCTAAAACTGAACAAAAACTGTCTGCAAAGATAGCAAAAAAGCGTTCAAAAGACATTCTGATATGTTACATTTATTTTTTAAATTGTATCATTATATAAGAATTTTGATAATTTCGCCCGTTTCATCGTTTTTTTTTGTACTTTTGCAACGTCAATTCAACAATTATGAAGAAAATCTTATGTATCGTTGCGACACTCCTTTGTGTCTCCGCTATTGAAGCCAAAGTCAGCCTGGCCCAACTGTTCCAGTCGGGTATGGTTCTCCAGAGAGATAAGTCTATCCCTGTTTGGGGAAAGGCAGAAACTGGCGAACTGGTTAAGGTCAGGTTCAACAACAAACAATATGTGACAACTGCCGACCTTCAGGGCAACTGGCGCATCAACCTGCCGAAGATGAAGGCAGGCGGTCCCTACACGATGACCGTAGGCGACATCGTACTGACTAATATATTAATAGGTGACGTGTGGTTGCTCTCGGGCCAGTCGAACATCGACGTCACGATCGAGCGTGTCTATCCGCAATACACAAAGGAGATCGACACCTATGAGAATCCTGATATCCGTCTGTTCCGCGTTCAGAACGAGACGGCCGTTCACGGTGTGAAGGATGACATCCGTCCGACATCCATCAACTGGAAGCCTGTCAACAAGCAGAATGCCTGGTACTTCTCTGCCGTCGGCTATTTCCTTGGCAAGCGGATGTATGAGAAGACCAAAGTTCCCCAGGGTATCATCGTCAACAGTTGGGGAGGTACCCCTATCGAGGCCTGGATCTCTGCCGACTCTCTGCGCGATGACTATCCCCAACTGGTCAAGCGGGCTGAGTTCTTCCAGAACGACGACTACGTGAAGGCACAGGCACAGGCCAATATGCAGGCTGAGATTCAATGGCAGAAAATCCTGAAAGACACCGACCCCGGTATTCAGGAAGACTGGACTTCACCCACCTTCGACGACAGCCAGTGGCAGACCGTCAGTCAGTGGGATACCAAGTGGGCCGTCTCTCCCACCACCCATCGTCCCGTCGTGGGTACTATCTGGCTGCGTCAGCATATCAACATCGACAAGGCACATGCCGGCAAACCCGCCCGATTGCTATTGGGAACGCTCTTTGATCAGGACTTCACCTATCTGAACGGCCAGCAGATCGGCCATACCGGTTATCAGTATCCCCCGCGCCGCTATGACATCCCCGAGGGACTGTTGCGTGAGGGCGACAACGTGATTACCGTCCGCTTCATCAACAAATACGGTCTGGTGCACTTCATCCCCGAGAAACCTTATCTGATCGCTTTCGGCGAGGATCGTTTCAGTCAGAACCCCATGCCGGCCGACGTACTGCCTTTGAGTGAGAACTGGCAGATGGAGTTGGGTGCCGAGATGCCTAACTGTCCCAGTGGCGATATCTCCTTGCAGAACATCCCCACCACCCTCTACAACGCGGTGGTCTATCCCGTAGCCCCCTATGCCGTCTCCGGTGCCGTCTGGTATCAGGGAGAGTCGAACACAGGCAACCCCGCTCCTTATGCAGACTACCTGAAGAAGATGATGGGTTGCTGGCGCGACCGTTGGCAGGATCAGAAGATGCCCTTCGTGATTGTACAGTTGGCCAACCATGACGGTCGTCAGCAGACGGG
>Ga0310694_10005186_pt1 | contig 12508 bp, 10 predicted proteins | sample 174DNAGHGhighgp2_FD_203884 | JGI IMG/M metagenome (GOLD analysis project Ga0310694, IMG submission 203884) | Sheep rumen microbial communities from Palmerston North, Manawatu-Wanganui, New Zealand - 1742 DNA GHGhigh gp2 (v2) (version 2) | ecosystem: Host-associated > Mammals > Digestive system...
CGAGGATGCTCTTGAGGGCGAGAATGCAGGGGCTCTTCGCCACGATGAGCGTGAGCTCGTCCTTCTCGAGCGCTTCTTTGACGAGGCGCTTGAATTCCTCGGGTTCCTTGACCTGGTTCACTTCGTACACGTTGTCGAAACCGGCAGTCTTCGCGATGGCGCCGTAGTCCAGCTTGTAGGCCGGGCTGTGGTCCAGGTGGCGGCCCGTACCCGGGTGTTCCTGCTGGCCAGTCATGGCGGTGATGCTGTTGTCGAGGATGACGACCACATGGCCGGTGTCGGGGCGGTTGTAGCCCGCTTCCACGAGGCCGGTAATGCCACTGTGCACGAAGGTGGAGTCGCCAATCACGGAGACGACCTTCTTGGCCTGTTCGCGCGGGAGCACGTTGCGGAGGCCGATGCCCATGCCGATAGCGGCACCCATGTCAATCATGTAGTCCATCGCGCTGATGGGCGGCAGTGCTGCCAGCGTGTAGCAGCCGATGTCACCAGAGACGATGCAGTCGAGTTCCTTGAGAACCGCGAAAGAGCTGCGGTGCGGGCAGCCCGGGCAGAGCATAGGCGGCTTGCCCTTCACCGGAACCGGGTCCGGATTCCTGTCGCCAGCGATAATGCGGCGCACGCGGTTCACGTCGAGTTCGCCGAAACGGAAAATCGGGTCGTACTTGCTTTCGCACTGGATGCCCGCGGCCTTGATGTTCTCGGCGAGCCACGGGTCGTTTTCTTCGATCACGAGCAAGCGCTTGCCTTCGAACTTCTTCGCAAAATCCTTGATGAGCTGCATCGGCAGCGGGTACGTCATGCCGAGCTTGAGGATGCTCGCTTCCGGGGCGGCTTCACGCACGTGGTGGTAGCTGATGCCGCTCACGATAATGCCCATGTCGGCGCTGCGCATTTCCACCTTGTTCGGGCCTTCGGCCACGTTCCAGGCTTCCATCTCGTCCATCTTGGCGCGGAGCTTGCGGCCCGCGGGCTTAGAGAAGCCGGGCACCATCACGTGCTGGGCGATGTTGCGTTCGAAGTTCGGCACCATCGCCGGGAGTTCTTCCTTGGGCACCACGATGGACTTGGAGTGGTCCACGCGGGTCGTCATGCGGAGGATTACCGGAATCTTGAACTTTTCGCTCGTCTGCATGGCAATGCGGAAGAAGTCGTAGGCTTCCTGGGAGTTGCTGGGCTCGAACATCGGGCAAACAGACGCCTTCGCGTGGTTGCGGGTATCCTGTTCGTTCTGGGAACTGCCCTGGCCCGGATCGTCGGCAACAATCCACACCATGCCGCCATCCACGCCCGTGTAGGTCGCGGTGTAGAGCACGTCGCTTGCCACGTTGAGGCCCACCATCTTCATGGTGACCACGCTGCGGGCATGGCCAAAGGCTGCACCCAGGGCCACTTCGGCGGCGACCTTCTCGTTCGGGGCCCACTGGGCATACCCGCCGAGTTCAGAATAGTCCTCGAGGATTTCGGTAGAGGGGGTTCCCGGGTAGCCCGCGGCAAACTGCACGTTGCAGTGGCGCATGGAAAGCGAGATGGCCTCGTTTCCCGAAATCAGCATCTTTTTCGCATTCGGATCAAAAGCTGGCATAGCGTTCCTTTTCTTGTGTCAAATGGTTCTTAAGGCACGGCCTTAAACACACGGAAATATAGAAAAATTAGGCGGATGCCACGTTGTCGAGCACCACGTTCACGTAAGTCTGGTAGGGGATGCCCGCGGCGGCGGCCTTGCGCTTGATCGATTCCACCGTCTTGACCTTGAGCCTTATGGAATACATCTTCTTTTCTTCCTTGGCCTCGGCAATGGCGCGGCTGATGCGCGCAATGGATTCCTCCAACGTCTCCGACTCATGACCACCGGTGATAACCATCGGATCCCTCATCGTGGTATCGTTCTCGAGCGCCTCGATTTCCTCTTTAGACAAGAAATCGTCAACCAGCTTGAACCCCTTGGGCAGCCTAACCTTCTTGCACTTTTTGCACTTCATCTTCATGAGCTCTCCTTACGGTTATCAAAGTTTTCAAATCGTCAGAGACAATTAACGTCCAAAATCGATTGTCAACCTCGGTAATAATTTTAGAAACACCTTCTTTATCAGATGGGGCGTGAACTAAGACTTTTCTCCGCAGAACCTTTCCAAGCATTTCCACGGTGAATCCTCTTTCACGCATTCTCTCAAAAGCGTGCCTTGTGATATTCATCTATTGACCTCTCTATTATAGAAAATGTATATACACTTGTCAATACACATTACAATACACATTGAAATACATGTTTTTTACACCTCGTCCTTATCGGCAGGGCTATATTTTGAGCAGAACAAATCAACCCCAATTAACTGTTGGTTCTCCACAATGCAGTCCTTCATCTGCTTGAAAAGGCGAATTAAGGCCTTGCTTTGAGCGGTTGCCCGTTCGCCCTTGAGCACCGTCATGAGCATGTAGATACCCTGTTCGGTGAATGCGTAGGGACTGGTTTTTGAGTATTTTCCCTGTTCTAGGGTCAAAAATTTTGACCCTAGAATTTCGCGATATTCCGTCCTCGTCAACTGAAACCGGAAATCGTCATCGAATTTTTCGATATTATTCTTGACCTGCTGATTGAATGCTTTGGTCGTATACCCGTAAATCTCGGCCAGGTCGGCATCGAGCATCACCTTGACCCCGCGAATGGTGTATATCCGCGATTTCAACAACGTTTCGTCGATGAGCGGGAAATCCGCAATAGCCAATTTATCAGTTTTTCTTGCCATAATAATCCTCTAGCCCGCTCGGCATGAGCGAACGTTAAAAACGGTTTTAATTGCGTCTGCACTGCAGGCGCAATTAAGGTTTGTTTGTGTTTTAATTTGGGATGCTCTTGCGGTGCTGTTGGCGGGGGCTTTCCCCGGCGTTACCTGGCGCGGCTTTCGCCACACACTCGAATAGGTCGTGTTCCTATCAGCTATCCAACAACATCAACAAGAAGGTTGATGAGCCCCACCGCGGATGCACGTACGGGCCGCAAGGCCTATGCCGACTGTCGCAGGGATTGTCGTAATACGGGGATAAATATACAAAGAGACCAGCAGGAAGTCAACGCCCGCGCGTTACTTCCCGCTCCGGGCGACGGCGATCTCGGCCCAGGTCCCTGAGCTTGCCGAAGGGCCGGGTCGGGCTATATTTTAACACAAATGCAAGAAAAATCAACCTTCTTTGCAGGGCAAGAAGTAATATTCGTCCTTGTCAGAAAATTTAGGGTTGCCGGCTGAAAATCCATTTTGCAAGAATACATTGCCTACAACAGGTTTATTCATGATGTATTTAGGAAGCCTATGGACTTCACCTATTTTGGCCTTTTCAAAACTTTCTCTCTTGACAAAGAAACCGTTTAGCGACTCATCAAAAACAACTGATTTTTCCTCAAATTCAGCTTCTTCCAAATCACTCAAGTCGTTCTCCCAAATTTCTTTGGGAGTTGCGCGGGCTATCATTTCGCAACCGCCCTCTATCCTCTTCCACATTTCTTTTACATCGTCGTCATCAATGGAAGTTTTTTCTAAAGCCAATATAAGGCATTTTAAATCTGCGGGCTTGAAAATTTTTCCAGCAAGCATGCGGAAATGAGCATTGACAAATTCGGTCTCCGAATTTTTGGGCCATACTGCGTAAAATACGTAATATTTATCCAGCAGCTCCAAAAAATCTTCGCGGAATCTCTTTCGGGTCTTCTTCTTGAAATCGTCGCGCAGGGACGAATGCTTGGAGGTGTAGGTCTTTAGCACATACAAGAAGTTTATGTTGTACACCTTCAGCAGGAGCGTGTCGCGGTCAAAGAGGCGATTGCGGAAATGACGGTTGCGCTTTCCCCACATGTTTTCTTTGCCGGGCTTGATTGGCTCCGTATTCTCGCCTTTCTTCGAAAAATACGGATCGTCGTACTGGCCGTCGTTTTCGTATTCCGGGACAAATCCGCGGATAAAGAAGTTCGGCGTGACACTGTAGCCTTCCGTCACCGAGTCCCTATAACGTATCCCTTGATGGACGCCTGAACTATAGCATTCGTCATTGCCATCGACAAAATCGGGAGAGAAAAAGTCCTGGACAATGTTCTTGGCGTAGGTGTACTGCTTTGCAACCGACTGGCCGAGCACCTCGTTTTCTTCTTTATAATACTTGCTATCGCCAATGTGCCAAATGCTTTCGCTCCCGTCGGCGAATATCAGCGACTTTTCCTTGTACAGGTGGTCGATTATCTTGCCGTCTTCGTTTTTCTTCAACTTCGCGACTTCTTTGTCCTGGTCGCTGATGAGGCTGTCAATCATCGCCTCGAAAACATTGTTGAACGAATTTGCAATCAGGTATTCCTTCGCCTTTACGTTCTTGTTGGTGTACCTGGCGCCCCAACGGAAAAACGCCTCCATTATGTTGTAGAGTTTCAGCAGGCGGTCTTCGAAATACTTGTACTTGATACGGCGAAGCTCGCGCAGCCCGCGTTCGCATTCCAGAAGGCGAGCGAACTCCTGCCTTTTGAGCGGAACGTAGAACTCGCTCTGTGGCATTTCGAACCCGAACTCGTCCTGGATGAACTTCATCGCGGAGAAATACAGAACAAGCAGACGATCGTCCAAATCAAAAACCTTCTTCTTGTTCACCAGTTCCATGTAGATTGGCGAATCGCCTTGAATAAAGGGCGTCTTTTTCGCGATGGTCCTCTGCCAGTTAATCCGGTTGTTTCCGCTATGCTTGTTCTTGGCAACAAAGACGAACAGGTTCTGGTTTTTCTTGTAGAACACTTCCATGCTACTCATGACATCGAGCAGCGTCGCATAGCGGGCATCGCCCCTGAACTTGGAATGTTCCATATGGTCCGGGGAACGGACGCCAGTCACATCGCTGTCGGCGCGGTACTTGTCAATAGCGGAATAGAGCCAAGTCGAAAGGGACGAGAGAAACTTGCGCTGAACATTCTTTATAGGAGACTCGCCCTTTCCGAAAATATCCTTGCCGTCGGCAGCAATCGGCACACCGAAAGCCTTTGTATTGTTGCAGTCGAGAAAGACCTTGGGCAGCACGAAGACAGGATTCCCGTTGAAAAAGCAATAACCGACGCCATTTATTTTGGCACCCGTGTCGGCCGCTTTGGTATTAAAACCGCTCTCGCTCTGGAAATCGCTATTGCCCCTATAACCGATAACCTCCTTGAGGTAATCGGTACTGTAGGCAAATTCTTCGAACAGGAAAATCATGAACAACCAAAAAGTTTTAGGCGGTCACTTTCTCAACTTTCAGGTTTTCCATAATCTTGTTCACGATAGCTTCGGCATCTTTACCGAAAAGCGATTGGAACGTCGCGCTATTAATTTTTCCGTCGCCATCCCCATACGGGAAATGGAACACGGCCTGCCGTTCTGTCTCGTCTTTATACACGGAATCCCACAAATAGAACAGGACCTTGGAACGGAATTCATTGAACGCAATTTTCAAATCATCGCTCTTCGGCTTAATGAAGAACTCGCCCATCTGCTTGTCTTCGCTTTGCGTGGCGTCGTAAATGTCTGCATTGACTTTTTTCAAGAAATCAAGCCACATGTACGTTGAATTGCCGATGACAATTTTGAATTCATCTGCCTTCCAATCATCGCCGCAGTCACTATCTTTTGCGTATTTGATGGGTACATACTCCCAGTCAAAGCGACGCTTGAATGCGCTATCCATGGGGAACAGCGACTGGTCGCTGGTGTTCATCGTGGCGAGAATATTCAGGTTCGGCGGGAGCTTGAGCTTGCCTTCGCCGACTTTAGCTTCGTAGTCGCTCCAAACGGTTTTCAGAATGGAATCTTCTTTAAGCCATGTTGCAAAATCGCAATCTGCATCAATGGAATATTGCGAGAATCCTTCACCATCGCGGTCAAGCAACTGGAAAATGTCGCCGAAAATCTGGGCACAGTTCCCGCGGTTGATTTCTTCGATAACGAGATAGACTTGAATATCTTTCCCGCTGTCATTCTGGAGGGGCGAAGCCCCGATAGAATCACGGGAATCTCTCTGCAGATACAGCTTCCAAGCCGCAGCGTAAGCCTTTGCAAAAACCTGCGGAACAAAGGAATAGGTGATTGCATTCCCTTCTTTCTTGGGCTTGTAAGCGCCTACGAATTGAGCGTAATCGTAATCCGGGTGGAATGTGGTGCGGAACACACGTTCAAACTTGTATTCTTTAAGGAATTTTATGTAAGCCTGAAGTGCGCTATGTTCGGGGTTGCTGACATTGTCTACTGAATTGACTTCAGAAAGTTTTTCTTCTAATACAGAACGTTCACCTACATTCCAAATGTCGCCGAATTTTTCTTTGTTGTCAAGGACCTTTGCGTAATGAGCCTTTTTCGCCGTGTCAGAATCGAGGAACAGCTGCTTTCTGATTTCACCAGACACACTCCAAATATCTTCATTAGGGAGGATCGAGTTTACTTTAAAAGACTTGCCCGTACCAGGAGCACCGAAGAAGATTTTTTGGATAAATGAGAACTCAGCAAAATTGCTCGAAATGATCGAATTTCCTTCCGAATAATTACTATCACTTTTTTTCAAGAATTCAATATATTTCCCTATAGAGGCGCTTATAGCATTGTTCCAAGCCTTATTAATAGGAAGCTTTTTAGATTCATCATATATTTTTTTCAGGACATTTAAGTCGTCTATTTCGTAGATACTATCTGTGCCGAACAACTTATTTATCATAGCACAAAAGCTCTTTTCTCTTAAATTTGACAAATAACCTCTAGCCGTGCTAGGCTTCAGGCTTTGTTTCATATAATCAAAAAATGAAGCTTCTTTTGTAGAATCCAGTTCCTGTTCCTCAGCCATTTTTGCCTCACTTTTTTGCAATTAAAGAAAATCCTGATTAGCCAGCATTTCTGACATATAGCTTCCCTTTATCCAAATATATTGTCGGTACATGCGAATGCCATTAACAAGTTCTGTCTTTTTTGTAGAATCAGAACTATCACCACGAACAAAAACTACACTTTCAGATGACTTCGGAAAATTTGGAGCAGTCTGTAAGACTCCAGTTTTGTTTATTTTGACATTCCCATTTTTGTCAAGAACAGGAACATCTTTCAATTTCTTCTTTACAACAAGTTCCCAAATTCGTTCCCAAGTGGGTTTAACACAGAGTTCAATAAAATCATCCGAAAATGACAGTCGCTTGAAGCCAACGAATGTATTGGAACCAAATTTTTCTTTATCATGTTCCTCAAACATAATACAAAGAATTTGATTTCCAATGAAATTATCATACATTTCCGTATCTAAGAAGGATTCATTTTCAGAATCAATTTCTTCAAAATTTATTCTGAAAAGTTTCATATCTTCGGTACGCTTACCGTGTTCCGTAAGAACAATGGTCTTTCCAAGTAAACCTATTTTGTTAAAAAGTTCAATCTTTTGCATTTTCTTCGCTGAACCACCAAACATTTTAACAACAAGACGTTCCCCAACTCCTTTGTCAATCGTTCCTGTTATATTAAATAATTCTGCAAGTTCAGAAACAGTTTTTCCGCTATATTTTTTCGTAATCTGATGGCACTTATCGTCGATTTCCTTATATGAATCATATCTCTTCGGGAGTTGTTCTAACGACTCCTTGAAATGTTTTTGAACAAGGTTTGTTATAAGACTGCGCTTTAAGCGAAATCTTGGTGGATGGGGCCATTTAGGAGCCGTATCGACAAACAAAAGCTGTTTCCGCAAATGCGATATTTCTGGGTAAAACGACTCATTTTTGTTCAAAGAACGGATAAAATTCCGAACAATCAACCAATCTTGTTTTAGAATTTCCTTGTCATCATCGGAGAATTCAACAAACTGGTATCCCTTTACATAGAACGATGCGTATTCTGCTGCAACAACCTTCTTGTTTGAAGAGTACAGATAGTAAACAAGAAGAAGATGCTCTAATTTCTGCCAAAAATGCGATGTGTCAAATTCCTCTTCTATTATAGTATTCGGAGAAACTGCCGTTATGGACACTGGCTCTTTGCCTTCGTATTTATTTTTCTGTACCTTTGAGAATTTAATTCCTGTTGTTTTTAATTCTGTTTTTACTCCGTCAATAACTAAATCAGGCTCTTTGCTGCTATTGGCTTTATAACCAAATACAGATTGTTCAATAACATCTCCAGCAATACCTGTAATCTTAGGATGTTTTGTCGTTTTGTCAAATACATGATTTCGGTCTATTTCACCCAAAGTTCTATTTAGGCAACAATCTAAAAGGATTTCCACATCCCTTTTCGTGAATTTATGTTCAACTTCTATTGCCATATCATATCCACTTTTCTAAAACCCGACCAACATCTTCAACAATACCGGTCACAAGAGCATTTCCCATCAAGAAGGCGCGGCGCAAATTGCTAGCACCCAGCGTATGATTATCGGGGAACATATTCAAACGTTCCAATTCAATCGGAACAAGTCGGCGATAACGACCAGATTTTGTCTTGATAACATGTTTGAAGCGAGATGGCCCTTTGCCACCTTCACCAGTGATAATCGTGCGAGAAGGTTTATCCAAGAAATCAGGGAACGCCATCGGGCCTTCGCTGTAATTGTATTCAAAGCCTTCAGCGGTCTTTCTCTTTTCAGATTTGCCGCCCTTCAGGTATTCCCATTTAGGCAATTCCTTTTCATCAATAAAGAATTCTTCGGGAACATCTTTTTCGTCAACAAGCAATTCGCCAAGAGTCAGTTTCTTCCCGGAATAGTCTGCGACAACATCAAAAGTACAGACTTTGCGGTTGCTCATGAAACCCGCAGTAAAGAACGGAGAATTTTTCTGTCCTTTATTGAATTCTTCAGTGACTTTGACCAAATCACCTTCAATTTCAAATTCGTTTTTCTTCGCCTTTTCGGAAAGTTTGCATTTTAGCGCCTGAGCAAGAATTCCGTCTTTCAGAATCCATTCATCCGCAATAGCTTTCGAGCTTGCTTTTGCGAGTTTCGTTCCGTCCTTGTAAGCGACAATGTATGTTCTGCGACGGCGCTGTGGCATACCGTAATCGGCAGCATTGACAACGCGCCATTCCACAGAATATCCAAGATCAGAAAGCGAAGCCAGAATAATTGCAAAATCGCGGCCACGTTGTTTGACTGGCGATTTCAAAAGACGATCAACATTTTCAAGGAACAAATATTTCGGCGGATTCTTGCTATCGCGAAGAATGCGGTGGATTTGCCACCAGAGAACACCCTTTTTACCTTCGATGCCACCCGAACGTTTTAAAGTCGATGCGACAGAATAATCTTGACAGGGAAAACCGCCGACAAGCAAATTGCCCGGCCTGATGTCCTCAACAGGAACAGTCGCGATGTCAACGTTAGAGTGACCTTCAACCCCAAAACGTTTCTGATAAATTGCAGAAGCATCCTGCGTTTTGGTCGAAGGCTCCCACTGGCTATTCCAGACCGTCTTGTATCTTTGTGAGGCATGTTCAAGCCCTATGCGGAAACCGCCAACCCCGGCAAACAGCTCAATGACGCGAATATCGGTTGATTTCGTCTGAACGGCATTATTGAAAAGATTGTATTGAGCCGCACTGGCACAATACTTGGCAATAGGTTCACAAAGGTTCTGGTCAACAATTTTTGCGGGCTTCGGGTATTTGAACATGCTTTAAAAATAAAAAATAAAAATGGCACAAAATGACAAAATGACGGAAATTCTATTCAGAAGAAGTGGATAAATTGGGACAGAATACAGTGATTCACAGAATGAAGTGATGAAAAAAGGCAAATACATTAAAAATATGACAATTTTTTGAATTCCCTTAAAAAAATATTTATTTCCATGATATATATTTGTAGTGAAACCTTTCCATAAAATCTCATTCAAGGAATGACTGAAAATGATTCTATCGGAATATAAAGCAAAGGCGAAATTAGACGACAAGGTTCAGGCAGAACAGGCGAAATATATTTGCTTTTATCAGTATAAGGAAAATGGTGTTACATCTTTTTCAATGTCTGATATAAGCCATTGGTTTATCGATTTTGGATATAGTCAGATAAATGTTTCCCGTCTAAAAAGCAATCTGATAAAGGGAAAAAACAAAAGTTTTACCATTTCAAAGACAAATAAGGACTTGGTGGAATTCATTCCGATTCAGTTGGAGAATTTAATTCAGGAATTAAATGTTTTGTGGAACGATACAGAAACAGTTGTATCCAATAGTGAACTACTTGACGAAGGCAAATTTTGCGGGAAAAGGGGCTATTTGGATAAGTTGATTAAGCAGATTAACCACACCTATAAAAATAATTGCTATGACGCCTGCGCGGTTTTACTTCGCAGAGTATTTGAAATTGTTCTGGTCCTCAGTTTTCAAAAAAATGGCATTGAAAATGAAATTACGAAACCAGATGGTACCCATATGATGTTAGAAGGGATTACAAAAAAGGCCGCCGGAAATATTATTTTGAAAATACCAAAGCGAATATCGGATAATTTTGACTCATTTAGAGATGTTGGCAACAGTTCAGCACACAATATTACTTATATTGCGATAAGGAAAGATATAGACAATATAAGCCGAGCATACAGAGTAATGCTTGAAGAGCTATACAACAAAGCAGGATTATTATAAGAGGTCATTATGGAAAATCAACTAAAACTAAAAATCAAGATTGGCCAGGTTGAATTTGAAGCCGAAGGCGATACAAATGCAGTGACGGAACAAAGAGATGTTTTTATCCAAAGCATCGTTCCTGCAGCATCATCATTCTTGGACAAAATTCAATGTTTAGAAAAGGCAAGAACTGTTGAATCGCCTATAAGTAACCAAATTGCGCAAGGTGATGTAACAACACCTGCTCTGCCATATTCAAATACAGCGAATAATATTGATTGGTCTCGCACAAACTTGGTTACATTCTTAGACGATTATGGAGAATTGACCGATCGAGATTTTGTTTTGTTTGCCGCATATTACAACGAACAAAAAAATCAAGACTCCAATTATGTTTTTTCCATAGAAAGCGTAAAGAAATATTACAACGATGGCCGGCGCCCTTCTTATAGCAACAATAGTCAACTTTTAAACATGTTAGCAAAGGCTGGCCTTATTATTGATGCTCCTAACGCAGAAAATAATTTGCCAAAACAATATATCATTTCACAAAAGGGGTATAAATATATAACAAATTATGAACCCAAAAACAAATCCGACAAAAAAACAAAAAAGACTGTTGTAACCAAGAAAAAGATAGACTCAGTTTATTCATCGCTTAATGCCGATGATTTAAACTTGCCTAATTATCCCATTGTCAAGAATTTAAAAACATCCAAAGAACAGATTTTTTTAGCCATGTACATTATCACCGCTGAAAAAAAAGGCGAGTGGTTCAAGAATTCTGATATAGAATACATTATGCCAAATTTGTTTGATGTACACGTTACAAAAGACAGCGTGTCTAATGCTTTTCGACAAAAAAGTTGGTTCGATACAAAAAAAGCGGAAGATGATGCCAAAAGCCTAACACACCGCTTATTAGCTCAAGCAAAGGATTTCGCAGAAAAAATTATTGCGGAAAATAAAGAGTAGCGCTACTTAGAGTTTAGACAAAATGGTGCAAATATATTTTCATTGTATGCAAAAAAATGTTTTATACAATCTCATCATGCAAGAAACGTCAAGTGGATTGACGATTTGAAGACTAATGAGAAAATACTACAAAGAAATTGATGGCTTTCAATGATAATTGAATCCAGAGTTGTTCCCGGGGTTTTAGGGGCGGAGCTCCTAGGAGAGGGGGTGTCCGGAAGACGGTTTGGACGCGGATTGGAAAGGAGATCCCCGCCTTCGCGGGGATGACAATCTGCGGAACACGCGGACAAAGCGGCTGCAGGCAGGGGGATCCTTCCCCCACCAAGTAAAAGGGCGGCGTCATTCTTCCATCAGTACCGCGATGTCGTCCTTGTCGAAGTCGGTGCCGAAGGCTTGCCGGTAGCTCGATTCCAGCGCCTGTCCGGGGGTGCAGTTTTCCCTGAACAGGACCATGCCGCTGTCCAGGCGTTCCATGTCAAGCTCGCCGTCGGTGTCGATGCATTCCGGCCGGAACGTGGACCATAGGCAATAGTCGGTGAACCCTTCCCGGATGTCTTCTTCGAGCAGGTTGTCGCCCGTGCCCGCCTGGACTTTCAGGAACGCTTTCGCGCTCTTGACCCATGCGAGTATCGCGCCGCCGAATGTGTCGTTTTCCATAGTGCCTCCGCCCCGAAAGATAGATAATGTTTGTGACAGAAAATGTCTTTTCGAGGGCTGCGATTTTTTTGCGATTTTGCTCGGGGAGGGGGTTGACAAATTTCAAATGCGAATTTATATTTTATAGTGCACAAATGTATAGAAAAACGCTATGCGGTGCCATTTTGTGCTTGTTGGTGCCGACGGAGGTATAGATGATGTTGACCGAACCTGCAAATAAATGTAGATTATGGGGGTATTATGGCTCTTGAAATAAGAAATATCCCGGTTCTTAC
>Ga0310694_10005188_pt1 | contig 12504 bp, 13 predicted proteins | sample 174DNAGHGhighgp2_FD_203884 | JGI IMG/M metagenome (GOLD analysis project Ga0310694, IMG submission 203884) | Sheep rumen microbial communities from Palmerston North, Manawatu-Wanganui, New Zealand - 1742 DNA GHGhigh gp2 (v2) (version 2) | ecosystem: Host-associated > Mammals > Digestive system...
CTCTGCAAACGGCAACGATGTCCAGTCGCCGGGTTCCCCGAGACTGCTCCACATCGCTCTTCCCGATCGTTTCATCTCCCACGGCGACATCCCGAGTCTGTACCGGGAGGTCGGCTTCGACGAAGAGGCGATAGCGGGGAAGGTGCACGAGGCGTGGTCTTTCTGCATCTGAAATATCTGTCTCAAATGAACATAGGTTCATCGGCCGATGAACAGAGAAAAAAAGTTGCATAAAATTAATGGCAGAGTGTAATTCGAATAGAGTTTGTATAGAGTTGCCATAGAGTTGCTATAGAGTTACCATAGAGTTACCATAGAGTTAGAGCTTTTTTTTGAACCGTTACGGACAGTAAGAGTGGAACAAAATGCCTGGTGCTGATTTTTAAAAACAAATAGGGACGCGATGTATCGCATCCCTACAAGAAGAGCGGAAAACGAGACTCGAACTCGCGATTTTAACGCCAGCTTTCAAAGCCTCCACATGTTTCCCTAATTTGCTGATTGTTAATACTATATGAATTTCAATTCAAGGGATTTTCATCGTTTTTTGTCCCGATACTGTCCCGATACAATACAATAAAAATAACTGATTTTCAATCAGTTATCAGCACTTCATTTCGCCGATTCGACGTACAAAATCGGCGTTTCATTACTTAATCTCTCAAAGAGCGATGAGGCCAAGATGACACTGCTTGTTTATGGTCAAATTCTTGAACTCGTTGGATTGCAGCAACATAATGCTGCAAATTTTGCTACAAAATTTTGCTGCAAAAATACGCACTTTTTTGACACCAACAACGTATTATTCAATAAGATGGTAAATTTTTTTTCTTCAAAAAATGCAACAAAAAATGTAGCATAAAATGTATTACAATTCGGTTGCTTTTTAGGTGGAACGGTCACAAGCCAAAACTACAGGCCATGGACAGCTACAACGTCGTATATAACTATTGTAACAGATATGCTGATCGGATATGAAAAAATACTATTTTTGCGCACCTTTTGGAAGTCCATTTTCGCATTCCAAAAGGATGCCTCAAAGCCTCTCCCCTGGAATTGACGGTTGGAAATGATGAGGATTTGTCCAGGAGCGGTGAGAACATAAAATAATCGCTGGAGCGGTTTTGGGAGGTACGAAGTAGCCTGAATTGGCACGTCGTAGGAATTTTCGCCGAAGAAAACGGCATTATTCCGTTGGTTATCAGCAGTTTGGAAATAGCATAAAGTCCGAACCGCTTAAATTTTGCAATATTGTCCTCAAAGAGGTAAGACCACATTTTTTCAAAAAAATCACAAGACAAACAAGACAACGCTGATAATCAATAAATTACAGGCAAATTACAACAAGACAGTACTAAGTCTTAACAAGACATAACGAGATAAATCCGCCTTTGAGATTTTTCACAAGTACAATATGACAAAAATAGCAATTTTGTCTTGTTTTTATCTTCTTGTAAGACAATAAGATAAGTTAAAAACGGCTTTGTCTTGTTTGGCAAGCGAGAATAAGTGAAATATCGGCTTGGGTTTTAAAAAAAAATTTTGCTCTTACGAGATATTGATGATGTAAAACAACCTCCAAAGATTCTATTCAGAATCCTAAATTCGACAGTTTCTTTTCGAGAATTATTCATAATAATTTTTGGGCGACCGGGCACGCTTTCCACTCGAATTTCGCACTCCGTGCTCATAACCGTTCCAATCGTTGTCGCGGTATTCCGGAAACGGGGAAACGCATTCGACCAGCATGAATGCGTTTTCCCTTTGTTTATCACCTTGTCAACACCGTCTGCGGACGGTGGACGGCTTCGCCTTAAGAAAAGGCCTAAATATCGGGAATTTCGGGCGTTTTTGTATTTACAACACAATGGTCATTGGCGGCTAAAAAGCCGCCAAAACGGGCTGTTTTGCGATCAAAACAAGCCATTCCCAAGTCGTTGATAAACGTTTATAAACACCGCTTTTACTGCGGTGGACGGCGGCGGTGACGCCGTTTCCCAACGGCTGAACCGCCGTAAAGGAACAAATAATAATTGAATGTGGACGGCTTGATATTTACAACGTGGACGGCGGCGCGCGCCGCCGTGGGTCTTAATTTTTTATTTACAATCATATCCAGCCCGCTGCCGCCCGCGTGCTGTCGGTATGCTGTTTTTGTGCTGCTTTTAGTGTGTAAATAACTGAATATCAATAGAATAACTTTGCGCCCAAAGTGCCGAAAATCTGCGAAAATTTCCGTTAATTTATTGTAAATCAGCAAATTTTTCCCAAACTTTTTCCCAACTGTCTGATAATCAACGAAATAATTTTCAAAAAAAGTGCATTTTTATTTGGTGGTTTCCGTAAAAAGTTGTATATTAGTGACATAAAACAAAGGGGATAACAAACCCCGACAATTTACTAACCCTAAAAAATTGAGATTATGCAAGTAGATGATGTTTTGAGATTCACGAACCTATTAAAGAACCTTTGGAGATTGTACGCAATAATCCCCGATGACCGCAAAAATGACGTTTACGCGGATATTTGCCGCGTTGAATCCCGAATGAGCGCGGACACCTACACCCAAGTGATTGACAACCTAATTTCACTATGACACCAGCCCCGCCGCCCTCATTCATATTTCGTGCAAAAGATGAAACGTTTATCAACGGCGCGGGCAGGGCGAGAGGCGGGACACGTTACACTTTAACGGCTTTTTTTCAAAAAAAAAGCGTGCAAAAAACTGATTAGCAACAAGAAACGAAAAATAAAACTACACAGCCAAACGGCGCAGCGATTCAGACCCGCCCGCCGTTGATAAACAGGAACGAAACAACAGACCGCCGTTTTTTTCACAATCAAAATTTCAAAGCAATGGAACAAGCAACAATTTACAGAGAGCCGGAAACGGCGAAAGCCCCCGAAATCGAAATCCACTACAAAACCGCCGTAAGACCGGCGCAACGCCCCCGAATCCAGAGCGCGCCCGATGTTTACAACACAATGACCGAGAACGGCGAAATGTCGCGGAATATGGAATACAAAGAAATGTTTTTCGCCCTCTATCTGAACCAGGCGAACAAACTTTTAGCCCTCCACAAGATAGGAGAGGGAACGACCACCGCCGCCCCCGTTGACATAAAATTTATTATGCAGGGCGCAATAATGACCAACGCCGCCGCGCTGATAGTGTGCCACAACCACCCGAGCGGCAGCACAAGCCCCAGCCGAAACGACAAACTACTGACGGACAAGATACGCAAAGCCGCCGAACTTTTCGACATCCGACTGACCGACAGCGTAATAATAACCGCCGACAATTATTTTTCATTTGCCGAAGAGGGCATAATATAAGCGACAAAGAAAGGGCAGGACAGACCCCGCCCGCATTAAATAACCTTATTTTTTCACAATCAAAATTTCAAAAAAATGGAAAAAAACACCAAGAGCGCAGCAAGCGCAACGAAAACCGCAACCGCAACCGCCAAGAGCGCAGCGAAAACCACAACCCCGACCGCCACGGCAGCACCAGCCGCCGCAGCCCCCGCGTTAAGGCTTGTTAAGTCGGTAATCGTCCCCCCGATTGGAGGAACACCCGCCGAGGCGAAACCCGCGACACCCGCCAAGACGGAAACACCCGCCAAGACGGAAACCAAGCCCGCCGCCCCTGCAAAGGTGGAGACGAAACCCGCAGCGGAGACCAAGCAGGAGAAACCGACCGAGGCAGCCAAGGAAGCCCCCAAGATGGAGACCCCGCAGGAACAGCCCGCCAAGGAGACCCCGAAAGCGGCAGCACCCGCCGCCGAGACGGAGCAGAAGCCCGCAGAACCGACACCAGCCCCCGCCCCCGCGCCGATGAGCGCGGAGGAAGCCGCCGCCGCCGCGATACGCGCCGCCGAGGAAGCCGACCGCAAACGCCGCGAATCCCTCGCGGAAATGCAAAAACGACTTGACGAGGAACTGGAAAAACTCAACCACAAGCGCGAAATTGCAGAAAAGCGGGAAATGTTCATCAAATGCCGCGAGGATATAGAAAACTATATCGGCGAACTTGAGGACGAAGAAGAATTTGAAACGAGTATCTGCCGCCTCTCCTTTGAACGCTTCACGAAAGACGGTTTAAACCGCGAGGAGTTCAAAAAGGTGATGACCGTATCAAACACGGCGATAGTAAAGAAGTTTTGCGAGGCGATGAGCGCGGAAATTTGCGCCAAAGTCGGCGAGATTGAAAACGAACTACTTACCGCGTAGCCCTGCAAAAAAGCGGAGAGGCGGCGCACAAAGTCAGACCGCGCCGCCCCTCCTTTTTCACAATCAAATTTCATTTCAGAGAGAAACAAAACTTAATTCTGCAAAAGTATGAAAAATATTGATACCAACACGGGCGAAATTTTAGAGACAATCCCCGCCCGCCCGATGACCGAAAAGGAGAAGAACCGCGCCGCACAATTCGACAGACTTTTAGCGGCCAGCGCGGAGGCGCGAGCCATACGCGAAATGATGATTAGAGAAGCCAAAAGCGAGGCGCAGACGTTTTTTTTGCTCTCCCAGCCGCTGAACTACTTTATATTAAATTTCGTGTACGCACCCGCCGAGGAGGGCACAACGGAGTTTAAAAAGTTCAACGAGTGGAAAAATGAGGGCTGCACCATAAAAAAAGGGTCGAAAGCGTTCCCCGTATGGAGCCAGCCGACCAGCCGCGACAAAAAGAAAGAGCAGGACGGCGAGACCGAGAGCGCACCCCAGCCCGCAATGATGGAGAACGCCAACGGCGAGGACAACGGCGAGGAAAGCCGCAGCGGGCGCGAGCGTTTCAATATGTGTTATTTGTTCAGCAACTTGCAAGTAATACGCAGAGAACCGACCGCGGCCCAGCCGACCGAAAACGAGACAGCAGAACCGCAGGAAGAACCCGCCGAGGAAGCCGCCGCCGTGATGGTCGCCGCCGCCATCGTAGAACCCGAACCCATCAACATTTTTTAGAAAGGAGGCGCGGCAATGATGGACAGAATAACAAAGGCACTCACGGCGGAAAAATACCACCTGCCGAAAGTCGGACAGTACACGGGCGCACAACTCGCGGAAATGCTGGAGACCAGCAACGCACCCGCCGCCACGGTGGAGGCATTCAGAAAATACGTAGTTTATGCCACTTTGAACGCCCCGAAAAGAATTGTAATACAGCCGCCCCAATAAGGACGGGAACAAGCCCCAACAAGGCGCAAAGATCCGAAAAAACGGAACTTTTGCGCCTTTTTTAGTGCAATTTTCCAAAAAAATTTTTTCCGCCATTCGGCGGAAAAAATTACGGCGGCATTCCGTAAGGGTTAATGACAGCCGCTTCCCGGAGGTCAGCATCTTTCTTTGAGGCGTCATTCTCCCCTTACTCCATATCTGTCCCATACGTTTTTCAGCAAGCGGCTTATCTTTGCGCAAAAAAACCAACCCTATGGCCACAAAGATAAGACGCGCCGAGGTGAGTTGTCTGGCATGATGGGATGGACTACGTCACGGATCGGGTTTCTTTGAAGCGTAGGATGTCGAAAGTACAAAACGATGATGAATCCTGTTCATACCAGCTTATCAAATCCGTAATTATCTGAAAATCACCTTTCGTGTGATTGTCTGTCCATTAGATTTTATCCGTAACATGTAAATTCCGTTCGGGAGATTGCCACGTTCCATCCGCAACGTTGTTTCCTCTGCAGACATCCGCTGTGTACGCAACACCCGTCCACTCATATCTAGCATATCCAGCGTGATTTCTGTGTGGGCATCACCGACCGTCACTACCACATAATCACGAGCAGGATTGGGTGCGATGGTTATCTGGGCGCTATTATACTCGTTCACGCCAGTCAATACCGTCAAATGCAACGTGATGATACTGTCACAACCGTTGACTGTCGTAAGTGTTTGCGTGTAGGTGCCGGCCGTACTTTCATTGAAACCATACTGTGTATAGGTCTCGCCCGCCGTGATACTGTCGCTAATGGTGATATTGTAAACAGGGTTCACCGTTAGATTCAGCGTATAAACAGTGTCGTTGGAGAAGTAGGAATAGGTGCCTGCTGACGTATATGTTTCCCCGTTCAGTTCAAAACTCTCGCCATCGCAAATGCTCTCGTCTAAAACGACATAAAAGGTATCAACCACCACCACAGTGTCGTCCGGCGTATAGAAGTCCACCGTCACATGGTCCATGAAAAGATTGTAACCGTAGTCGGAAGTTGCCTTGAAAATCACATACACATTCTCGTTTTGAGCAGGGATAGTCACAGAAGCGGTATCCCATCCGCTCATATTGGGATCGTGGCCGTAAACCGTGGTCAGAAGGGTGGCATTTGTAAGGTCGGATGTCGTATTGACGTAAACCTCAATCTTATCCTGTGCCTGATAAATGTCCTGCTTGTAATAAGCAAACGAGAGCGTCATGTCTTGTGGAATAGCCAATGCGGGAGAAGCCATTGTTCCCCAGCTGCCCGCAGGGAAACTCCAGCAGTTATATTTCACCATGCCGTTGCCCACGTAAGGCGTACAAGAAGGATAGCTGCCGGTGGAGACCAATTGCCACTCTTGCCCTGCCGTAGCGGCGTCTAACGTCCAGCAACCTAATCCGTTTTCAAAACTGTCGGTCCAAGGGAAATTCATAACGGTCTCACAAGGGGTGGAAAAAGTGTAAACCTGCGATGGTACCGACATTCCGTCGTTGTTGCATAAGGTGACAAGGTAATATTGGTAAACGGTATTATAAGGCAGGTTTTCAAGCGTATAATAGTTGTCCATATAGACCTCAACGGAGTCGTATAAGGAATCTGTAGTGGTCTTATAATAGACCATGGCACCGTATGCGTTGTTGGTGTATGTCCATGTGATTGTGGCTTCAAGGCTGTCCACGCTGGAGGAAATCTGTACGGGCGGGGTGCAGTCGGGGGTCTCAAACACGGCCACGTTGTCGATAAAGCAGCTCGGAAACATGTGGGTGGAGTTGGCCTTGCTGAACCAGAAGGCGATGTGGCGACCCGTGTCTGCGTAGGTGGCAAAGTTGATCTCTTTGGTTTCCCAAATGTTTGTGCTCCCTTCGCGCCAAACCGTGTCCACGGGCACAAACGTCAGTGTGTCATTTGGATCTGACATCACGCCCACCACCATGCGTGTGATGTTCTGCTGGGCCGATTTGAATTGGAACGACATCGAAACATTCTGTATTGACAGTGTGCTGTCCAGGATTGGCAGTATGAGATAGGAAGAATACGTGTCCATCTGCATGAACATTACAGACTGATTGGGGTCGCTTGCACTACCGCCGTTGATGAGAGGATAATAGCTGCCGTAAGCTTGGTTGTATTCCTGTGAAATCTTCGTCCAGCACGTGGGGATAGAGGAGAAGTCGCCGGGATATCCCTCGAAATCCTCCAACATGGGACAGGTCAGAACGCAGTTAGTATCTGGAGCGATTGGTTCGCCCGAACTGAACACAAAAACAATATTAGGCCGGTCATAATGGTTGCCGTGCGTACCTTCGGGGATAGAGTCCATAACCGTGGTGAAAGAAATCGGTGTTCCGTCCTGCACCCGGTTCCAACAATTGTTAATGGTCCCATTATTGACGTAAATCTCTGTTTCACAATCACCCATGCCAGGATAAGGATCACAAGCTTCACCTTCCACAAGTACAATCAGATTGCCACCTCCATAAGAAAACGGCTGCGGGAAGACAAACTCTTTCCAATAGTCATCCCATTGGATATCTAATCCTAAAGAATCATATACTAAAGTGGCAGCGGAAACCAATGAATTCCACGTCTGCGATAAATCAATGGCAGGATTGGAAGTTTCCAACAAATAGATTCGCACCCGTTTGTCCCCATCATTTACAGGATAGTTTCCGTATGTGATATGGTAGGAAAGGGATTCGATGCTTCCGGCTGAATGGTTGATCTCATTTCCGAGATATAGTGCAGCCGACAAGTGATAGCCGTATGCACCTGGCAAAGCCGAATGAATGGAAGTCGTTGTGCCACTGCCGATTGTGTCGGATGTAGTCGTTTGCGCCCGAAGCGCAAAAAACGGCAATATCAAAGCCGCCAAAAGAAGATTTTTTTTAAAGAATAATCTTTTTATCATATTGTTTTGACTATAATTGTTATTTCATTTTTCGTATGGCAAAAATACTATTTGTAAACCCGTTCAAACTCCCCTATTTGTGTGAGTTTTGATAAGGGACTACTTATTTTTGGCTATATCCATAGTGCCTTGTTTCAGCCCATGGTGGAGTATTTTGATAATAAACGCGAAAATGAATCAAGATAAGTTGAAGAAGATAGTGTACTTTGATGAATACGTCTCCCGAAAATAGCCATTTCTTGGGATATTGCCACACCCGGGAAATCGGATTTTTGCCGTCGGAAATATCAAATGGACAAAGAGTGCAAAACGGTTAACTGCAAATCCAAGCAAAAGTATTTTTAATCATAAATGTAAGCAACAATATTATGGACTTAAAAATTGGTGACATTCAGGAAACTGCATTGATAACGTTGGCCATTCGCGCCAGCGAGACCGACCGTCCAAACGCCAGAATAAAAGACTTCAAGGCGAAGGAAATCATTGACGCATTGGGGGTGGATGTGAGCAAGTACGACCCTTTCATGTCGCACGAAGGCGTGGTGGCGCGAACCATCATGTACAAGAACGAACTGGAAAAGATCATCAAGCAATATCCCGACGCTTTGTGCATCAATTTGGGCTGCGGATTCGATGACAAGTTTGTGCAGGTTGACAACGAGAAAATTACATGGTTTGATGTTGACTTGCCCGACATTATGGCTGTACGCCGTAAAATATACCAAGACCGCGACCGCTGTGTGATGAAGGAAGGGAGCGCCCTTGAATCGGAGTGGACAAAGGATCTACCCAAACGTTCCACCACGATTGTGGTCATGGAGGGCGTGCTGGAGTATTTCACGAAAGAGCAAGTGACCACCTGTCTCAATATGTTATGCGACTCGTTTGAGCACGGCTATTTGCTTGCGGAACTTCATCACCCGATTATGGCCAAAAACACCAAGCACCACGATGCGGTGAAGTACACGAATGCAGAGTTCCAATGGGGAACCAAATCGGGCAAGGAATATCTTGACTTGGAACCACGATTGACATTGCTCTCGGAACAGAGCTATAACGTTGAAATGCGGAAACACTCTTTCCGCGCAAAGCTTTTCGCATTCTTCCTGCCGTTTTTGAACAACCGTCTGGCGGTATATAAATGGTAGAAACTTAAAATTATTGCAAAAATGAGAACAGTATTAAAAATCTTCTTGATGGCCATCGCTTATTTGGCCTTGTTTATTTTGGGCGCCTGGAGTGGTGCCATCCATCCTGCGTGTTATGCGTATATCGGCGCGCTGCTGCCGTTGCTCTCCGCTTTTATCTACCTTTACACCTGCACCCTCATTCGAGGTTTCGGGGCGGCATCAGCCCTCAACGGCTTTGTTATGGTAGTGTTCTTAATAGCTGGTGAAGCGGATGTGGTTTACATCATCGGAACGCTTGTGCTGACCGCTCTGGCGGAGATCCTCAGAAGGATAAAGGGATATGACACGTTGAAAGGCGTCCGCTGGAGCTTCGTGCCCTTCGCTTTCTCTTTTTTCGCATACACCCTTCATTGGTGGACTGACACGGAAGGTTCGCTTGCCGCTGCCGTTGAGGAGATGCCTGCCGGCTATGACGAGCTGATGAAACCTGTCATCGAGAATGTTCCTATGCTGATTGTAGTGTTGGTATTGACCCTCCCCGTTGCCATCCTCGCCATGCGGCTGGCTGAACATGTAATGAAGAAACAGGCTGAAGGACTGAAATGAAAATATAATCAATAATATTACTCATTCATCCCGTGATGGTGGTGCTGGGCATTTATCTGTTCATTTACTCACTTAGATTGGTGAAACAAAAGAACTAAACAATGAAACCGAATTACAAAAACTGGATGCCGAAAGGCATGATTTTGGGAACACTGGGCGGAGCGGTGGCCTGCCTCGTGTTGCTTCTGGTCTTTGGCGTGAGCGGACTGCTTGCTACAGGGACACTGAAGACTGTTCTGAAAATCGTTTTCCTTGTGCTAACCATCGTGTTGGCTTTGGTGGCACTATGGATGTGGCTGTTGTATCGTGCTTTCTCCTACGACGGCAAGCGGCAGATGTCGAAACAGATCATTGAAGGTGTTTCAAAATTCGTCACCCTTTCCGAGGGCGGCAAAGGCCTTGATGTGGGTTGCGGCAGCGGTGCACTGACCATTGCCGTCGCCAAGCGAAACCCGCAAGCCGAAATGGTCGGAATCGACCGATGGGGTGTGGAATATGCCTCCTACAGTCGGATTCTTTGTGAGGAGAACGCGAAGATCGAAGGCGTTGGAAACCGCACTTTTTTCGCCAAAGGCAATGCGCTGAAACTGGAATTTCCAGACGAGACTTTCGATGCGGTGACCAGCAACTATGTCTATCACAATATCCCCAGCCGAGACCGTCAGGCCATTTTGTTGGAAACGCTGCGTGTGCTGAAAAAAGGCGGCACTTTTGCCATTCATGACATTTTCTCCCGTTTCAAATACGGCGATATGAAGTCTTTTGTTAAGAAACTGAAAGGCATGGGCTATGAGGAGGTTGAGCTTATCGACACCACCAACGGTATGCTCATGTCTCCTTGGGAAGCCAAGTGGATGGGCTTGAGCGGGTCGGCAATATTAAAGGGAAAGAAATAGCAATTCATCATGAAAAAGTATATACCTATCAGGATGATTCGTGCAGGCCGTTACAGAGTGGCGACTTCTGCTTTGTCCGTCACCGCAAAGGCGAGGTCTGGGAGCGTACTAAAAGTATATAAGCTATGGTTCTGACTCTCATATTGGCTCTATGCTTTATCCTGGCGATACTCTTGATGCTGTATTCGGCAGTGGCACTGGTGCAGGACAAGCGACTGTTCGGCTCTGCACCTAAGGACATTGTGGACGCAATTCACCCCAGGGAAGAGCGCTTCAAAGGTGCAAGATTTCTAGGCTGGACACTGGTCATCCTGAGCATGTTCATCCTCGTTGCCGTAGCTGTCATCGGCATCTGGGACGGAGTGAAACAAGGCTATGGCTTCTGGCAGTTTTTCTGGCGCTGCCTGGCTATTCTGTACATCTACAAGGCTTTCGACCTGGTGTTTCTGGATAGGGTGCTGCTGCAGAAGACCCGTTTCTTCCAGCGCTATTATCCGGAAACCGACGGCTGTGAAGGCTACCATTCTTACGGCTTCAACAAGAAGAGCCAGATTACCAAGATAATCCTTTTCCCGTTTATCTCCGCACTGATTGCGTGGCTATGCACATTTATTTAAGAGTCCGAACCATGTCAAAGAAAGCATCAAATTTCCAAAAGGTGGCCATGTCGCTGCTTTATCGCGGCAAGGAAATCTTCAAACCGTTGAACACAGGCCGTATTGATGAACATGTTTCCTGCATCCGTGAATGGATTGCCAACATCTTCTTCTACACAAAGAACGGCACCACCATCATGATTGACGCAGGCTATAATTACGACCGTCTGCACGAAAAGATGCGCTGGTTGGACATCGACCCGAAAGAGATCAATCACGTGCTTATCACCCATCAGGACACCGATCATGTGGGTGCCCTTGAGCGTGACAGTGATGGGCTGCTGCGTCATGCAATGCTCTATATCAGCGAGATAGAGAACCGATATCTTACTGGTGAAGCCACCCGTCGCGTGATGGGCGGCCTGTATCCGCTGCCACAGGTCTATATTGACAATGAGCGCAAACTGCTGCACGACAATGAGGTTTTCTATATCGCCGACATTAAAGTGGAGGCATTCCTCGTTCCAGGCCATACCCTTGGACACATGGTGTATTTGATTGATGACAAATATCTTTTCACCGGTGACACGATTTGGTTCGGTGCTGATGGTGGCTACAGTTTCATCAATGTATTGGCTGTGGACAACAATTTGGCAAAACGTTCCCTCGCAACCTTAGAAGAAAAACTCCGCAGCAGGGTGGGGCAACCTCTTGTCATTACCGGTCACACGGGCTGGACCGATGACCTCGATTGGGCTTTCGCACACCGCAACGAGGTATGTAATTCCTTGCGTCGGAAGCCCAAAGTACACGACCAACAAGCTCCGTATGACGGCTACGACGAACGCGAAGACACCGAGGAGAAGGCGCGGACGGTGTTGTTGGAGAAACAGAAATTCTTGAAAGTATAATGGTCATGAAGAAATACATTCCCATCGAGATGATTCGCACAGGCCGTTACAAGGTTTGCTTCGACGGGCTGGAGCCCGAAGTGCAGGCCGATGTGCTGCGCCGGATGGAGACGCTGATAACGGATAATAGTGAGTGGTGCGACAACTCCTGACATCAAATATTTGTCGAGTATGTGTTGTTCCCATCACTTTGGTAGTCAGTCCTATAATCTCACAGAAATTGTATTCGTTTTTTTTTCTAATCGAAGTCATTAGA
>Ga0310694_10005189_pt1 | contig 12503 bp, 12 predicted proteins | sample 174DNAGHGhighgp2_FD_203884 | JGI IMG/M metagenome (GOLD analysis project Ga0310694, IMG submission 203884) | Sheep rumen microbial communities from Palmerston North, Manawatu-Wanganui, New Zealand - 1742 DNA GHGhigh gp2 (v2) (version 2) | ecosystem: Host-associated > Mammals > Digestive system...
CGAAGACTTATCAGGTGGTTATTGCGGCGGGGTCCCACCTCTTCCCATTCCGAACAGAGAAGTTAAGCCCGCCTGCGCCGATGGTACTGCAATGCAATGCGGGAGAGTAGGAGGCCGCCACTTTTTCTGAAAGAAGCCCTTTCGTCAGCAATGATGAGAGGGCTTTCTTCATTTTTTATCAAATTCTTGTGTAAAAGTGTTGTTTTTCCAATATAAATGATTATCTTTGCACAGCGAAATCAACATAATCATTCCTGATGAAGAATTATTTTTTGTTTATTACATGTGCGTTGCTTACTGGTTGTGGCTTGGGTCATAACAATGAAGACGAAAATGTGCTCACTTCCAAGTTTAATAGTACTTGGAATATTCATGAAGGTGTTGACCGTGCTTTTGATGGCACTATTACATATCATGCACTCCCGTGGGGAGGTCTTGTCGCCAATGTAAAAAAGCAGAATATGCCTGTCGATTGGTCAGGTTATGAGTCTATCAGATTTGAATTTGCAGAACCGACAGAAGTCCCTACTCAAATAACGATATCCGACAAGATTAGGACTTCGGGTAAAGCAGGCATTACTTCGTTGACGTGTTATTTTGACGGTCAGGACATGAGGTCAATTGATGAGGTGGCTCTACAGGCAGTTGATACCAGCACGCTCTTAGTGAAGAGTGTATATTTGACTCCTGGTACAAGTGTGTGGGAATCAACGCCCATTTGGACGGGTAATTGTTCTTTCGGTAATTGGGCCAATGGCTTTGTGGTTGAGCCGGAACAATTTACTTCGGCCTTGGAGGGTGATAAATTGGAATTTATATTTAAAACGGACACAAGCGATCCGAGTGTTACATATTGGCTTTTTAAGACGATTATCAATACAACAGATACAACCCTTGAAGGCAATGACAACGAATTGAATCAGTGGGGTTGTGTGATGATGGGTAAGGCCTCGACGGTCTATCGTATTATCCTTACTGCAAATGACATCAAAAAATTGCGTGAGAAAGGATTATTTGTGAATGGCTATTATAATATAGTTACTCAAGTTAATCTGCTGCGTAGGGATTATGTAGCGCAGTAATACTTCAGATACAAAAGTAAACGAGGTGCGTTTGGTTGCATTTGCCTTACGTACCTCGTCATATTTTATATAACTTCTATTCCTTGTTCTTCGCAAAGTTTCAAACTCATCTCTTTCAGCTTGAACTTTTGGATTTTTCCACTTCCCGTCAATGGGAACTCCTTGATGAAGAACACGTACTTTGGAATCTTGTAGCGGGCTATTTTACCGCGACAGAACAGCTGCACATCCTCTGGTGTCATCTTTGCGCCCTCCTCCAGGATGATGAAGGCACCGACGGCCTCACCGTATTTCTTTGAAGGAACGGCAGCAACCTGTACGTCGCGTATTCCTGGCATGTGGTAGAGGAACTCCTCAATCTCACGAGGATAGATGTTCTCTCCGCCTCGGATAATCATATCCTTGATACGGCCTGTGATCTTATAGAATCCGTTCTCATCCTTAACACCAAGATCGCCAGAGTGCAGATAGCCATTCTTGTCGATAACCTCAGCTGTAGCCTGTGGATTTTTATAGTAACCCTTCATCACGTTGAAGCCCTTACAGCACATCTCACCTTGAACACCTACGGGACACTCCTCGCCCGTTTCTGGGTCGAGCACCTTCACTTCTACAAATGGGTAGTCGCGTCCTACTGTGGTGCAGCGCTGTTCGAACGAGTCGTTCAGACAGGTCTGGGTCATACCTGGCGACGACTCTGTGAGTCCATACACGCTGGTAATGGTCATATACATCTTCTCTGATACCTGTTTCATCAACTCCACAGGGCAGAGTGAGCCAGCCATGATACCTGTTCTTAAGCAACTCATGTCGAACATCGAGAACATCGGGTGATTCAACTCGGCGATGAACATCGTAGGCACACCATAAAGGGCTGTACAGCGCTCCTTATGTACCGATGCCAGCACTACCAGCGGGTCGAACTTTTCTACCATCACCTCTGTACATCCATGAGTCAGACAATTCATCGTGGCCAGTACCACACCGAAACAGTGGAACAGAGGCACACATACACAGAGTTTATCGTCCTGCGTGAAGCCCATGTTCTCGCCAGTGAAGTATCCGTCGTTGGCGATGTTGAAGTGCGTCAGCATCACGCCCTTAGGGAATCCTGTTGTTCCACTGGTGTACTGCATGTTTACTGTATCGTGGCAGTTGACGTTCTTCTTCATCTCGTCAAGAACCTCGTCCTCGATGTTCTGTCCCAAAAGCAGCAGCTCGGCAGTATTGAACATGCCGCGATATTTCTCCATACCTATATATACAACGTTCTTCAGGTGTGGGAATTGCTTGCTGTTCAAATGTCCGCGCTCACAGGTCTTCAGCTCTGGGAGCATCGTGTAGGTCATGTCTACGTAGTTACAATCCCATGTACCATCGGTGATACAAAGGGTGTGCATATCAGAGTCCTTACACAGATACTCCAACTCGTTCTGCTTGTAGTTGGTGTTTACTGTTACCAGCACGGCACCAATCTTTGCTGTAGCGTAGAGGAAAGTGAGCCAGTCGGGAACGTTTGTGGCCCAAATACCTACGTTAGAGCCTTTCTTCACTCCGATGGATATCAGACCTTTGGCCAGATTATCCACACGCTCATTGAATTTAGACCAAGTAAAACGCAAGTCACGATCGCTATATACGATATATTCCTTGTCGGGAGTGGTCTCTGCCCAATATTCCAGCCACTGGCCAAGCGTACGCTCAGAGAGCGTATAGCCAGCACTTCCTGTTTCGGCAGGATATGTTCTTTCTGGCAGTGGTCTTCCTGCCATGTCTAATTTATTCATTCTTTTCCATATTTCGTTATACCATTATTACGTTATATCGTTATTCCGTCAAAACGGAATATACACCACCGCTAGGATTTTGGCGCTTTTGCCAGGGGCACCATGTACGTGATGTTTGACGATAGAATCGTAGAATATCGAGTCGCCCTCCTTCAGGATATAGGTTTCCTTGCCATATACGATTTCCACCTCGCCTTGCATCACGTAGATAAATTCCTCACCCTCATGAGCACTCAGTTGGAATTCGGGACTCTCTTCCGGGTTGATATCAATGATGAATGGTTCCATGTGGCGACCTGCTTTCTGCTGAGCCAGTGGGTGATACTCCATATGTTTGCGGGCATCAGTGGCTCCGTTCGAGAAACTGATGCTGCTATCGCGCTCGCGATCTTCAGCTCGAGTGACAACGGGTCCCAAGGCATCGTTGTCGTCCATAAACGTGCCCAGTCGTACACCCAGTGCACGGGCAATCTTGATGAGCGGACCTAACGACGGCATATTCTGACCGTTTTCAATAGATGCAATCTGGTCTATTGAAAGTCCGCTGCTTTCTGCAACTTCCTCAATACTGAGGTTTTTTGTCTCTCTAATCCCTTTAATTTTGGATCCTACAAAACTGTTGTTATCTGACATGTATTTACAATATTGAACGTGCAAAAGTACTAAAAAAAGGCCAAATATTGCATAACCTTGAGAAATTTAACACATTTTGCGAATAGTTATTCAATAAAATTGTAGTTGTTTACGTTATTATATACGTATGCAGTGGACAGATAGAATCAGACAAGTGAAAATTCTGCTGGTGACGTTGGCAGTCATTATTGCTGTGGCGTCCCTGCTGATATCCCATTTCCTGGTGCGCGACCTCTCGAAGGAGGAACAGCGTCGTATGGAGGTTTGGGCTCAGGCTTTACACGCTCTTAACGAGGCAGACGAGACAACGGATGTCACTTTGATTTCCAACGTCTTGGAAGGTAACAACACCATTCCCGTCATTGTTGTCAGCGACGAAGGCATTATTAGCGACTATCGTAATATTGAAGATACGACGCAACTCGAGAGTTATGCTCAGCGCATGATACAATCGGGCGATACCATTCATGTAGATCGCCAACTGGTTTGCTTCGATGAGTCGATTATGCTTAAACGCCTGCAAGCTTGGCCTTATGTGCAGCTCGGTATTGTACTTATCTTCGTCGTTGTGGCTATCTTTGCCTTGCTCTCATCCAAACGTGCTGAGCAAAACAAGGTATGGGTTGGACTGTCGAAAGAGACTGCCCATCAGTTGGGAACACCTGTTTCGAGTTTGATGGCGTGGGTAGAGATGCTGAAAGAACAGTATCCGGATGATGACCTGCTGCCTGAAATGGACAAGGATGTCAAACGTCTGCAGTTGATAGCAGAACGCTTCTCAAAGATTGGTTCTTTGCCTGAGCCCGTTGATGCCTCGATGAACGAGGTGTTGGCGCATGTTGTCAGTTATATGGATCGCCGTACGTCTAGTCAGGTGCAGATGATAAGTCACCTGCCCAATGAAGAGGTCATAGTCAAGATGAATGCCTCGCTTTTCGAGTGGGTTGTCGAGAATCTGTGCAAGAATGCTGTCGACGCTATGGAGGGCAAGGGTACTATTACGCTGACCCTGCAGGAAGAACCGGGTAGCGTGGTTATAGAGGTACAAGATACAGGAAAAGGTATCCGGAAGAAGGACATTAAAAACGTTTTTACCCCAGGTTTTACTACCAAAAAGCGTGGTTGGGGACTGGGGCTTTCGTTGGCTCGTCGTATTGTTGAGGAGTACCATCGAGGACGGATCTTTGTCAAGAGCTCCGAGTTGGGCAAGGGTACCACTTTCCGCATAGAAATGCCCAAATAATTGCACATTGGGCGCATTGAATGTGCAAACTTTAGCCCCGTTAGTGGCTGATTTTCAATAAAAAGCGAAATTTTTCTTAATTCTTAATTCTTAATTCTTATTTTTTTCGTAACTTTGCAGCCCGTATGTGTAGTTTGGAGACATATAAGATTGATTTGAAAGGGTTGAAAGAGGACGAAACCGCTCTTGACTTCGACCTTTGCGATGATTTCTTCCAGTCTTTGGACAGCTCTCAGTTGGAGCATGGAGCATTGCACGTGTCAGTGTCTATACGCAAGATGACTGGCTTTTTCGAACTCCTGTTCCACACCGAAGGCTCTGTCACAGTCAGCTGCGACCGTTGTCTTGACGACATGGAACAGCCCATCGATACGGATAACCGCATGATGGTAAAGCTGGGCGACACATATTCTGACGACGATGATACTGTGACTATCGACGAGAATGAAGGAATTCTCGACTTGTCATGGTTCATCTACGAGTTTATAATGCTGGCCATACCCATCAAGCACGTTCATGCACCTGGAAAATGCAATAGTGCGATGACACAGAAACTCGAAGAGTTGAGTGGCGCTGTCCGAAGCGGCGAAGAGGAGGCAGAGGCGATAGACCCTCGTTGGGAAGCACTATTAAAATTAAAAAAGTAAAAAGGTAAAACATTTTAAAGTAATAGAATTATGGCACATCCTAAAAGAAGACAATCGAACACTCGTACCGCAAAGCGTCGTACACATGACAAGGCAGTAGCTCCCACACTGGCAGTATGCCCCAACTGTGGTGCTTATCACATCTACCACACCGTATGCCCCACATGTGGCTACTATCGTGGCAAGATTGCCATTGTTATGGACGAAGCTGCTGAATAATGAGTAAAATCAATGCGATAATCACCGGTATTGGTGGCTACGTGCCTGACTATGTCCTCAACAATGAGGAACTGTCGCGCATGGTCGACACCAATGACGAGTGGATTATGACGCGCGTAGGTATCAAGGAGCGCCGCATCCTCACCGAGGAAGGTCTTGGCACCAGCTATATGGCTCGTAAGGCAGCCAAACAGCTGATACAGAAGACTGGCGTAGACCCTGATACTATTGACGCCCTCATTGTCACCACCTCGACGGCAGATTATAAGTTCCCCTCCACAGCCAGCATCGTGCTGGGTAAGCTCGGACTGAAGAATGCTTTTGCGTTCGACCTCTGGGGTGCTTGCTGTGGATTCCTCTATACGCTCGATGTTGCAGGCTCGATGATTCAGAGCGGCCGCTACAAGAAGATCATCGTGGTTGGTGCCGACAAGATGTCGTCAGTAGTCGATTACAAAGACCGTGCGACGTGTCCGCTCTTTGGCGATGGTGCAGCAGCAGTGCTGTTGGAGGCCACAGAAGAGGAGAACATCGGAGTGATGGACTCATATTTCCGTGCCGACGGCAAGGGTCTTCCCTTTCTGCACATCAAGGCCGGAGGCTCAGTTTGTCCTCCCAGTCACTTCACTGTCGACCACCGCTTGCATTATCTCTATCAGGAGGGCCGCACCGTGTTCCGCTATGCGGTGACCAACATGAGCGACGACTGTGCTCTCATTGCTGAGCGTAATGGTCTGAACAAGGACAACATTCAATGGGTCATTCCTCATCAGGCCAATATGCGTATCATTGAGGCTGTTGCCAAGCGCTTGGAACTTCCTATGGAGCAGGTGATGGTCAATATCGAGCACTTCGGAAACACTTCGGCAGCAACGATTCCTCTGGCTCTTTGGGAGAACGAGCATCTGCTGAAGAAGGGTGACAACCTCATCATGACCGCCTTTGGTGCAGGTTTCGTACACGGAGCAAGCTATTACCGATGGGCGTACGATGGTGACAAAATATGAAGATAAATGCATAAAGCAGGATTCGTGAATATTGTTGGTAACCCCAACGTAGGTAAAAGTACGCTCATGAACCAGTTGGTTGGTGAGCGTATTTCGATTGCGACGTTTAAGGCTCAGACGACGCGCCATCGTATCATGGGTATTGTCAACACCCCTGACATGCAGATAGTGTTCAGCGACACGCCAGGTGTGCTGAAGCCTAACTATAAGTTGCAGGAGTCGATGTTGGCTTTCTCGGAGTCGGCTCTTCAGGATGCCGATGTGTTGCTCTATGTGACTGACGTCGTCGAGAACCCTGAGAAGAACATGGACTTCTTGGAGAAGGTGCAGAAGATGACGATTCCTGTGTTGCTTCTCATTAACAAGATTGATAGCCTCACCCCCAGCCCCTCTCCAAAGGGCGAGGGGAGTAGTCAGTCTCAATTGGCAACGATTGTTGAGAAGTGGCATACGCTGTTGCCCAATGCGGAGATTCTTCCCATCTCGGCGAAGAATAAGTTTGGCACAGACATGCTCCTGAAGCGCATTCAGGAACTGTTGCCCGAGAGTCCGGCTTATTTCGATAAGGATCAGCTGACTGACAAGCCTGCCCGTTTCTTCGTGTCAGAGATTATTCGCGAAAAAATTCTGCTCTATTACGACAAGGAGATTCCCTATAGCGTCGAGGTGCGTGTGGAACGTTTCAAGGAGACGGAGAAGAACATCCATATCAATGCTATCATTTATGTGGAGCGCGACTCGCAGAAGGGTATTATCATCGGACATCAGGGCATAGCGCTGAAGAAGGTGTCCACCGAGGCCCGCAAGTCGCTGGAGAAGTTCTTCGACAAGCCGATTTATCTTGAGACCTTTGTGAAGGTTGACAAAGACTGGCGCTCGTCGCAGCGTGAACTCGATGCCTTCGGCTATAATCCAGAGTAAGAAATGAGTGTGCCTTGCGGTTATGCCGTAAGGACTAAATAACGAAGCAAGTATGGCAAACTTAGTAGCAATCGTAGGACGCCCGAATGTTGGCAAGTCCACATTATTTAATAGGTTAACCAACTCTCGTCGAGCCATTGTGAGCGACGAGGCTGGTACGACTCGCGATCGCCAGTATGGCAAGTGCGAGTGGAACGGACGTGAGTTCTCCGTAGTCGATACGGGGGGCTGGGTGGTCAACAGCGACGATATCTTCGAAGAGGAGATTCGCAAGCAGGTCATTGTTGCTACTGAGGAAGCCGACCTGGTGCTGTTCCTGGTGGATATCAAGAACGGCCTGACGGATCTCGATCAGGATGTGGCGCTCATTTTGCGTCGTTCCAAACTGCCCGTCGTGCTGGTGGCCAACAAGGCTGACGACGGCAAGGACCTTTACGGACAGTACGAGTTCTACAAGCTGGGACTGGGCGATCCGTTCTGTGTCAGCGCAGCAACGGGTTCTGGTACAGGCGACCTGTTGGATTTCGTGCTTACTAGACTGAAGTCTGACGAGGTGGACGATCTGGAGGACGGAACCCCACGCTTTGCTGTTGTGGGGCGCCCCAATGCTGGCAAGTCGAGCATCATCAACGCCTTTATTGGCGAGGATCGCAACATCGTTACCGATATTGCAGGTACCACGCGCGACTCTATCTATACCAAGTACGACAAGTTCGGTTTCGACTTCTATCTGGTCGATACTGCGGGCATCCGTCGTAAGAACAAGGTGACCGAGGACCTCGAGTTCTACTCCGTCATGCGTTCCATTCGTGCTATCGAGAATTCGGACGTCTGCATTTTGATGATTGATGCCACACGAGGCATTGAGGCTCAGGATATGAACATCTTCCAGCTCATCCAAAAGAATAATAAGTCGCTCGTCGTTGTCGTCAACAAGTGGGATCTCGTCGAGGACAAGTCACAGGCTGCCATCTCGACCTTCGAGAATGCCATCCGTCAGCGCATGGCTCCGTTCGTCGACTTCCCCATCATCTTTGCCTCTGCAGTCACCAAGCAGCGCATTTTCAAGGTGCTGGAGACGGCCAAGCAGGTCTATCTGAATCGTAAGATCAAGATTGGTACTTCGAAGCTGAACGAGGTCATGCTGCCCATCGTCGAGCAGACTCCCCCGCCTTCCATCAAGGGTAAGTACATCAAGATCAAGTACGTTTCGCAGGTGCCCGATACGCAGATTCCTACCTTCGTGTTCTATGCCAATCTGCCCCAGTACGTCAAGGAGCCCTATCGTCGTTTCCTCGAAAACAAGCTTCGTGACAACTGGACGCTGACAGGAACGCCGATTAATGTCTTTATTCGACAAAAGTAATTATTGGACCTATGGGCCTAAATAAAAAATAATAAGTATTAAATATGAAGCAATACGTTAATGGGGTCGTTCAGGGAAAACGTCCAGGGCTTTGTCTTTTATTTTTTATTTTTTATTTATTATTTAGTGTTGCTTGCAACACGACACCAGAGGAGCAGGCAGCCCGTGCGGCCCGTGCCTACTATCAGCATCTGATTGACGACCGCCCTGCCGAATTCCTACAGGGAAAGGCCGATGTCGACAGTCTGCCTGACAGCTATCGTGCCCAGTTGCTGATGGCCATCAATCAGTATCGTGCCGACATGCTCGACAAGCACAATGGACTGAACGAGGTGCGAGTATCCGACAACGTCGCTCGACGCGACACTTCGCTCCATCTTACCTACGCCTTCCTGCTTCTGTGCTATGGTGACTCTACGCAAGAGGAAATCACCGTTCCGATGGTCGAGCGCGATGGTCAGTGGCTGATGAAATAAAAATGTAATCATTAAAACAAAAAGAAATAACGACTATGAAGAGAGCATTATTAAGCATGATTTTCGTCTTGGCAGCTGTTGTAGGCTGGTCGCAGGACATTATGGGTAAGTGGGTCACTGAGGCTGGCGACGCCCACGTCGAAATCTATCAGCAGGGCGACAAGGTAAATGGTAAGATTGTTTGGCTGAAGCAGGGTCCTGAAACGAAAGACAAACACAACCCCGATGCCAAGCTTCAGGAGCGCAAGCTGATGGGTGTTCACATCCTGAGCGGCCTTTCGAAGAAGAAGGATAAGTGGGAAGGTGGCAAAATATATAACCCCAAGAACGGTAAGACCTACAAATGTGCCATCTGGCTCGACGGCCAGAACCTGAAGGTTCGTGGCTACCTTGGCCCGTTCTACGAGACGCAAGTCTGGAAACGCGCCAAATAAGGTGTGCAAGCAACTTCCCAACCTTTTATATAGGTGCTGACAACCTTTTTGCCAGCACCTTTTTGTTTTTTTGAGTAACTAAAACTTTTCGTTAGTAACTAAAAAAAGAGTTTAATAACCGTTAAAAACTAAGGCTTTTAGTTGTGTATAACGAAAATATTTAGTTACTTTGCGCTCAGATATTGATAATTGACGCAAATAACGTTTGAAACTAAAAGCAAAAAAGCAATGAAGAAACTGACCAACAAGGAAAAGGAAATCATGGACCTCTACTGGAAACACGGTCCCATGTTCGTTCGCGAGTTGCTGGAGCATTATGACGAGCCCCGTCCACACTTCAACACGCTGTCAACCATCGTGCGCATCCTGGAGCGTGAGGGATTCCTTGGCCATAAGCAGTTTGGCAATACCTATCAGTACTATCCGCTCATCACTGAGGATGAGTACGGACGCAAGTCGATAGCAGGTATTATCAAGAACTACTTTGGGGACTCCTACCTCTCTGCCGTCTCCTCGTTTGTCAAGGAAGAGAAGATCAGCGTAGAAGAACTGCGCGAACTCATCGACGAGATAGAAGGTACTCGTCTCTAAACTCTAACCCCTAAACTCTAAACTAAAAGATGATTGATTTTCTCGTATACGACCTCAAGGTGGCGGTACTCATCGCAGTATTTTACATGTTCTACCGCCTGCTGCTCTCTCGCGAGACGTTCCATAGGGTGAACCGCGTGGTACTGCTCCTGACGGCAATCGCCTCGTTTGTGTTGCCGCTGTGTGTCATTACTATGCACGAGACGGTTACCATTCAGGCAGTGCCTGAGGTAAGCATCGGCGACGTGCAGATGACGCTGGCTGAAGAACCAGCCACACCGCTGTGGCAAATCCTGCTGCCCATCCTATATATAATAGGTATGCTGGCTACGCTGGGGCACACCTTGTTGTCTATATGGAAAGTCATACTCTTGATACGACAAAGCGAACAGCATCCCCAACCTGATGGCACCATCGTCTGCGTGACCAGTAACGCTGATGTTGCACCCTTCAGTTGGATGCGCTATATCGTGATGAATCGTGGCGACTATGAGGCACAGGATGCCGCCATTCTCGCCCATGAACGGGGACATATCCGTCTGCGTCACTCCTACGACGTTGTCCTCGTGGATCTGCTCACCGCCCTTCAATGGTTCAACCCTGCCATGTGGATGCTGCGCCAGGATTTGCGCGCCATCCACGAATACGAGGCCGACGGTGCAGTACTCTCTCAAGGGATTAACGCGCGTCAATATCAATATCTGTTAATCTCGAAGGCCACAAGCATTGGCGGGTACTCCATTGCTAACGGCATCAGTCACAGTACCCTCAAAAACCGTATTCACATGATGACAAATAAGAAAACCCGCAGCAGCCACTTGCTGAAGCTGCTGGCACTGGTGCCCATCTTCGGTGTGGCACTCGCTCTCAACGCCCGTACCGTCACAGACTATGTCTACGACGAACCCCAGAAACAGCACCCCATCAAGAAGGGCAAGACAAATGGCAAGATAAACACAGGCACCGCTGGTGAAATCGTGGTTGTGGAGCAGACTTCCCAAGCAGAGACGACAACGGAAGACAACGAGGCCTTTACATTCAGGGGAAAAGTCTATGATGACGAAGGCAAGCCCGTCGTTGGTGCTGTTATCTTAATTGATGGCAGCAAGAAAGGTAGCGTTTCCGACGTGAATGGCGCATTTACCATCAAGGCCAAGATGGGTGACTACCTGAATATCTCCTACGTTGGTTTGGAGACCGTCCGCCTGGGTGTCGGTAAGATGTTTGCAAAAGAACATGAATACATCATTTCGATGAACAAAGAAAACGCAGGTGGCAACAAGCCCTTCGACGTCGTCGAGCAGATGCCTCAGTTCCCGGGCGGTCCTGCGGCATTGATGGAATTCCTGTCCAAGAACATCAAGTATCCGGAGGAAGCGTATAAAAACGGCATCCAAGGTCGCGTCATTGTCACCTTCACCGTCAACAAAGACGGCAGTATCTCGGAAGCAAAAGTTGTGAAGTCCGTCGACCCGCAATTGGACGAGGAGGCACTGCGTGTGGCCTATTCCATGCCCAAATGGATACCTGGCCGTCAGAATGGCGAGCCTGTAGCAGTCAAGTACACCGTACCCATCACATTCAAGTTGCAGGGGAATGAGTCCAAAGAGGTTGTCGGGGTAACCAGTCTCAATGCCAAAGCCTTCGACTTAGAGGTGGACGGCAAATTGATGGATGCTGAAGCGCTGAATAGTATCAACCCTGATGACATTGAAAGCATTCATGTCGATAAGCCAAAGGACGGTCAGACGAAAGGCCGTGTCAGCGTCAAGTTAAAAGGAAAGAAATAAACTCTCTCTCGTTATGCATAGGCTATTCACTATGTTCATCCTCGCCCTGCTGACGGCAGCCACCGCCAGGGGCGAGGTTTTGGACTCTCTCCAGATATGCGTCCAGCTGGGCGACAGCTGCATGCAGCAGTACAATACCTTCGAGGCATTGAAGCATTACCAGCAGGCCTTTGATGTCGCTTCGAAGCAAGGCATCGTCCGTTTCTCGATGAACGACGATTTCAGCCATTCACGGCCATACGTCCCTGAAGACGTAGTGCCAAAAACGGTTCGCCTGAAACTGGCCGACTGCCACTACAAACGCGCC
>Ga0310694_10005191_pt1 | contig 12500 bp, 11 predicted proteins | sample 174DNAGHGhighgp2_FD_203884 | JGI IMG/M metagenome (GOLD analysis project Ga0310694, IMG submission 203884) | Sheep rumen microbial communities from Palmerston North, Manawatu-Wanganui, New Zealand - 1742 DNA GHGhigh gp2 (v2) (version 2) | ecosystem: Host-associated > Mammals > Digestive system...
TCGTTTGGCGGTTCGCATGGTAAGTTCTTGAATAGCTGCGTATTCGGCTATCTGGAGAGAATTGAGAATTGAGAATTGAGAATTGAGAATTGAGAATTGAGAATTGAGAATTGGCTCCATACGGAGAGGCAGGATGATGAGGTCGGCGCTGGCGAATTGAGAATTGAGAATTGAGAATTGAGAATAGGATGCTGCATTGGGCCAAACGACATCGTCGTCATGAAGCCAAACGTATTCCGTGGAGGCGGCATGGATGAGTTTGGATAGGGCATGTTTTTTGCCTAAATTGTCATCGTTGAGGCCCCGAATAGGGGTAATATGGGTAACAGGCGGAGTAGTAACCTTACAGTCAGGTCGCGGGCAGGTCGCGGGCAGGTCGCGGGATTGGCTGGTAAATACAGTTAATTGCGCTGTGAATTGAGGGTAACTTTTGGCGATGCAGCTTTGTTCGGATTCAGCGACCGGAAAATCAGCTGCCATGAGTGCCATCGCCATCCTGTGGTCGTTACGGACTTCGTGTAGCCGGACAGCTTCAAGCCTGTCGGACTCTTTGAAACGGAGCCGGTCGGTACCGGTGGCTTTCAGTTCAATGCCCAAACGTTCGCAAGTCAAAGCTATAGGTGGGAATAGGTCGAGGGTATTGGTAAAGTCTAGGATTACCTCGTTTTTGTCAGGTAATGCCCTCGTTTTTAATAGTACTCCATCAGGAAGGAATGTTGTGTCGACCCCGAAATGCCGTGCGTAGATGTCTGCGACTATTTTATCGCCTTGCAGGCTGTCTTTTTTGAGTCCTTCCAATATCAGTTCTCCGCCGTGGATGGCGACAAACTCGTACCAAAAAGCGGCAGCAGACCAATCGGGTTCTATATCAGCCATGTATGGCTGATACATTTCTGCCATGCGGCGAGACATGGTGATATATGGGGATTCGTTAGGAGTAACGGGGATGGATTCACCGTGTAGGATGCGGGCGGAGGTCGTTTGTGTGGTGGGTTTGCCTTTGCGCTCCATGAGCCGCGGATCTCCGGTAAGGGTGATAGGGGCGCCCGGATAACATTTGGCTATGTGAACTTGGAGAAAACGGAGGGCGGTACCACAGTTCTTCAAATGAAGAATTATTTGTGATTTGTGATTTGTGATTTGTGATTTTTTATATTCTCGCAGCTGTTCCAATGCATCGTGGAGTACGATGACGTCGTCGGGCATATCCGAAGAGACCCGCATGAGCGGATCTCCATGGATAGCCTGCAATAGAAGAATTCTATTCGCAATAGATTTTGATATCGGAAGTTTAATGTGGTCCACAAATTAACCAGATTAAACAGATTATTATAAGTCCAAAATTATCAAAAATTATTCAAAAATTATATCTGTCAACAATTAAAGACAATTTTAGACAATTAGTTTACATCCGGTAGGGGACTGTAGTCGCGGGAGTAACGGAGATGTTGCTCGATGTAGCCTTCTGTGAAGTCAATCTTGACGTCAGTAATGTTTCCCTCAGCGTCACGCACGGCAGTATAAACGGGGTTCACAAAACCTTTATAGGGCGCGAGATTGAGTTTCTGGTAGCGGGCAAGAACCTCCTTATGGAGATCTTGGTTCACTTTTACCGCATATTTCTCGACCATTTCTTTGGCAGCTGCGTAGTCGCCTTCGGAAGTGATGCGTTGGATCTCTGCGAGGAGTTCTCCGTAGAGGCGGCGGAGGCCCTGATAATCGTTGATGCGGAGGTAATGTTTGCCATCGCGCTCGATGATCTCCACCTCTTTGTTGGCGGCGTGCTCATAGACCCAGTTGGCTATGAGTTGTCGGTTACGCATGTGCGCTTCCTCGATGTCTTTGCCCGGTTCGATGCGCACGAGTTGGGTCATGAGACCGTTCATCTGCTGCTGGTAGTAGCCGGCTTTGAAGGCTTCTTCGTTGGGCAGAAGGCCGAGTTCCACGAGTTTCGGATCGCCGAGGAAATAGAGTCCGAAGAGGTCTGCGCGAGCTTCTTCGATGGTCGAAGCGTGCTCTTTGAGGGCATCTTTGGAAACACCCGGCATGAGTTTGCCGGAACCATGTCCGACACATTCGTGGAGGTCGGTATGGAGGTCGCCGCAAAGCGCTCCGTATTTCTCGTAGATAGTGCGGATCTCATCGTCAATCATGAACTCCTCGTTGAAGCCGTTGCCTTTCGCCGCCTCGTTGTAGGCGTGCATGAGATTGTCGATAGTTACGGATTTGGAGCCGTACTCTTTGCGAATCCAGTTGGCGTTTGGCAGGTTGATGCCGATAGGCGTAGCGGGATAACAATCGCCGGCAAGGATAGCGGCGGTAATGACTTTTGCAGAAACACCTTTGACCTCCTCTTTTTTGTATTTGGGGTCGGTCGTGGAGTGGTCCTCAAACCACTGAGCGTTGTCAGAGATGAGTTGGGTGCGCTTGGTGGCAGCGAGGTCTTTGAAGTTGACCATAGACTCCCATGTGCCTGTGATGCCGAGCGGGTCGGAATAGGTCTCCGTGAAGCCGTTGACATAGTCCACGCGGCTGTCGAGATCTTTCACCCAGGCGATGCAGTACTCGTTGAAGAGTTTGAGATCACCCGTTTCGTTGAAGGCAATCATCTTCTCGATGGCAAGTTTCTGGGCATCGTTTTCCGCATATTTGAGCGCCTCTTTGAGCCAATAAACGATATGTTCGAGGGCTTCGCCGTAGAGACCGCCGACTTTATATACGCGCTCCTCGATCTCGCCGTTTTCGTTTTTCACAAGTTGGCTGTTCAGACCAATCCAGAGGGGTTCGGGGCTGTTGTCCTTATGGGCAGCGTACCAAGCTTCCGCTTCGGCTTGGGTGACACCCTCGCCGTAGTAGTTACCGGCGGAGTTGAGCACAAGGTCGATACCATTTTGGGCTGTCATTCTTTTCTGCATAACCGCAGGGTCAAACATGACAGGAAGGATAGCCGGGTCGTAAGTGACTCCGGCTTTTTCGCAAGCATTAACGAACCACTCCTGGCTGAACTCCGGCAGGAATTTATCTTCGGAATAATGATGGTGAATGCCGTTGGAGAACCAGACGCGTTTGAGGTATTTTTCAAATTTCTCAAACTCATCATTTGCCATTTGACATTTGCCATTTGTTAATTGCTCATAGAGCGCCTCGCACGTGCGCCGGATACGGAGGTTGTAGCGTCCGTTTTGGTCAAAAAGGATGTCACGTCCCCAGAGTGCCGCTTCGCTCAAACAGTACAGCAGTTGTTTTTGCTGCAAACTCAAACTGTCAAACTCCGGTACGTCGTAGCGGAGGATTTCAAGGTCATAAAACTTATCCACGTTGTATTGGAATGTTTTTTCTTTCGGTTGGCATGCGCATAGCGCAATAGTCAAAAGAAAGAATGAAGAATAAAAGAATAATTTTTTCATACCAATCTGTATAAATTGCGTGCAAAGGTACGCATTTTTTTGCAAATATGCAAATATTTTGTCATAAATCTTGCGTATGTCAAAAAAATATAGTAATTTTGCAGGCAGAATTGAAAGGAGCACCAGTTATGGAAACTGCAACAAGGACATTACAAATCACTTTACCCCTCGCAGACGTTGCTTTTTTACGGCGCCAGAGCCGTAATATGGGTTGGAATGTAGTGACCATACGGAAAAAGACTTCCGCTGAACCCAAAGTCAAGATGACCGAAGAAGAGTTCCGTGCCAAGTTAGCGCATTCAAGTGCACAAGGAGCAGCAGGACATTATGTAGAAAAACTGCCTGATGAGACCATGACTCAATTCCTTGACCGAGTATGTATATAGTACGATTGTCAGCAGATGCACAAGCAGACTTGGTCCGTCTGCGCCGAAATGTCCCGCATGCATTCAAAAAGGCTGTGCAACTTTTAACGGAATTGGAAGAACATCCTCGAACCGGTACGGGTCAAGTGGAGCAACTCAAGCATTTTACGAACGAAACTTGGTCACGCCGTATCAATCGTGAACACAGACTGGTTTATGAAATCCATGATAACGAAGTACTCGTTTTGGTGATTTCTGCATACGGACACTATTGATAGAGATTAGTTTTTTACTATCCTCAACCAACCGGAGGATGGGAGAAGAACCCCTCTGACGAGAGCCTATTTTGCATAAAATCAGATATAATTTGTATTTTAATTTGCACATTTGAAAAATAAGTTGTATCTTTGCACCGTCATTTGAAAATGACTGCTGGCACTGACAGCGTAAAAAAGCGGTGACATATTGATTATTTTCGCGTTTGCGATTTATTGGAAACTCCGGAATGTGAGAAGTTTTAGAGATGTACCAATAATAAGTCAGCAGACGTCCATATTGTATATGGGCGTGACTTATCGGTATATGGGCACTTCTCACAGCCTCGGAGTTGATAAGGAAGCGCTCATATTTTTTTGTGTTTCTTTTCATATCTCGCAGCCGGCTCGATAGAGAACCGTCACTCTCCAAACGGGGCAAGCGCAGCAAAGCCGAAAGAGCTGTAATCTATTATTTTTAAACCCGATGCTCGATGGGATATAAGCGAGCAAAAGAAACAATGAAAAAATTAGCAAGCGCATTAAGTGTATTGGCACTTCTTGCAACAATGACCTTTGGTCTCAGTTCATGCCAACAACAAAACCAGCCGAATCAACCGAGTCAACCGAGTCAACCGAGTCAAACACAAAATGACGAACCGACTATTGTCGGAGAGTGGAAAGTATTGTATATTGATTTGGGTGGGGATCAATATCCAGGACAAGGAATGAGTTTCACTTTCTTAGAGAATGGGACTTTCTTATTGTCCATGGAGGATGGCCTCGAAAAAGGTAGTTATACTCTGGCTGGAAAAAATTTAATTATGGAGTCAGAAGGTGGAATAGTGAAATTTACAATTAAGGAATTGACCAAAGACTCACTTGTCTTAATAAGTAGTGGAGATGGTTCTATTGAATATGTTTGCAAAAGAGTAAGCTAAATATATTCTCTATCTAACTCTCTTCGCCCGAGCTAATCCCTCGGGCATTTTTATGCAATCACCCACGGGTAACTATTAAGCGCCCGTGGGTGATTGCATATCTTTCCCATTTAGGATAAATGGGCAGAATTGTTAGATTCTCTCCAGTACGGTGTGTACCAACTCTTTGATACGGGGTTTGTAGTCGGTATTGGCGGCTTCAATCTTACGCTGTGCGATGACACAGCAGACGGTCATCGCTTTATGACCCATATGCAGTGCGAGGCCTGCGATGCATGAACCTTCCATCTCATAGTTGGTAATACGCTGTCCTTCGTAACGGAAATCGGTGATTTTTTCATTGATGTCCGGCACAGCGAGATTTACGCGCAGCACACGTCCCTGTGGTCCATAGAAACCGTTCGCAGCGATAGTGCATCCGCGCATCATATCGTCACGTGCGATACGATCCACGAGTTCAGGGTTAGCCGCAACGACATAGGGTACAGCTGCTTTGGCGGGATAGCCGACGAAGTCCACGAATGCTTTTTCGAAACCTAAATCAGCCACTTTATCACGGTTCTCGTAGAAAGCCAGCACACCGTCGAAGCCGATAGATTTTTGGCTAACGAGGAACGTGCCGAGAGGAATATCCTCCTGCATACCTCCACAAGTGCCAATACGTACAATCTCAAGGCTGCGTTTCTCGGCTTTCTCCGTCCGTGTCTTGAAATCGATGTTCGCGAGCGCATCAATCTCGTTCATAACGATATCGCAGTTGTCGGTACCGATTCCGGTGGAGATACAAGAGATCCGTTTGCCGTGGAACTTACCTGTAATGGTGTGGAACTCGCGGCTCTGTACGTCGCATTCTATACTGCCTTCGTCGAAAAACGAAGCAACCATATTGACACGGTCTTGGTCACCCACAAGGATGATTTTGTCTGCCAGAAACTCAGGTTTCAGATGCAGATGAAATGCAGAACCATCCTCATTGATGATTAACTGCGATGCTGGAAATGTTTTCATAGTGTATTAAATTATAAAATTATATATTACAAATCACTAATAACCAATACGCAAAGCGTCATGCTTCCCCTCCGGTAAAGGTGAGCGGGAGCGTACTTCCGTGAATAGGTCCTCCGACAGGTTTGATAGTGCCGAATTTCTGTTCGTACTGGCTGATATTATTCTGCAAGGCCGCAAGAATTTTCTTTACCTGGTCTGGCGTAACCACTACGCGAGCCACAACGTTAGCCTGTTGAAGCCCCGGCATCATTTGGGCAAAATCCAAGACGAACTCCGTAGGAGTATGAGCTATCAACGCAAGGTTTGCGAACACGCCCTGCTGCTTGTCCGGGGCAATGTTGATACTTAATTGTTTCTGTTCTGCCATAAGAAAAATAGATTATTTAATTTACGATATATTTTTTACCATTTTGTTTGTCTCTTGGGAACCACCAACATCCATAATGAAACCAGCGGCAGGACGATATCAAACCACAGGACGCTAATCATATGGAACCGTTTGAGTCCCATTCTCCGTGCCGAGACATTGAGAATGATAGTTTGGAAAATCCACCGCAGGAGGAACAGCCCTATCGCAACGGAGAGAAGCAATTCCGCCATTCCGAAAGCCGGATTCATCATTTTCAGTTTGTAGTTCACAACAGCGAAAACAACGGTAACTATGACCGCTGCGTAGAAAAGTCCTCTGGTCAAAGGCTCCATCGCCAGACGTATTTTGGTTGCTGTGCGGTAATTTGGAGAAACGGACAGGTGTCTCCGTTTCTGTTGCCACCACTCTTTCATCGTCTTTTTTGCCAGCGACCACGTATAACTGTCTCTGCTGACCACCACCGCGGTGTTTCGTTTTGTGGCAACATGGTTGACAAACAAATCATCATCGCCGGCTTTGTTGTTCATCATATGTGTGAATCCGCCAGACTCGAAGAACAGCGATTTGCGGTAAGCCAGATTCCGTCCCACGCCCATATAAGGATGGCCGCATATAGCAGCTCCCAAATAATGCAAGCCGTTGAAGAGAGTGTCAAAGCGCACAAGCCGGTTGATATGACCTTTCTCCTCAAAATACGCACCGAAACCGAGCGATATTTCTTTACCTTCTTTGAGAAGCGGTTGAATCATCTCAGAAATCCACCGGTTGCTTTCCGGCACACAATCTGCGTCCGTGAGCAGGAGATACTCGTATTGTGCCGCCTTGGCTGCCAGCGTAAGAGCCAGTTTTTTGGTAGAGAGCACTCGCGCTCCATAGGGAACGAAAGTCATATGCAGACGCGGGTCTTGAACCATATACCGTTCAATAATCGCCCGCGTGTCATCTTCAGAACCATCATCCACCACAATCACCTCATAGGTTGGATAGTTCTGCGTCAAAAGTGCCTGCAGATAATTGGATAGATTTTCCCGTTCATTGTGTGCGCACAAAATGACCGAAACTCCGGGAGCATCCGTCGGCGACAGCTGGCTGTCCGTCCGCATTTTTTTATCTTTACGGATCCGACGAGCAACCGCAGCCATATATCGGCTGTACCAATAAACCTGCGCGACGAAGAGCGCTACCAACGCCCCGATGAGCACCCAGTCCAATATTTTTATATCACTAAACGACACAATAAAAGACCTAATGGTAAATGATTAAATGGAAAATTTAATTTTGTAGGTATGTTCAGAAGAATTATCTTCCGCTTTGACAGTAATAATCCACGGTTTCCCGTTGATGACACCGGGTGTAATTGTCATTTCCCGGTTGTCCAGTTTGCGCCCGTTGAATACTGCTGTTTCGCCTTTGATATTCGTAAGCGATCCGATGCCGCGGAATCCCTCAATCTGCACGTTTTTCGTGCCGGATAATTTGCAGGTCTGCACTTCCTCGCTGTCAGGATTGAAATCCGCCCATACCTGTCCGTTAATCACCAGTTTGTCAATGCGGGAGGAGTAAATCATTTCTACATCGTCGATAAAAAGTGCGTTACCGGCATACAGACCATCGTTGGCTCGGAAAGCAGGGTAATTGCCGGCAGAGAAAATTACGTTGCACATGGTTGGCTCTTTGTCGCTCATATAGAAAACCGGCACTTTGATTTGTGTCCATTCATTATATTTAGCGCGTGCGCGATACCATCCTTCGGCAATCTGTTGTGCCGGTTGATCCACGCCAAACTCGTTGCCATCCGTAGCCTGTCGTATATCGCTCTCCTCGTTTGTGCGTTCGGTTACCGTATATTTTCTCGCTTTGTTCTTGTATTTGGTACTCTTAGCGGTGCCTGACCATGCATAATAGAGCAGATGAAAATCTTCCTTCCTTGTAAAATCGCCTGTTCTTTTGATCCAAACAGACATGGTATCCGGACGATATTTCCACGCAATACCTCCTTCTGTGCCAGCAGTTGCGCCCTTGACATTGAGTCCTTTGAGGTATTGCCAAGGTTGTCCGAGCGAGATATATCCGGGAGCGGTTTCAGTAATGCCCACTGCTCCTACTTCGCGGTCTGCTACATACATGCAATATCCGGAGCGGCCGGGTTTCTTGTAGACAAACGTGAATTTCAATCCTATCTGAGATACGTTGGAACCGTTCCAGTAATCAGGCTGGGCATCGCCGTTATATGTCCGGTTCCAACTCTCGAAATCCGAGTTCGGTAACTGTTGCGCCGACATATAAACGAATGGTAACACGATGACTATTATACTTAAAAATCTTCTCATATTCTTTACCAATTTACAATTTTTACCTTTCAGTTTTCAAAAAAACGCTGCAAAGTTACAAAATATTTTGCATATATGCAAACTTTTTAGTACTTTTGCACCGAAAATACGCAAACCATGAACAGTTTTGGAGAAAAATGGACTTTTACAAGCTTCGGAGAGTCGCATGGAGCGGCAGTCGGAGGCGTGCTTGACGGAGTGCCTGCCGGTTTGCATATCAGTCTTGATATGATTAGAGAAGAGTTGGAAAAGCGTGCAGGCAGGAAGCCTAACCTCGATCCATCCCTAAAAGGAAGGGAGACAGGTGTTTCGCCAAGGGCGTTGCACGAACCCGATGAGGTGGAATGGCTGAGCGGAGTCATGGAAAGTGACGAAGTGACAAAAGACCAAGGGACAAAGGGGTTAGTTACCCTTGGAACCCCGATCGCTTTTCTTATTCGTAACAAAGATGCGCGGCCGGAGGATTACGAGTGGTTGAAGCATACGTATCGTGTCGGTCATGCGGACAAGGTTTATGAGCAAAAATACGGAATCCGCGACTGGCGTGGAGGCGGCAGAGCGTCCGCGCGGGAAACGGCAGGTAGGGTAGTGGCTGGTTGTTTAGCCAAGCAGCAATTAGAGGAAAAAGGCATTACTATTCATGCGGAACTCGTTCAGGTAGGAGCAGAAAAAGATCCTGCGATGTTTGCTGATACGATAGCGGCTTATCAAAAGGACGGTGATTCGATAGGCGGCATCGTGGAATGTCGGATAGATGGCCTGCCTGTCGGAACAGGAGACCCCATTTTTGATAAACTACAAGCACATCTGGCTTTCGCTGTCATGAGCATCAACGCCTGCAAAGGTTTTGCGTACGGCACCGGTTTTGAAGGTGTCACAGAACCCGGGTCGGTTATCAACCACATCTCCGGCGGCATCGCAGGAGGTATCTCTGATGGCTCCGAAATAGTCTTCCGATGTGTATTCAAACCCACACCCACAACCCCCCAAGCGCTGAAAAAACTAAATGACCAAAGGGTAAATGTCAAAATGGTAAATCGTTCTGATGCCTGTGTCGCAGTCCGCGCTGTTCCTGTCGTCGAGGCTATGACAGCCCTCGCTTTGGTACAATTTTTGTAAAGAAATGAAAAATGGTAAATGAAAATACAATAGTATTATGGCAACAAAAAAATTAACTCGCTCGTCTAACAAGATGTTGGCGGGTATATGCGGCGGTATCGCCGATTATTTGAATGTAGATCCCACAATAATCCGTGTCATCTATGCGGCGTTGACGTTGTTCTCGGCAGCTTTTCCGGGAATATTGCTTTACATTATTCTGCTTCTCATTGTGCCTGAGCGGCCGGATGACAGCAGCAAGGGCTTTGACGATGCGGAAGTAGTTGGATAACAAAAAAAGCGGACTTTTCAGCCCGCTTTTTTTGTTATTCAACATATGATTACTTTAGTATTACAGCCTTATGCTTCGGTACTAAAATCTTCATTACACTCCAGCCAATCAGATAAGCCACGGCGCAAACGCAGAAGATAATCATATAACCCGAAGGTGTACCGATAAAGCCGAATGCCTCCATCGGTTGGCGAAGCATCTCACCGCCTTGCTCTGTGATTATATTAATATAATCAGCGGCTTGGTTACCGATGGACGTTTTGATATTGAGAGCTTGCTCTAATCCTTCTGCGGACAAAGGGAACTCTGTTCCATGGTAAGTGAAAACAGATTCAGCGACTTCACATCCCTTTCCACTTGCGATATCTGCATACCATGCTGTTTCATGACCTTCTGGAATCATCTGAATGTCAAATGCTTTCTTGATACCCTCTGCATTTGCGATGAAATCTTCACCTCCAAAACTGAATTTGCCAGCAGCAAAGTCAAACAGTTTACCTGACCCCTTGTTGATGAGGAAAGAACCTAAGCCACCAGCCATAGCACCGATACCTGTGATAGTGGCGATAGCGGATTTCGGGAACATATCACCAACGGTTGAGAAGATGTTGGCACTCCAACTCTGGTGAGCTGCACCTACAATACCGATGATAATAGCTACAGCCCAAGGGCCCCATATGCCACCTAATGGCTGTGCAAACAATGCAACAATTGGGAAAAATGCGAATAACAACATGGCTAACATTCGTCCCGAATAAGGTTCCATTCCTTTCTTTTCCACGAAGATTTTCGGCAGATAACCACCGAACAGCGATACAATGGTCACGATAGCGTACAGCGTGAAGATGAGCCACACGCCTTCCGAGAAAGAAGCCTTGATACCAAACTGATCTTGAAAATAAGCTGGAGCCCAGAATAGGAAGAACCACCAAACACCATCAGTCATGAACTTACCAAATGCAAAGGACCATGTTTGGCGGTGCTTGAAAGCCTCCATAAACGACATCTGTTTCTCTTTTTTCTCCTCTGCTTTCGGTGCCTCTTTTTCATCAGAATTAATGTATGCCAACTCTGCTTCATTTACATGCTTGGAACTCTGTGGTTTGTCATAGACAAAAATCCAGATGCCAGCCCAAATAAAGCCAAGAGCACCGATGATGATAAATGCCCATTCCCATCCCATGGCTTTTGCCAACAAAGGAATTGTAGCTGGAGCTGCCAGCGCGCCCACTGACGCACCAGCATTGAAAATAGAGGTAGCAAAAGCACGGTCTTTTTTCGGGAAATACTCCGCTGTTACTTTGATAGCCGCGGGGAAGTTTCCTGCTTCTCCCAAACCAAGAATCAACCGACATGCAAGAAACAGATACACACTCACCATCGCGATTGCGCTGGCTGTGTCTCCAACGGCATTGATCAAAGCTGCTTTATCTGCTACACCAACAATATGCTCGGTAACTACACCGCAACCTGCGTGCATCACAGCGCCTAAAGACCACACAATAATGGCAATTAAGTAACCTTTCTTGGTACCCATCCAGTCAATAAACTTACCGGCGAACAAGCAGAAAATAGCGTATGCAATAGAGAAGTAACCTGTTATATCACCATATTGTTCATTCGACCAGTGAAACTCAGGTTGGATGAATTCTTTCCATGTCAAACTAAGAACCTGACGGTCCATGTAGTTGACGGTGGTGGCGAAGAAAAGCATCGCACACATGACCCAACGCCAGTTGGTCATGACAGCTTTTTTTACGTCATTCATAGATATTCATTATTAATTATTCATTATTAATTACTTGCGGCAAGCCGCGATAATCTCGAAGCACTCTTTGCACTTGTCGGTAACGTACTTCCAATCGCCGGCTTTTACCTTGTCGCTCGGGAACAATTTGCTGCCCATACCTACGCAGTAAACGCCTGCTGCGAACCATTTCTCGAGGTTCTCTTTCTCCGGAGCTACACCGCCGGTAACCATGATCTTCGACCACGGCATCGGAGCCATCAAACCCTTCACGAGGTTCGGACCAACTACATCGCCCGGGAAGACTTTCGTAAAGTCGCAACCCACCTCCTGTGCTGCACCGATCTCGCTCGGTGTCAAGCAACCCGGACAGTAAGTCACGCAACGACGGTTACAAACCACCGCAATATCCTTGTTGAACAACGGACCAACGACGAAGTTAGCGCCTAACTGCAAATACAGAGCTGCTGTCGGAGCGTCAACCACACTACCGATACCGAGAGCCAATTCCGGGCACTCTTTAGCAACCCACTTGCTCAGTTCGCCGAACACCTCATGTGCAAAATCGCCACGGTTGGTGAACTCGAACGCACGCACGCCGCCTTCGTAGCAAGCCTTAATCACGTTCTTACAAACTTCCACGTCCTTGTGATAGAACACAGGAACCATCGGTGCAGCGGCAATCTTC
>Ga0310694_10005192_pt1 | contig 12500 bp, 11 predicted proteins | sample 174DNAGHGhighgp2_FD_203884 | JGI IMG/M metagenome (GOLD analysis project Ga0310694, IMG submission 203884) | Sheep rumen microbial communities from Palmerston North, Manawatu-Wanganui, New Zealand - 1742 DNA GHGhigh gp2 (v2) (version 2) | ecosystem: Host-associated > Mammals > Digestive system...
CCGCCCATTTATCTTCATTTTCTTTGATTTTCTCCGCACTCGGCAATTCGCCGTCCAAACCGTTATTTTTATCATATTCTGCCAGTTTTTGTTCTAATTCTTCGGCTTTTTCATATTTATAATCTGTGTTAGCCCCCAGCAATATATCTGCATAGTCCTTAACCAGCGGAGCATTGTTTTCATCCAGATTGATTTCTTTTATTTCTTTGGCGGCATATTCCTCAACTGCCTTCATTTCGCCGTCAATCTTAGCCATGCTTTCGGCAATTTCTTTGGCTTCCGGCGAATCCAAAGAAGTAAATCCCGCACCAAACCGCGTAGCCCCCAAATTAACGAGTTTGTCGTAGTCTTCCTTCATTTTGTTGTGATATTGCAACAAATCATACGACGTCATACTCGCAAATTTATCGGATATATTTTCTTCCGGCTTTGGAGTCGTATTTTCGCCGACCGGTTGCTCGGTTTCAGGCTGTGTTCTTTCTTCCGTCGGCATTTCGGCTTGCTGTTCTTCCTCAACCGATTCGGTTGTTTGCGCACTCTCGGCAATACGTTTGGAAATTTCCTGCTTTAAGTTCTCCAACGCTTCGGAATAGTCTTTCGGGTCGGCGTTACGCGTATAGAGTTCTGCTTTCAGGGTCATCAAATAGGCCTGAACATAAGCGTCCGGTATCCGCATATCGTCCGTTTCTTTGCCCAAAAAAGCTTTTGCATCCTGTCTGGCGCTTTCGCCCGCATCTTTAATGGAAGCGTAGTTAAAGAGGGTCGCGGCTTCCTTGTTGATTCCGGCCAATTCTTTGGCGAAATCTTCCGGTGAAAGGTCACCCTTATAGACTCTGAAACTGTTGAATAAAGCCGATTGTTCGATATCCGACACCTTAGAAACATCGGATACCCCGAATTCCTTAAGAATAAACTCCAAAAAATCCTCATTATCGGCAACTTCTCCGAAACTGTTGTACATAGCCATATTTGTTCTCCTAAACAGCCTATTTTTTCTATACTGTAACGCAAATTTCCCTAAATTGCAAGTAAAAAATGACAAAATTTACAAAATTTTTGTTAATATTGTCAAGCTCCGGTAATTCCGGTCAATAACCCGTTTTTTTAGTATACTTTTCTATTCTGTATGCTATAACAGTTTTAGTTTAAGAGTGGTTAACGGAGAATAAATGCCTAAAATTACGAAAAAATTTATCTGTTTGTTACTTTTCGGCTTTGTTTTATGGAGCGTGGTGCCGATGTTGCGTCAGTCGCTCTCAATGGATACGCAGGAAGCGATTGTCTGGGGCAAATATTGTTTATGGGGAACCACCAAGCATCCGCCGTTTTCCGGCTGGATTTCATATTTTTGGTACGAGCTGTTCGGACAAAGCGACAAGGCAATGTATGCGTTGAGCCAGATTTTTGTTATTCTCGGCATAGTTTATATTTATCGGCTCGCCCGTTGTTTTTTGAGCCAAATCGCCGCCGTTGCCGCCGCTGCATTGCAATTCGGTATAATTTATTACGGTTTTTCCACGCCGGAATTTAACGTCAATGTCATCTCGGTCGGGTTGTGGCCGATGTGCGCCTTTTATTTTTGGCGCGGCTACACTCAAAATCGGTGGAGAGATTGGTTATTGTTCGGAGTTTTAACGGGCTTGAATATGCTCAATAAATACAGTGTTGCCATGCTGTTAATTTCGCTCGGAATTTTCGTAATTTCAGATAGAAGCTTAATCAAATTAATCAAAAACATTAAGATATATTTTGCCGCTGCAATTGCGATTTTATTGCTTTCGCCACACCTTTATTGGCTGTGGCAAAACGATTTTGAATCGTTTAATTACATCTCGTCGCGCAGCCATGGTGGTAATATTACTTCCCTGTGGGGACATTTAATTTATCCGCTGAAATTTTTAATGGCACAGATTTTGTTTGCCGCACCGGCTCTTTTAACATACGGATATTTTTATCACAAAAACAAAGGATTAGAATCAGAAGATGAATCAAAAAATAATATTACTTCCACCCGTTTTATTTTCTGCACCGCACTAATTCCGGCACTTATCTTTGCCCTTGTCTGTCTTATCAGCGGCCATGCCGCCAAAAGTATGTGGGGTTTTCCGTGCCTGTTTATGTGGGGAACCGCCTTATGTTATTTTGCCCCGTTCAAAACCGATGATAAAATCGTTAACAAACTGCAGAATGTTATGTTTGTCTGGGTGGCACTTTTTGCTTTTGCTTACGGCACGCAATGCGTTTTAACTACCAGTATGCGCTATCAAACCGAGGTCAGACAGGTGGCGCAAAGTTTTGAGCAAAAATGGGCCGAACATACGGCAAAACCGCTGGAATATGTGGGGGCAGATGTCTGGTTCGGCGATATTATGGCGCTGTATGCTTCACACGAAATCAAGCCGATGATATGGATGAAACCGCAAAACAACCCGTGGTTTAACCGAGAGGATTTTGAAAATAAAGGAGCATTGCTAATTGCCGCCGACGATTGGGAATACGAACAATACCAAAAGATGTACGGCGCGGCTGTTTCGGCTCCGCAAAAAATGACACTTGCATTTAAAAACTATTTTGGTAAAACTAAAGAAAAAGAAGTATTATACGGATTTTATGAACCGTGGGAGGTTGCAAATGCCGAAGAAAAATAAATTGGTAAGTATTGTTATTTCCGCCTACAACGAGCAGGATAACGTGGCGGAACTGCATAAACAGCTTAACGCAAGCACAAAAGAATGCAAAAATGTCGACTTTGAATATATTTTTGTTGACGACGGCAGTAAAGATAAGACCCGCGAAAACTGCCTGAAAATACAGCAAAAAGATTCTCGTGTTAAAATCGTGGAGCTAAAACGCAACTTCGGTCACGAAATTGCCATGACTGCCGGCATGGATTATGCCAAAGGTGATGCGGTTATTTTTATGGATGCCGATTTGCAACATCCTCCGCTCTATATTCCGCAAATGATAAAAGCATGGCAAAACGGCAAAGAAATCGTGCTGACCAAACGCCTTGACAACGTGGCGACTTCCAAGCTGTATAAGTTATGCGCCAAAACTTTCTATTATGTATTGAATTTGCTTTCCGATATGCCGATTATGGAAAGTGCGCCGGATTTTCGCCTGCTCGACCGCAAATACGTTGATTTTTTGAAAGGATTTAACGAGCAAGACCGTCTTTTCCGCGGACTTTTGAGTTGGATTATGCCGCAGGACAATGTAGAAATCATCGGTTTTGTGGCACCGGAACGTTTCAGCGGCGAATCTAAGTACAATTTCATTAAATCGCTACGTCTGGCCGTCAACAGCATTATTCAGTTTTCGGTTATGCCGTTGCGCCTTGCCACCGGATTGGGTGTTGTGGCGGCAATTCTGGCTTTATTGATGGGGATTTATGTGTTTATCGAACATTTCTTTATGCATAACCCGACTCCGGGGTATGCCACCATTATGGTTACGGTGGTGTTTTTAGGCGCAGTACAGCTGATTTGCCTCGGCATTATCGGCGAATATATCGGCAAAATCCACATGGAAGTAAAGAAACGCCCGTTGTATGTTGCTGATTTTATAGAAAAGAAAGCCAAGAAAGATGACGCTTAAAATTATATTCAATGCCGATGATTTCGGTATCAGCCGTGGCGTGAATGCGGCCATTATCGAGGCCCACACCAAGGGTATTTTGCACGCCACCAGTTTGATGATAAATCAGGAATTTGCTGCCGAAGCCGTTGCTTCCGCTCAAAAAATGCCAAATTTGGAAGTCGGTTTGCACCTTAATCTTACCAATGAAAAACCGGCGGCAAATCCGCAAGATATTCCGCTTTTGGTCGGTTCTGACGGCAAGCTCAAAAACGGCTTTGTAAATTTATTGTTGCTCTCGTTGTTGCATCCCAAAAAGTTTGCCGCCCAAATTGAAACGGAAATTCGTGCTCAAGTACAAAAATATCTGGCAACCGGCTTGAAAATGGCGCATATCGACGGACATCGCCACGTTCACCTGATTCCGGCCGTTTTCAAAATCGTGCGCAAAATCGCGCAAGAATACAATGTGCCGCGTATAAGAGTGATGAACGAAAACGCCCTCAATACGATTTTGCAAAACAAATCAAAAAGTTGGCTGTTTGACGGCGGCTTGGTTAAATATTTCATTTTGCGCACCCTCACTTGGTGGAACGGCTATAAATCCGACATTTATTTTTACACCATTTTGTTTACTTGCAAGATTTCGCGCGAACAGTTTCGCAACATCCGAATTCCGCGCGGTTATAATGCGGTAGAAATTATGATTCACCCCGGAAAACCGGAAATCGACCGACAATATCCGGAAAGCGTGTGGGATGACAATATATTATCGCCGTGGCGCTCGGTGGAGTTGCAAACACTTCTGGATAAGGATATTTTACAAAACATTCACGGCCAAGGTGAAACCGATTAAATTTATTTTCAGCTGAAAGCGCACGACATTTTATAACATAAATCCCATCTTTCCGCCACACATAAAATTTTGTTTCTGCCGTGTTTTTTATTGCAAATCCGACGAATTTGAGATATTATGACACAATAAACAGTTTTTTTGGAGAGCATATCATGAATATTATAGGCGAAAATCAGCAGACCGGTAATCCGATTTTCAATGTCGGAGAATATAAAGACGTGTTGCAAATAGAACAAACACTTAATTATGAGAACATTTCAAATTATGTAAAAGCAGCCTTAAACAAAGGTGATAACGAAGAATTGGATGCCGCCATAGAAAATATCTTCAGACAACCGATTATGGCCGAAGTTTATCGCAGAAACGGCCTCAAACCAGAATTTGTCGACGAATATATCGCAAGCCGCCGACAACAGCCGGCAGGCGCAAAAACATCCATGATGCTTCACTTGGACGCCATTTATAACGATGCGGCCAATTCCATGGAAGAAGAATTTGATATGCCGCGTATTTCCGGCAACAGAGAGTGGCTCAGCTTGGAAGCTAAATTAACTTCATCAATCAGCGCGACTATGCCGATAAAAATGTTTATGGAACAAAAAGCCGCCGAAAATCAACAACCGAAACAGCCTCAAAAACCTAATTTACTGCAAATGCTGAAAATTAAAAAAGGCGGACGCAAGCTTTAATACACAAACAACCATATACGGGAGAAAACTATGACTGTTCTGGCCGCCGTGGCAGTGCCGCATCCGCCGCTTATATTTCCGGAAGTCGGCAAAGGTAAAGAAAAAGAAATTCAGAAAACCATCGATTCGTACCGCGAAGCAATGAAATTTGCGGATTCGTTTGCTCCCGACACGATTATTTTAATCAGCCCGCACATGCGTTGGTATGCCGATTATTTTCACGTGGCATCACAACCGAAAACGACCGATAATTTTGCGCAATTCGGCGCGCCGGAAGTTAAAATAACCGCTTGTGCCGACGAAAGTTTTATTGCCGCTCTCAACACCGCCTGCCAAGCGCATAATTTTCCGTGCGGTGTGTTAGGCGAACAGGAACACGATATTGACCACGGTTCGTTTATCCCGTTGCGTTTTCTGAATGAAATCAAAGAAGATTATAAAGTGGTGCGGATTGCCGTTTCCGGTCTGTCGGTTTTATACCACTACATGCTTGGGCAAATTTTGAATGAAACATCAACTAAATTAAACCGCCGCAGTATTATTATTGCCAGCGGCGATTGGTCTCATAAACTGCTGGATGACGGCCCGTACGGTTTTGCCGAGGAAGGTCCGGAGTTTGATAAAGAGTTGCAAAAAATCTTCAAAACCGCCGATTTTCTGCCGTTGTTGCAAATGAAGTCGGAATTTTGCGAAGCGGCCGGAGAATGCGGGCATCGCCCGTTTGTGATTATGTCCGGAGCTTTTGATTCGCGTGCGGTAAAAAGCAAAATGCTGTCGTATGAAGGTCCGTTCGGCGTCGGCTACGGTGTTGCCACCTTTACCGCCGGTGATGTCGATACAAAGCGCAACTTCGGCGCACAATATCGCGAATGGAAACAACAGGAAATCAATCGTCAGGTTGCAACCGAAGACGAATTGGTACGCTTTGCCCGCTACTGCATTGAAACTTTTGTGCTGACCGGCAAACCGGCATTGTTGCCGCAACATCTGCCGACAGCACTGACATCTGAACGCGCCGGAGTGTTTGTTTCGCTCAAAATGCACGGGCAGCTACGCGGCTGTATCGGCACTATTGCGCCGGTTTATGCCGATATTGCCGATGAAATCGCCCATAACGCCGTTGCCGCCTGCTCACAAGACCCGCGGTTTATGCCGGTTCGTCCCGATGAATTGGCGGATTTGGTATACAGCGTAGACGTGTTGAAACCGGCCGAACCGATTGCCGCGACAACCGAACTTGATGTAAAAAAATACGGTGTAATTGTGGAAAGCAACGGCAAACGCGGCTTATTGCTGCCGGATATTGACGGTGTTGATACCGTTGAACAGCAAATCGCCATTGCTCGTCAAAAGGGCGGTATTACTCCGAGTGAAAAGGTGCAACTGTATCGCTTTGAAGTAATTCGCCACCGCTGATTTTCCTTTTATGCAACTTTTGAACAAGACTGTTGCGGGTATTTGAGGCAGTACTTCTTTTGTATCGTTATCACCAAAGTAATATATCCATTTATGAACTTGACTATTTTTACGAATTAATCCATAATAGCGCAAATACATTCGGTTGTGTTCGAACATATTATAATTGAGGAGTATGAAAAATGAAAATAAATCAATCCGGCCGTTCTATGATTGAAATGCTCGGCGTGTTGGCTATTATCGGTGTTTTGTCCGTCGGTGGTATTGCCGGCTATTCCAAAGCAATGAGCAAATACCGTACCAATAAAGTATTGGATCAGGTGTCTCACATAATTACCAACATCCGTACCATGTATGCCCAACAGCAAACATTCGGCAATCTGGATAACGCCTTGGCTATTGATATGGGAATGATTCCGGAAGAATTGATTGTTGCCGGTTTGGCGGATAATGCCGCCGGTAAGTTGCGTAACATTTTCGGCGGACGCGTCTTTATCGGTGCATCTTCAATGGATGGTGCCGGTGAAATCAGCCAGGTTGATAAAAACGCATTCGTCGTTTCTTTCTACGGCTTAACCCGCGATGCTTGTATTGCCATGGCAACCGCTGATTGGGGTGCAGGTTCTTCTTCCGGCTTGCTGGCTATGCACGTTTACAGCCAATCTCGAGGAACCACGGCTGACCCGACATCCATTGATGCCACGCTTGACGCGGTTACCAAATATACTCCGGGCAGTATTGCTCAAATGAGTGCTATTGCCGTTCCGGGTGATGAAACGGTTAAAGTTCCGCTGACGGTTGACCAAGCACGTTTGGCTTGCTATTGCCCGAATAAATCACTTTGCGCCGTAAGCTGGAAATATTACTGATATTCGCAAAAAGTTAAAAAAAGCGCCTGATTCGAGGCGCTTTTTTTATTTATGGTTACAACGACCTATCGTTCCAATTTTTTATAGCGGATTCGGTGCGGATTGCAGGCATCTTCGCCCAAACGCAATTTTTTATTCTTTTCGTAGTCCTCAAAATTGCCCTCAAACCATTCAACGTGCCCGTTGTCTTCATAAGCCAAAATATGCGTGGCCAAACGGTCCAAAAACCAGCGGTCGTGCGAAGTTACCAAAACGCAACCCGGATATGCGCTGATACCCTCTTCCAATGAGCGCAAAGTATCAACATCCAAATCGTTGGTCGGCTCATCGAGCAAAATCACATTGGCGCCTTTTCTAAGCATTTTTGCCAAATGCACGCGATTACGTTCGCCGCCGGAAAGTTGCCCGACTTTCTTCTGTTGGTCGGCACCTTTGAAGTTGAATTGCCCGACATAAGCCCGCGATGAAACCTCGTTTTTGCCGAGTTGCATCATATCCAAACCGTCAGAAATCTCCTCCCACACATTTTTATCCGGATTCAGTTCGTCACGCGATTGGTCAACATAGCCCAAATCCACGGTCTCGCCGATACGGATAGTGCCGGAATCCGGTTTTTCCTGTCCGGTAATCATCTTAAACAAGGTAGTTTTACCGGCGCCGTTCGGCCCGATAATGCCGACAATCGCTCCCTTCGGAATTTTGAACGACAAGTCGTCAATCAGCACTCTGTCTCCGAAACCTTTGGTCAGATGTTCGGCTTCAATCACCAAGTCCCCCAACCGTTCTGTCATCGGAATATTAATGTGTGCGGTTGTAATTTTCTCGCGACTTGCTTGCGACAAAAGTTCATCATAAGCGTTAATACGCGCTTTAGATTTTGCCTGACGCGCCTTCGGATTTTTATGAATCCATTCCAGTTCTTGTGCCAAAGTGCGCTGACGAGCGGTTTCTTCACGCGCTTCCTGCTCCAAACGTTTTTGTTTTTGCTCCAACCACGAAGTATAATTGCCCTCGTACGGAATACCCTGACCGCGGTCAAGTTCCAAAATCCAGCCGGTAACATTATCCAAGAAATAGCGGTCGTGAGTTACCATTACCACCGTGCCGTTATAATCGCGCAAATGATGTTCGAGCCAAGCCACCGATTCGGCATCCAAATGGTTGGTCGGTTCGTCCAAAAGCAACATATCCGGCTTTTGCAGCAACAAACGACACAATGCCACCCGACGTTTTTCGCCGCCGGAAAGTTTGGTAACATCAGCTTCTGCCGGCGGACAGCGCAACGCATCCATGGCAATTTGCACCGTACGCTCGATATCCCAACCGTTCACCGCATCAATTTGTTCCTGCAATTCAGCCTGTTCGGCAATCAAATTATTCATTTCGTCGTCGCTCATCGGCTCGGCAAATTTGGCGGAAACTTCCTCAAAACGCTGCAACAGACGTTGTGTTTTGCCCAAACCGTCCATCACATTTTCCATCACGTTTTTGTTCGGGTCAAGTTGCGGCTCTTGCTCCAAATAGCCGATTTTAACACCTTCGGCGGCCCACGCTTCGCCATTAAATTCCTTATCGACACCGGCCATAATTTTCAAAAGCGTTGATTTACCGGCGCCGTTAACGCCCAACACGCCGATTTTAGCCCCCGGCAAAAAAGACAGGGTAATATCTTTGAAAAGTTCTCTGCCTCCCGGAAGAACTTTGGTTAAATTTTGCATCACAAATATATATTGGTATGCCGCCATTTTTGACTCCTACTTACTGAATTGTTTGGAATAAGATTCGTACCGCGCATCTTTGAGCGGGACTTTGCGTGCATTTTGCATTGTTTTTTGCGTTTCTGCAACAGAATTTTTATACATGGCATCCATTTTTATAAAAGCTTCACGGTCTTTAACATATAATTTTGAGGCATCATACGGTTGTCGCGGCTTAATCAACGTACCGTCCGGAAGCTTCAATTTACCGTCGGAATAAAGCACACTTTTGAAAATAGGCTGATTTTCAAATCGCCGCAAAATTTCGGCACATCCGGCAAATCGTGTTTCTTCCATTTCCATAAACGCCGAGGCCTTACCGTTGGCGTATTGCCGCAAACCGTCTTCCTGCACGGCGGCATTCGGTGCCTTACCGATAACAATGGCTCGCGCCAGCAACTCAAATTGATGATATTTAGGCGACTTACAGGCCAAACCCTGACCGGAAACGGCACCAAGCGCATACATTTCCTCCTGATACGTTATCGGTTTGGCATTAACGGCGGATATGCTTAATAAACACAGCAAAGCCGCGCCGAAAAATATTTTTTCCATACGATTCTCTCCGCAAATAAGTATACTTGGTCTTATTTATAGGGCATAATCTTAAAATATGTCTTAATTTTTTGCGATTTTTCAAAAAATTGGTTGACAAGTGCGGATAAATAGCTTATTTTGCGCTCAAAACGTTTATATAAGGAATAAAAAAATGAAGTGCTATAGTTCTCTGAAATCAAAGAAAGTACGCGATTTGAACTGCAAAATCGTACGTCGTAAAGGTCGCGTGTATGTTATTAATAAAAAGAATCCGAAGCTCAAGGCTCGTCAGGGTTAATTGATTATATAACAATCTCCTTTGTTGTAAAAAAACCTCTCCTCGCGGGGAGGTTTTTTGTATGCGAATCGGCAAAAAAGCGCACAAAAAAAACATCCGGCCTTTCTGCACGATGGCACCGGATGTCTTTTTAATAAGTCAAAATACTCTTAATTGCTGCGCTAAGCAATTATGTCTTTCTGAATGGCACGGACGGCAGGCGAAAGCTTGCGGTCGGCGCTGATAATCGAATCGCAAGCGGCGATAAAGTCTGCCTTAAACGACTCCTTTTTCTCGACCTCACGGGCGAGATATTGTTTTTTTAATTCCACCTTGTTAGTGGATGTGAGTAAATCACGAACGGCCTGTTGCAACCCATAGGCCTTTAATTCCTTTCTGTATTTAGAGCAGAAAGCGTGGTCTAATTCGAGCTTTTTTTCCATACTTTTTTTGATATATATATTTGGTTTGTAAAAATAGGCATAATTGTAAAATTGACAAAAGTAAATATAACAGCCTTAATCACAAAATGCAAGCATTTATTGAAAAAAAATTACAAAATGTGATTGACAATGACGCTTTTTTATGCAATTTTCTGTTTTGAAAAGCCGATGCGCTCTTAGCTCAGCAGGATAGAGCAACAGCCTTCTAAGCTGTGGGTCGGGCGTTCGAATCGCCCAGAGCGCGCCATATAGCAAAAAGACCACCCTTGAGGTGGTTTTTTTGCTATATGGTGAGTTCTGGTGAGAAGAGAACGCCGGAGGAAGAAAAACAACCTCAAAATGTTGTTTTTCGACGACGGGCGAAGACCACTTAATGAGAAAACAAGCTTAAAGCGCAGTTATCGAATTTAGTGGACGAGTGACCGAAGCAAGCCGAAGGCGCAGCAAGAACGTTCGGGACTCATTTTTTTTATTTACAAACTTCCATAAATACATTACATTTCAGCCATGAAACTAAACAAACAAGAAATAATTAAGCTTTTAAGCGATGAGCAAAATCAAGAAGATTTGTTCAAACATGCCGATGCAGTGCGCAAGCAATACGTCGGCGATGAAGTGCACCTGCGCGGGTTAATAGAATTTTCCAACATCTGCCGCAACAACTGCATGTATTGCGGAATCCGCCGCGATAATTCGCAGCTGGCTCGATATCGTATGAGCGAATCCGAACTGATTGAAACAGCACGCAAGGCCGCCGAGATGGGCTTTAAGACCGTTGTTATGCAGTCAGGTGAAGATATGTGGTTTTCGCGCGATGTAATGTGCCGCATTATCGAGGCAATCAAAAAGTTCGATGTGGCAATCACTCTTTCCGTCGGCGAGCGCGATTACGATGATTATAAAGCGTGGTTTGATGCCGGCGCCGACCGCTATTTGATGCGAATTGAGACTACCGACAAAGATTTATACCACCGCCTTGACCCCGGTATGAGTTGGCAACATCGTCACGATTGCCTGCTGGCAATTAAGGAAATCGGCTACGAACTCGGCTCGGGAATTATGGTCGGTTTGCCGGAACAATCTCTGGAATCAATCGCCGACGATTTGTTGTATCTGCAAAAAATCGGTGTGGATATGGCCGGTATCGGTCCGTTTATTCCGCACTCGCAAACTCCTCTCAAAGACGCTGCCGGCGGCACTCTCGACTTGGCTCGCCGCACTATGGCAATCATGCGTTTGCTGATGCCGGATATAAACATTCCCGCCACTACCGCCATGGAAAGTTTGCACCCGATGGGCCGTATTTGGACCTTGCAAAGCGGCGCCAATGTAGTTATGCCGAACGTAACCGAGGGAGAATATCGCAAACTTTACGAATTGTATCCGGGGAAAATCTGCGTTGACGACACTCCTTTTCATTGCAAAACCTGTATCGGCGCCAAAATTATGAGCATCGGCCGCACCATCGGCCAAGGTTACGGCGGACACGCCGGCAAATTACCGCACCGCAACCGATAGATATCTTAAACTCATTTTAAAATCTTGGGAAAATTAAAATTTTAATTAACTGATGTATTTTAGAAGAAACTCAAGATGCCGATGTTTCCAAGCATGCCATTGATTATATGGCCGAAAATGATACAGAAAATTTCGGCAACAGTATCGAGCGTTTACTTTCGTTTTTTCTTATTGAACCAAGCATCGGATTTTTTCTTGGAATTCATCTGCCACAAATAATTAAAACGGTCGTGATATTCGCGCACGGTCTTTTTGTTGCGGTTAAAAAACAGGCAATTTTCGCTGTTTTTATTGCTGGCCGGCTCGGTCCAATTATAGCTTCCGGTCACGGCATTATTGAAATCAAACACGGCAAATTTATTATGCTCTATTTTATGCTTGGAATTGACGCGAATTTTTATACCGTAATCATACAACTCGCGAACTCTGGAGCTTCTGTTTCCCGCCTGCAGCCTGTCGGTCAAAATGCGGATTTTCACACCGCGGTCGTGGGCTTTTTTGAGCGCCTTCACAATATCTTTGTTATTTATGGCATATACGGCGGCATCGATGGATTTTTCCG
>Ga0310694_10005193_pt1 | contig 12499 bp, 10 predicted proteins | sample 174DNAGHGhighgp2_FD_203884 | JGI IMG/M metagenome (GOLD analysis project Ga0310694, IMG submission 203884) | Sheep rumen microbial communities from Palmerston North, Manawatu-Wanganui, New Zealand - 1742 DNA GHGhigh gp2 (v2) (version 2) | ecosystem: Host-associated > Mammals > Digestive system...
GCCTGTGTCGCCGTGAGGTCCGCCAATGACGAACTTGCCCGTCGGGTTAACGTAGTACTTGATGTCGAGGCCGAAGAGGTCGAGCACTTTCTGCGAGTGTATATGCTGCTTCACCCTTGGCATGAGGATGTTGATGACATCGTCCTTGATGCGGGTCAGCATCCGTTCGTCCGTGTCGAATTCATCGTGCTGGGTAGAGACGACGATGGTGTCGATGCGCTCGGGAATGCCTTCATCGCTATATTGCACGGTAACCTGGCTCTTGGCGTCAGGACGCAGGTAGGTCATCTCTTTGCCCTCCTTGCGGATGTCGGCCAATGTGCGCATGATGAGGTGAGCCAAGTCGAGCGAGACGGGCATGTAGCTCTCCGTCTCATTGGTGGCGTAACCGAACATCATACCCTGGTCGCCGGCACCCTGTTCGTCCTCATCCTCGCGGTCGACGCCACGGTTGATGTCCTGGCTCTGTTCATGGATGGCACTGAGGATGCCGCATGAGTTGCCGTCGAACTGGTACTCGGCCTTCGTATAGCCTATCTTGTTGATTGTGTTACGGGCGATGGTCTGCAGGTCGATGTAAACATCGCTGCTCACCTCGCCCATGAGCACCACCTGACCAGTGGTGACGAACGACTCGCAGGCTACGCGGGCCTTCGGGTCGTACGCCAGGAACTGGTCCAGTATGGCATCGCTTATCTGGTCGGCCACCTTGTCGGGATGGCCTTCAGACACTGATTCTGACGAAAACAGATAACTCATCGATATGTGCTATTTGACTATTTACTATTTACTCTGCCGGCAGCATGACAATCTCGGCCTCGTTGCCCGACTTCAGCACCTCGGCGACGAAAGCGCAGAGGCTCTGGGGAGTCATGGCCTGGACGGTCTTCTCGTAGTCGGTATGGAAGTCGAGCTTCCACTTGCGCCAGGCATCGATGCGGCCACTCCAGTAGCCGTTGGTCTTCAGCTGGTCGGCGTGGTTCTTCAGCATGTATTCCTTCACCTTCGTCACCATGTCGGCATCGCACTTGCCGGCAGCCATGTCCTGAACGGCGCGGCGCATGATGCTGATGGCTACGTCGGCCTTCTCGGGCTTCATCGGGCAGTAGGCCAGGATCATGCTCTCGTCGCCGAAGTCATCGCGGCCGAGTGAGGCCTGAGCCTGTACGGTATAGGCGGCGCTGGCTTCCTCGCGAATCTCCTTCAGATAAACCATCTGGAGTACCTGACCCACCATTTGGGCACGGATGCTGTTCTCCAGCGAGTAGGGAACCTTCTTCGAGTACCAGTGCAGTACGGCATTGGCCTTCGGGGTCTCGGCCTTGTGCTTGAAGTTGTTCACCACCTTGCCAGTATAGTCGGTCGATACGTCCTTGCCCTTCACAATCTTCTTCTGGGCGGGCAGCGAGCCGAGGTACTGCTCGACGAGCGGACGGATCTTGGCCTCGTCGTAGTTACCGATGATGGTGAAGGTGAAGGCAGCGGCATTGGCCGTGCGCTCCTTGGCCATCGCGAGAATGCGGTCGTAGTCAACCTGTGTTAGGTCGGCGACGTCTAAGTTCTTGAAACGCGGGTTGTGCTTTGTGATGGTGAGGCTCAGCGAGTCGGCAAAGACGGCCTCGGGCTGCAGCAGACGGTTCTTGAGCTGCAGTTCGGTGGTCTTCATCAGCTGGTCGAACGACTGCTGGTCTTTCTTGACATTACCTGTCATATAGAGGTATACCAACTGCAGCATGGTCTCCACGTCGGTAGGTGTCGATGAACCGTTAATATTGGTGCGCTGCTGGCTCATCGACAGCGAAGCGCCGGCAATCTTTCCGGCCAGGGCCTTCGTCAGCTCCGTGTGCATGAAGTTACCCAGTCCGCTGGCTTCCACCACGTCGTTGAACATCTTGATATTCACGAAGTCTTTTTCACCGTAGAGCGATGAGCCGCCCCAGCCTTCGCCGCTCAGCAGCACCTGGTCCTTCTTCAGGTCGGTCTGCTTCAGCACGACCGTCACGCCGTTCGACAGCGTCAGCTCAGAATAGCCGAACTTGTCGTTCTTCACTTCTTTCGTAATCTTGCCAGACGTGGGCAGGGTGGCCATCAGGGGTTCGTCCTTCACGTTGTCCACCCAGGCAGTCAGCTGCTCGGCACGGGCGTCGCGGATGGCGCCAAGCAGTCCGGCTTCCGTCGGATAGACGGCACCATCCTTCTCCTGGTTGAAGTTCAGCACCACCAGGTTCGAGTCGTTCTTCGGCATGAGTTGCTTCATCACCTCGTTGACGGCATCCACAGGGATAGCGGGCACTAACTGCTTCATGAGCTGATAATAGTCGTCAATCGAGGGGATGGGCTCATTGGCCAGGAAGTGCTGCACGTACTCGTTCACGAACTGCGAGTTGTAGCGCTTGTCCTTATTGGAGTACTGCTTGTCGAGCGAACTCAGCGTGTTGGCCTTCGAACGGCCGTATTCTGTCTGCGTAAAGCCGAACTCAGCGGCACGGCGTGCCTCGGTGATGACGGCCTTCACGGCTGCGTTCATCTGACCATCCTTCGGTACGATGCTCAGTTCAAAAGCATCCTTAGGTTTCGACAGCAGGTAGGTACCATCGCCCACTCCGGCCTGCAGGTACGGACAGTCGGGCTTCTCGCCCAGCTCGTTCAGGCGGCTGTTCAGCATGCCGAGGGCCACGTTCTTCAGGTAGTTGGCCACGAGGTATTCCAGCGAACCCTTCACGGAGTCGGGAATGGCCTCGTGCTTGAACAACACCTCGACCATGTCGATGCGCTGCTCCTTGTCCTTGTCGATGACGACGATAGGCTCGGCATTGTCGGGCACGTCCACCGTCTCAAGCTTGGCAGCGTCGGCACCGGGCTTGGCTATCTGGCTGAACATGGTCTTGATCTTCTGCTCCACCTGGTCAACGTCGACGTCGCCCACCACGATGATGCCCTGGTTGTCGGGACGGTACCACTTCTCGTAGTAAGCCTGCAGGAATGGGCGCTCGAAGTTGTCGATAATCTCCATCAGACCGATAGGCATGCGGTAGCCGTACTTAGAACCGGGATAGAGTTTCGGCAGGTCGCGCTCCAGCATACGCATCTGTGCCGAGGTACGCAGTCTCCACTCCTCGTGGATGACGCCGCGCTCCTTCTCAATCTCCTCCTGTTCCAGGAGCAGACCGTCGGCCCAGTCCCACAGAATCATCAGGCAGGAGTCGACAATCGACTCGCGGGTCGTGGGCACATTACTTATATTATACACCGTCTGGTCAATCGAGGTGTAGGCGTTCAAGTCGGTACCGAACTTCACACCGATGCTTTCGCACCAGCGCAGCAACTCGTTACCCTTGAAATGCTTCGAGCCGTTGAAGGCCATGTGCTCCAGGAAATGAGCCAGACCACGCTGGTTGTCGTCCTCCTGAATGGAGCCTACCTTCTGGGCAATGTAGAACTCGGCACGGTTTTCGGGCCAGTTGTTGTGACGGATGTAGTAGGTCAGTCCGTTGTCTAACTTGCCAATGCGTACATCGGGGTCAACAGGAATCTGCGGCATCTGCATCTGAGCCACCATCGTTACTGTGCCAACCACAGTCAGCAGCAGTACAGCAAAGAATTTCTTCGTCTTCATAATTAGGTTGTTTAAAAGTATTTGGGTGCAAAATTACTGCTTTTTTTCTGATTAGACGCAGCAATCACTAAAAAACTACGCAAATTAGCTACTTTTTTGCCATTTCATGTTCCTCGGATGATGCTCCAGAATCTCCTGCCGCAGTGTGGTGGTGTCAATGTGGGTATAGATTTCGGTGGTGCCTATGGACTCGTGGCCGAGCATGGCCTGGATGGCGCGAAGGTCGGCACCGCCTTCAAGCAGGGCCGTAGCAAACGAGTGGCGCAGCGTGTGGGGCGAGATGGTCTTCTTGATACCCGCCTCAACGGCCTGCTGCTTGATCATGATAAGAATCATGGTGCGCGTCAGGTGAGCACCCCGGCGGTTCAGGAACACGTAGTCCTCCTCGCCCGCTTTAATGGTCATGTGGCAGCGATCGTCGAACCAGAAACCTAACTCCTTGATGGCACGGGGCGAGATGGGTACCAACCGCTCCTTCGAACCCTTGCCGTTGACGCGGACAAAGTGCTCTTCCAAGTAGAGGTTCGACAGTCGCAGATTGACCAGTTCGCTGACACGCAAGCCGCACGAGAACAGCACTTCGATGATGGCACGGTTGCGGTGACCCTCCCACTTCGACAGGTCTATCGACTCCTCCAACTGGTCCACCTCAGCCGTCGACAGCACTTCGGGCAGGTGCTTGCCCAGCGTCGGCGACTCCAACAGCTCCGTTGGGTCGTCGTCACGGTAGCCGTCCACCACTAAGTAATGGAAGAAGGAACGGACGCCACTCAGGATTCGGCATTGTGACCGCGGACCGACACCGATGTCGTGGAGTCCGGCAGCAAAAGTCTGCAAATCCTCTAACTTGACGTCTAATAAGTGCTTGTCCATTCCTTTCAGACAGGTCAACAGCTTCTCCAAATCACGCTGGTAGGCCTCCAGCGTGTTGGGCGACATATTGCGTTCCAGCTTCAGGTACCTGACGTACCCTCTTACCATCTTTTCTTCCATTCTCTTTGTTTCGTCCATCATTGTAAGGTACTTATTAGAATTCCACGTATGGTGCCAGCCGTCTGATGGCTTCGGGCGGGAAGTCACGCGACAGGCTGAGCTGCTGCAGACTTTCGAGCGGACCGTGAAGTCGCCGGTAGTCGACAATTGCTCGGGCCTGGTAGAAGCTGATGTAGGGATGGCGCTTCAGCTCGTTTAGGCTGAGGCGGTTGAGGTTTAACTTGCGCAGCTGGGTATCGTCAGGAATGATAAAGTAGTTGACGGCCGTATCAGGGAAGTCCTCAATCTCTAACAGTTGCTGCACACTAACATAGCCGCCCAGTCGTTCGCGGTATTCTACAATCTTGCGGGCGAAGTAATGCCCGATACCAGGCACCTTGCGTAGTTGTGCGGTATCGGCCGTATTCAGGACGATGCGCTCCTGGGGCTGCAACTTGACTGGATACCGCATGGTGTCGCGCTCCTCCATAGTGACATCCTTGGAAATAAAGCGGGCAGCAGGCTGGTAGTCCTCAGAGATTCGGATGTAAGGCTCCAACTGTCGATATTGTTTGAGGGTGAGGCCGTAGAGACGGGCAAAGTCGCTGGGCTCACGATAGATGCCTCCTGCTGCCCTGTACTTATATATATTGCGCACTTGCCAAGGCTGTAGGCCGAGACGTAACAGCTGGGTACTGTCGGCTGTGTTGGGGTCGAACGGAAAGAGTTCAGGTTGCTTGGGCTCTCCCTGATAGTAACTGGCCTTGGAGTGTTGCTGCTTTCCTGCCTTTTGCGTAGGCACTTCTTCCATAGCCGCTTCTTCAGGTTCTCCGTCGAAAAAGTAGCCAACGACCAATGCCGCTACGATGATGCCAAGGAGCAGCAAGATGACACGACGGTCGGATTTTTGAAGATAGAAGAACTTCATATTACGCCAAACTGATGGAGGAAGATAAGCAGGATGCCGATGGGTACGACAAAGCGCACGCAGAAGAGCCAGACACCGAACAGCGGGCGACTGACGGTGCCGTTGTTGGTGAACTCGTCATATACTATCCGCCGCGAGACAAACCACCCAATGAAAATGCTCGTCAGGAACGCTCCGGCAGGCAGCATAACCTGAGCCGTCAGGAGGTCGCAAAAGCCCATGAGCGGCTCGCCGAAAAGCTGCAACTCGGAGACGGCTCCGACGCTGAGTGAACATAAAACAGCAATGACGCTGCACACCATTGTAAGGATGACGGCAGCCTTATGGCGTGGCAAGTGCAGCTCCTCATGGAAGAAGGCAGTACCGATTTCGTGCATGGAGATGGTCGACGTCAGGGCGGCGAACACCAGGAGGGCATAGAACAGTATGCCAATAACGTAACCCACCGCAGGCAGCTGGGCAAAAGCCTGCTGGAACACGTTGGGCAGAGTGATGAAGATGAGCGAGGGGCCAGAGTCGGGATTGACGCCGACGGAAAAGGCTGCGGGGAATATCATCAGACCAGCGAGAATGGCTATCAGCGTATCGAGGAGGGCTATCTGTGTGGCTGAGCGCAACAGGTTGGTTTGGCGGCTGAAGTAGCTGGCGTAGGTGCAGAGACAGGCCGTGCCAAGAGACAGCGAGAAAAAAGCCTGTCCCAACGCCTCCAACAAGAGACTGCTCGAGACCTTCGTGAAATCGGGCAGCAGCAGGAAACGCACCCCGTTGATGGCTCTGGGCAGCATGCACGAGGCAACGACGATAATCAGCAGCAGTATGAGTAATAAAGGCATCAGTATCTTCGATGCCCGCTCAATGCCTCCCTGTACCCCCCGCACAATGACCAGATGGGTAATCGCGATGAAGGCTACTCCCCACAATGCCGGCTTCAGCGGGTCGGAGGAAAAGCTTTGGAAGTAATTTTGTACATAGGTGGCATCGCCATTCAGCTGTCCGGCAAAGGAGGCAAAGAGATATTGCAGGCACCAGCCGGCCACTACGGCATAGAAGCCGAGGATGATGGTAGAAGTCAATATGCCTAAAATGCCGACCAGACGCCATATCTGGCCGCCTATCTTGCCATAGGCACGGTAGGCATTGGCCTGGGCATGGCGGCCAATGATGAACTCGCTGACCATGCCAGGGATACCCAACAGCAGGATACAGCCGAAGTAGATGATGATAAACGCCGCACCGCCATTAACGCCTGTCATATAGGGGAAACGCCACACGTTGCCCAGCCCGACGGCCGAGCCAGCCGTAGCCAATATGATTCCTAACTTGCCGCTGAAGTTTGCTCTCATTCCCGAGCTGTGCTCGCCTATATGTGGACTTTCCATAGCTCCTATTACTTATTTCTTCCGATTTTGTTTGCAAAAGTATAAAATATTTCTTACTTTTGCATGCAAATTGTAAGTAAATCTTCAAAGAATGTTGGAAATTATCAGGAAATACATCAAAAAGTACCCCCTGTCAGTGGTGTGCATTGCCCTTGTGTGGATATTGTCGTTGACTCCCTTCTTCCCGGAAACACCCTTCGACAACGTGAAGTTCATCGACAAATGGACGCATCTGGTGATGTATGGCGGCACGTGTAGTGTCATCTGGTGGGAATACTGGCGTAAGCACCAGCGTCCCGACTACGGGAAACTGGGATTATGGGCATGGCTCATGCCAATTGCCATGAGCGGTGTCCTGGAACTGTTGCAGGAATACGCCACTACTAATCGTAATGGCGACTGGCACGATTTTGTGGCCAACACCTTGGGGTGTACGCTGGGTGGCGTTATCGGTATTCTGCTGATAAAGTTTTGCCCCAAACGATGAAGGGGTACTGCCGCAGGTGCCCGTTGTAAAAACGGCGGTCGCCAGTCACTTCTTTACCGATGAAATCGGGCTTTTCGAATGGCTCATCCTCTGACTGCAGTTCTACCTCAGCCATGACGAGCCCCTCGTTGTCACCGTAGAATTCGTCCACTTCGAAGGTGTGGTTTCCGCTTTTCACCAAGTAGCGCGTCTTGTCGATGACGCCTGGCTCACAGATTTTGAACAGCTCCTCGGCTTCCGTCAGCGTTATTTCCTTCTCAAACTCATAGCGGCTCATGCCGCCGTTTGTGCTGGGGCCTTTAATGGTCAAGTATCCACGGTTGCCACGGATGCGTACCCTGACGGTACGTCCGTGGCCACTGCAGATGTAACCTTGCTTAATGCGGTCGGAAGCGTAGGCACGCTGCTTGTAGTCCTCGCCGCGTACCATGAACTTCCGTTCAATCTCCATGCCGCTCATAGATTAGGCAACGAGCCAGATGGAGTAAGCAGCATAGCACAATGCCAGGGCAATGAGCACGCCGATAATCCACTTGATGACCAGTTCACCTTTCTCTTGCTGTTTCTTCTCGTAAGCCACCCGCTTGGGGTTTGAATCCTTTGCTACTTTCTTTGCCATAATTCTGATTTACTATTTTAACAATTTACTAATAACAATCTCTCTCAACCTTCGGCCTCGTCGGCGGCAAACTCCATCAAGTAGGCCTTGATGAAGCCGTCGAGCTTGCCGTTCATGACGCTCTCCACGTCGCGAGTTTCGAAATTCGTGCGATGGTCTTTTACGCGCTTGTCGTCGAAGACATAGGAGCGTATTTGGCTGCCCCACTCAATTTTCTTCTTGCCAGCCTCTATCTTGGCCTGTGCCTCCATACGCTTCTTCATGGCACGGTCGTAGAGTTGCGAACGGAGCAGCGCCATCGCACGCTCCTTGTTCTTGGGCTGGTCGCGTGTCTCGGTATTCTCAATCAGGATTTCCTCCTCCTCGCCGGTGTCAGGGTCGGTGTACCAATAGCGCAGCCGGACACCCGACTCCACCTTGTTCACATTCTGGCCACCCGCACCTGACGAGCGGAACGTGTCCCACGACAGTTTGGCGGGGTCTACGTAAACCTCAATGGTATCGTCGACCAACGGCGTGACGAATACGGAGGCGAACGACGTCATGCGCTTGCCCTGTGCATTGAAAGGCGAGACGCGCACTAAGCGGTGGACACCGTTTTCCGACTTCAGGTAGCCGTAGGCATACTCGCCGCCCTCTATCTGCATCGTGACACTCTTGATGCCGGCCTCGTCACCGTCTAACAGGTTGGCAATGGTCACCTTATAACCGTGAGCCTCAGCCCAGCGCATGTACATGCGCATAAGCATCGAAGCCCAGTCCTGAGCCTCTGTGCCGCCGGCACCGCTGTTGATTTTCAGCACGGCGTCCATCGGGTCCTCCTCCTGTCGCAGCATATTCATCAGCTCTAATGACTCGATGGCTCCTATAGCCTTCTGGTAGGCCTCGTCCACCTCCTGCTCTGTGACCATCTCCTCTCGGTAGAAGTCGAAAGCCAGTTGCAGCTCGTCGGCCATGGTACGCACTTCATTATAGCCGTCAATCCATTTCTTGATGGCCTTCACCTTCTTCATCTGAGCCTCGGCCCGCTTGGGGTCGTCCCAGAAGTCGGGAGCCTGTGTCCGCAGGTCTTCTTCCTCCCACTCTATCTGTTTCTCGTCTATACGCAAATAGCGGCGCAACTTTTCGGTGCGCTCGGTCACGTCTTTCAGTTGGTCTTGTGTAATCATGGTGCAAAGGTACGAATAAGTGAGCGAAATGCAAAGGAAAATACCATTTTTCTTTTCATTTCCCTGTTTAATACTCCTTCAGATATTCCTTGATGGCTTCCACCAGTGCCTCGTTTTGCTCTGGTGTCTGGCCCGATACACGGAAGCAGTGGTGGTCGAGTCCGTGGAAATTGGAGGCATCTCGAATCAGGATGCCGTGCTTTTCTATAAGCCATTGTTTCAGTTTCTTGGCATTGCTGTGCTCAATATGGGCCAGCATGAAGTTGGTGTCGCTGTCCATCAGCATCAGCCTCGGAATGTCAGACAACATCTCGTGCAGCAGGGCAGCGTCATTCAGGTATTTCACCTTGTCGGGTATCACCTCCACGTGGTTCTGCACCATATACTTTCCCGCTTCGATGGCGAGCGAGTTGACCGTCCAGGGCTGCCGTATCTGTCGCAGACGGTCGATGATGATGGGCGATGCCGTGATGTAGCCCAGCCGAAGTCCAGGGATGCAGTACTTCTTGGTCATCGAGTGTATCAGAATCAGGTTATAGCAGTCCTGCATCTCTCTTGGCTGCAGCATACTTCTGAGCGTGTAGTCCTCATACGACTGGTCGACGACGAAGATGTAGTTCCGCTGTTCCCTGATAACGTGGCTCATCAGCGTCTTCAACATGACGTTGCCCGTGGGGTTGTTGGGATTGCAAAGCCAGTAGATGCGTTTGTCGGGCAGCACCTCCATGTCGTCATTGTCGTAGTATGACACCAGGTGGCCGTGTATCTTGCAGGCATCCTCATACTCGCTGAAGGTGGGTTGTGGTATCACCGAAGCCCATCCCCTGTAGAGTTGGGCTATCAGATAGATGGCCTCTATAGCGCCAGCCGTCACCATGATGCTGTTCGGCTGTATGCCTAATTCTTCGGCCAACAGCTCCTCCAACTCACGTGCCTCGGGCTCTGGATACGATTTGATAGTACTCAGCCGTGTGGCCAAATGTGCTTCCAGTCCCCCAAGGTTGGCAAACCCTGGCAGGTTGGAGCTGAAGTCCATCTTAATGCGGTCTCCGTAAAGGTATGAGTCGTTGCCGTGTCCGAAAATCATATTGTCTTGTCAATTCTTATTGTTAATGTGTTGGTGTCGAAGCTGATGCCCTTTCGCTCGATGAATTTCCCCAGCACGCCCGTCTGGGCCAGCTCTTTGGGAGTGCCGATGCTCATTCCGTTCTCAGCATCCATCAGCCAGATGCAGTCGGCTATCTGCAATGCCAGCTCCAGGTCGTGGGTAGACAGGAAGATGGTTTTCTCGGCCTCTTGGCAGATGCGCCTGAGCAGCAGCAGCACCTCCACCTTGCTGGGAAAGTCGAGAAATGCCGTCGGCTCGTCTAAGTAGATGACGGGCGTCTGCTGAGCCAGTGCCTTGGCTATCATCACCTTCTGCCGTTCACCGTCCGACAAGGTATCGACCATGCGGCTGCTCAAGTGGCCGACACCCACCTGGGCGATGGACTCGTCTACAATGGTCAGGTCCTCTTCCGAGCAGGTTCCCCAGAAGCCCGTGTAGGGCGAGCGTCCTAAGCTTATCAGTTCCCTGACGCTCATGTTTTTGATGTCAGGCTTTTCCGTCAGCACCACGCCTATGAGACGGCTCAGCTGCTTGTCGCTGTAGTCGTCAATCTCACGCCCCTCTATCAGGATGCTTCCCCCCAGTTTTGGCTGGAAGGCCGAGAGCGTCCGCAGCAACGTAGATTTTCCCACGCCGTTGGCTCCCAACAGGCAGGTCAGTTCACCCTGCCGGATGGTGGCATTGATGTCCTTCGCCACGGTTTTCACATCTTTCTTCCCGTGGTAGCCAATGCTCAGTTGACGAAGTTCTACGTTCTTGTTATTCATGCGGCGTCTCTACAACGTGCGCAAAGTTAGTATATTTTTTCTTGATAACGTGCAATCAGCTCCGAAAAAATGACATTTCGGCACAAAATTTCCTTATTTCCCGTCATCAGCATCTGTTTTCGGGCTCTCGTGATGGCTACATTCAGCTTGCGGTCGATGGTGCAGTTGCCTTCTTCAAAGCAGTTCGATGTCAGGAAGTCCAACTGATAGGGTCGGCTGACGGTGAACGAATAGATGATGACATCACGTTGCGACCCTTGGTAGCGCTCCACCGTGTCTATCGATATCTGCTCCAGACGGGGCAGCTGCAGTTGCTCTATCTCGTGGCGTATCATGGCTATCTGGTTGCGATAGGGCACGATGACCCCCACCGTCCTGGCCGCATCGAAGCGGTCGCCGTAGAAGCGGTAGATGCGGCGCAGCAAGTCTGCTACTATCCTTGCCTCCGCCGGGTTGGTCTTGTCCGAGAACGTCTCATGGGTCCCTGCATCAATGAACACCACCCGCCGCTGCTTCAGCACTTCGTCAATGGCATCCTCCGACGGCAGGTCGTAGTGCAGCGAGGTGTCCGTCTGGTGGGCTAACGGCACAGGCTCCAACCGCTCGTTGGGGTAGAACATCTCGTTGGGAAACGCCGCTATGTCGGGGTGCATGCGGCCCTGCTTCCGCAAGATGCCCGTAAACTGCGTGCGGCCTTGGCTGTGCTCCCACTTCAGCAGCCGTTCAAAGAGCGACTGCCTACAATCGGTTATGCCGATGGCCGTCAGCAGCGGGTCGTCCACCCGCGACTCCTCCTCGCTCTGCTGCACCACGGCGGGCAACTGCTTGTGGTCGCCGATGAGTATGAAGCGGCCAATGCGGTCGCTGGCAAGCAGTCCTACCAGTCCTGGCTCCAGTATCTGCGACGCCTCGTCGACGATGCACAGCGAGAAGTGCTTCAGCTGGAAGATGAAAGGCCGGGCCTGCAGCATTGACGTGGTGCCCACGATGATGGGCATGGCCTCGATACGCTGTCTGATGGCATCGAGCTTGGGCTTCTCGCCGAGCGTGTTTTCCAGCAGGTGCCCGACAAAGCGTGGGTCGCACGAGGTGTCGTTGCCTATTCGTATGTAGTCGTGGCCCGCGTCCTCTAACATGGCACAGATTTCGTCTACGGCCCTGTTGGTGTACGAGAGCAACAAGAGGTGAGCAGTGAGCGGTGGGCGGTAAGTGGCGAGTTCCTCCTCTACCAGGAATCGTAGTGCCATCGACGTCTTGCCCGTGCCTGGAGGGCCTACCAGTAGGAAGTAGTCGAGCGACTGCTTGGCACGCAGCACGATGTCGTCGTAATGGGGATGGTACGAACGTGAAAGGCGCAGCGAGGTGTCGGCCTGCGGTGGGCGGCTGCCCAGGAGCAACGACTTCTTGCCAGCGCTGGCCGCAATAAACTGGTGCAGACTCTTGATGGCACTGGT
>Ga0310694_10005194_pt1 | contig 12499 bp, 4 predicted proteins | sample 174DNAGHGhighgp2_FD_203884 | JGI IMG/M metagenome (GOLD analysis project Ga0310694, IMG submission 203884) | Sheep rumen microbial communities from Palmerston North, Manawatu-Wanganui, New Zealand - 1742 DNA GHGhigh gp2 (v2) (version 2) | ecosystem: Host-associated > Mammals > Digestive system >...
TCGGGCTCCGAGATAGACACCATCAAGGTGATGAACGGCAAGAACCTGATATTCGACAAGGGCGCAGCCACATTCCAGAGCGTTCAAATCGACACGCGCGAAGGCATGTGCAACATTGCAGCAGCCAATGGCACCCTGCATTGCCTGAAAGGCATCGCTCCGTTTAACTTCAACCTCTACGAGTATGTGAAGTTCAGCGGCGACCTGCCCCTCTTCCAGGAGTATATGATCAGCAAGGACACCACCTACTTCGTGGAAAGCGCAAGTATCGAGGGCAAGCCCGACATTTATGGTAATCCCACCTACGTGGACAGCGTTTACAGAATGTCCAACCGACTTGTTAGTAACAGCTACCTGCCTCAGAGCACCGACTACGATAAGTTCCTGACATACCAACTCGGCTACAGTGCTCACGTCGAGGCCGAAGACTCCATGTTCATCATGATTACGCCCACCGACGCAGGCTGGAACGCAGCTTACGACAAGCTGAAGTCATTCTATGTCTATGCCGACAAGTATGAGAACAAGGTGAAAGGCAACTCTGGTACCACCGAGTACATCGAAGAGTATCAGGCCGACTCCGTACAGGAGCAGGGTATCAAGCAGAACATCATTGCTCCGCTGGTATTCAACATCCACAAGCAGCCGAAGATTGGCGGCATACAGACGGGAACTCCTTGGACGCTGGAGCATTTCATCGAGACCGCAGGAGCTGAAGCCGAATACTTCCTCAACACGCGTGGCGATACACTTCGTTCACTCGACACATGGGACAAGACGACCCTCTTCAACGGCACGCCCAAGAAGATGAGCAACGGCTACGCCTACGTGTCAGACGAATGGAACTTCCCCGTAGAGTAGTACAAGGCCGATGTGCATGTTGAAGTCAATGGTCTGCACCTGTTCTACAAGACAAACGATGCTCAGAGCTTCAAGGGAAGAGGTAGCAGACGTTCCTTCAACAACACCGCATTTGCCGAAGTGACCGAAAGATATGGTAAGGTGAGCAAGAACAACTTCTTTCTGCTGGAGCCGTCAGGTACCACAAACCCGCAAGGCGAAATCAGACTTCAGGGTAACCTGAACGAAGCATACGTTCCCGAGGCAAGTGTGATGAGCGGAACCTACGACGTCAAACTCGTCTTGGTACCCTACTGGTACAAGCTCCTCTCCGATGCCGGAAGCTGGAAGAACTACTACTGCGCGACCTACAGCGTAGACCCCGAGGCTTACGATACGCTGGGCATCGACACCACCTTTATGATGCACTACATCGACTCCATCTCTAACTTGGAGAAGAACAAGTTCACGGCGCAGGTACGTTATGCCAATAATGCCAAGAACGGCAAGGACGTTCTCTTCCCGACATCTCCCAAGCCCATCGAGTATGATGCTAAAAAGGTGGATACGGTGACCGTCATCGAGAACTTCACCTTCCCGTATTCGTACAAAGATGTACGCAATAGCTATCCCACACTGGTTCTCGTAGGAAAGCCCTCTGCACAGGAAGTGAGAAAAGGCTACATCCGCGAAATCTGTATCGACCGGATTATACTCGAGAGCAAAGAGAAGAACCAGTGATAAATGTTGTTGCCTCTTAAAACATACAAGAATATGAAAAATCGTATCAATAATACATTCCTGCACAAAGTGCTTGGCACAGGTTTGTGCTTCATAATTCTCTTTGGCATGAACATCGAAACGGTGACAGCACAAGGAGAAGGTGACAGCACAGACGGAGCCGTGCGCCAAATCGTCAAATCCCGCAAGAAAGGGAAGGAATATGAGACAAAGACCGTGCAAGGCACCATCACAGATGATGCCACGGGCGAAGCTATGGGTGGTGTGCGCATCCAGGCTCTGGGATTGGAACAGTATTCTACGCTGACCGAGGAAGACGGAACCTACAAACTCGACATTCCCACTTTCTCAGACGCTGTCTATGTGTACGCCGAAGGCTACACTCCCCTGCAGATTGCAGTGAAGGACGGAAAAGCAGACGGAAAGATGATTTCCACCCACTTCAACAGTTTCTACACCGAAGGTACAAGCATCACTTCGCAGCGTACCGTCACACTGGACCAGACAAGTGGCATCACCCTTCAGCCCGAAATTGAAAATCATCTGGCTGGTGACATCCACACTACCATGCGTAGCGGTGTTCCCGGTGTGGGCAGCTACATGACCATCCGTGGTGTGAACTCCATCAACGCAAATGCGCAGCCACTGGTTATTCTGGATGGCAACATGATTGACTCGCAGTACGACAGAACCACGCTTCACGAAGGTTTCTACAACAACATTCTGGCTGGCATCGACCCCGAGAACATCGAGAGCATCCAAGTCATTAAGAATGCAACGGCACTCTACGGAGCAAAAGGTGCTAACGGAGTCATCATCATTACCACCAAGCGCGGTAAGAGCATGGCCACAAAGATTAACGTACGCGTTTACGGCGGCGTGGAACTCACTCCCAAGAAACTCGACATGCTGAACGGCGATCAGTACTCCACCTACCTGAGCGACTTCGCAAGTACGGTGAAGAATGTTACCTCGAGCAAGCTCAGCAGCTTCCAGTTCCTGGACAAGAGCCCGAGCAACTACTATCGCAATGTATTCAGCAACAACACCGATTGGCAGAAGGATATGTACCGCACAGCTTTCACCCAGAACTACAAGATTGGCGTGGAAGGTGGTGATGAAATCGGTATGTACGCCCTCTCGCTGGGCTATGCCAAGAGTCAAGGCACTGGCGAAGGCACCGACATGGACCGCCTGAACCTGCGATTCAACACTGACATCAAGGTGTTCAGCAAGGTTCACACCGGACTCGACATTGCCTTCAACCAGACAAGCTACAATATTCTGGACAACGGTTGGAGCGAGAACTACGACATGCAGAACATCGGTTCCACAAACGTGCTGGGTGTAGTTTCTGCACCGTTCATCAGTCCATACGCATACTACTACGACGAGACCTCCACGGCACCGATTTCGGCCGACCGTCTGGTTCTCTCGAGAGAATATGCCGGCAAGTACGCCAGCAGTGGTGGCACATGGGTTCAGAACCCCTTCCGCTTCCCCTCAAGTTTCCAGAGCAGCAACGTCAGAATCAACGAGTCGCTGCGTAACCCCTACTGGATTCTCGAGAACGGAAAAGGCAAGAACAAGAACTATGCACAGTCCACGTCAATCAACCTGAACGTCAGCCCGACCTACCAAGTCACAAAGACATTCAGCATCAGCGACCGCTTCAATTATGGTTTGGTACGTAACAACGAGAAGTACTTCCTCCCGATTGCCGGTACGACGCAATACTATCTGCAAGACCTCGGTAATATCACCAGCGTACTGAAGACCCTCTTTGCAAAGGAGACCACCATCAACAACGACTTCCGCCTGAACTGGAAGAACACCTATGGTGCACATACAATCGACGTGATGGGTGGATTCCGCTACAACAACTATTCGTACTCGTACAACTACATGCGTGGTTACAACAACGAGAACGATAAGTTGCCCAACCTGAGCAAGGACATGAAGTACATCAACTACGACGGAGCCAACGACAACTGGATTGACATGGCATACTATCTGAATGCCAACTACAACTACAAGAATCGCTACTTCGCCGAGTTCACACTCAGCAGTCAGGCCAGCAGCCGCTTCGGTGACGATACGGATGACGGCCTCCACATCGGTGGCGTTAGCTGGGGCCTCTTCCCCTCGCTTCAACTGGGTTGGCTCATCAGCAACGAGAAGTGGTTCAAGACAGGCAAGGGCATCCAGTACCTGAAACTTACGGCTGGCGTAGACCAGAGCGGTAACGACGACCTCGACTACTATGCAGCACGTACCTACTGGGAGAGCCAGATGGTGACACACAACACTGTGGGTCTTGTGCTGAAGAACATCGAGAACAGCACCGTGCAGTGGGAGACCACCACGAAGTACAACGTGGCCCTGCAGGGAAGCTTCCTCAACAACCGCCTGCAGGCTGGCGTAGATCTGTTCTGGCATAAGACGGACGACCTGCTTACCTACAAGCAGCTGAGCTACGCTTCCGGTTTGCAAGACAACTATTGGACCAACGAAGGTGCACTGACCAACAAGGGCTTCGAGTTCAACGCCAACGCAGCACTCATCAACAAGAAGAACTGGAAGTGGGAAGTAGGCGCAACATTAGGTCACTACAACAACAAGATTACCGACCTGCCCAGCAGCAACCGCATCGAGCTGGCCGACGTAAACGGCAACGGCCAGCAAGTAATCAACGGCTATACCAACAGCATCTTTGGTACAGACAACATCCTCACGGCTGTGGGACATGCAGTTGGTAGCTTCTATGGCTGGCAGACCGACGGTATCATTGCCAACGACGCAGAAGCCAGCACGGCTTACAACGGCGTCGATTATCTGAAATATCCGACAGGACTGGCTGACGCAGCCAAGAAGTACGCCAACTTCAAGAGCGGCGACGTTCGTTTCATCGACCAGAACGGCGACGGAGTCATCGACAATGCCGACCGCGTTGTTATTGGCAATCCCAACCCCGACATCTACGGAAACATCTTCACCAGCCTGACATGGAAAGACCTTCGCCTCGACGTGAACTTCAAGTACAATCTGGGCAACGACATCTACAACTATCAGCGCTCCATTTTGGAAAGTCTGAATACGACTTACAACCAGACCAGCGCCGCCCTGCGCCGTTGGACCTACGAAGGCCAGAAGACCGACCTGCCGAAGGCTTGCCACAGCAGCAGCGAAGACTGGCGCAACAACGAGCGTATGTCTGACCGTTGGATAGAAGATGGCAGCTACCTGAAGCTGAAGAATGTTCGTCTCACCTACCGCATCCCCTACAGCAATACATGGCTGATGGGTCTGAAGGTTTGGGCCGAGGCAAACAACCTGTTCACCATAACCAAGTATCTTGGCACCGATCCCGAAATGAGCTCACGCAACGGTGTGCTCTATCAAGGCATCGACACAGGACTTATCCCCTGTAGCCGTAACTTTAACGTTGGTGTTTCTATCAACTTGTAATATCAATCTCACGTCCTCCCCTCTCCGCTCGTCGGAGAGGCGGCAGGAAGAGAGAGAAAAAGAGTATAACAATACAAATGAAAAAGAATATGAAACTTTCATCAACAATAAAGAAAATACTCTCCAAAGGGAGAGCATGGGTGGCGCTCACACTCATCTTCTGCATGGGTTTCGGCATGGTGACCACCTCGTGTGAGGACATGCTCCAGCCCGACAGCGAGCGTCACGCCTACACCGTGGCTCAGGATACGCTCTATTCCTATTGGGGCGTGCTGAAGTCTCTGCAAGGTATTGCCGAGCGTTACGTCGTTCTGAGCGAATGCCGTGCAGACCTCTTGACCGGTACGAGCAGCGTCAGCGACACCATCGCCGCCATACTGAACTTCGGCCAGAATGGTTATCAGGACAAATATCAGGACGGCTCCTGCATGTATCTGAAGGCAAGCGACTACTATCACGTTATCAATAGTTGCAATGCCTACATCGCACGCTGCGACACCATGCGCACCACTGGCATGGACGAGAAATACATGATTAAGGAGTATGCTCAGGTAGAGGCCATCCGCGCATGGGTTTACATGCAGTTGGTGCTGGCTTACGGCGAAGTTCCCTTCTACTTGGATCCCAAACTCACGTCCGAGGACATCAATAAATTCATGAACGACCCCAACCATCAGACAGCCAATGCCAACAACTTGGCCGACCTGCTGGCTGACCGTCTCATACCGATGGAGTACGTCGAGAAGCGTTATGAGTATCCTCAATACCTCTCCTATGGTCAGACAAACGCAGTTTGCCACAGCGAGAAGTGCATGTTCCCCGTCAGCATCGTGCTGGGTGACCTGTATCTGATGAAAGGCGACGACGCTTCGTGCGCCAAAGCTGCTCAGTGCTACTACAATTACCTGAACACCAAGCGCGGCGGCCCGATTATTTCCGATTACTACTTTTGTCGTGGATACCTGAGCGAAAACGAAGACGAACCTTTCTACAGAAATACAGGAACACCGTGGACTGAGACGGGTGCTGTAACCAAGGGTACCGAAGCCATCACTTGCATCCCCAGCAACAGAGGTAAGTTGGACGGCCGTGTCTTCACCAGCATCAATCGCCTCTTCGGTTTCGAGGCAAGCCTTTCTGTAAGCACCGTGACGAACGACGATGTGGAGGGCGACAACAGATCCTACATCAGCCTCACGCGCAACTTCGACCGCGAGCTGGTAGCAAGTAAGGGTTACGAGGCTCTCTGCGACTCTCAGAAGTACGAGGTTTACCTGCACGGAACGTCTAACGACCCCATGGGACTTCATACAGACGAGAACGGCAATCAGGTTCCCACCATTGCCGTACTTCCCGATGTTGGCGATGCACGCCAGTATTGGAACGTGATGTACTCCGACCGCGTTGGCGACGACACCTTCTACGGACGTTTCGTCACGAAGCAGAACCCCAACGGCAGCTACACCACAGTGTTCCCCATGATCTACCGCAAGGCTACCATTTGGCTGCGCTTTGCCGAGGCCATCAACCGCGCCGGCTTCCCCAGCTATGCATTTGCCATCCTGAAGAACGGTCTCTGCAACAACGACGCATGGTTCCCCGATTCGGATAATCCATACGAAATAGTAGATGACACACTCTTCTTCGACACCACATTCGTAAACAGTTACGCTGTGAAGTCAACGAAGTTCGTTTATGTAAAAGACAGCACTGACATGTGCAACGAAGGTGGAGTGAAAGTGGGTGTCAAGTACACCATGGCATATCAGGCCGACACGAAGGAAGACCTGCAAGCCATCTTGGATGCCAAACTGGCAGCAGGCGACATCGACACCATCATCGCCGCCCAGATTATCGAATACCCCACGGCTTTCAACAATCGTCCTACCGACGACTGCCAGGCCATTTGCTACTATCTGAACCGTCGTGAGGTGGCAGACGCCGAGAACACGCCATACCTGAACTTCAATACGCTCTACATGCGTTCCAACATTCTGAATTATGCGATAGACTACAAGCAGGAGATGTATGACAGCTATATAAGTTCCTCGCGTTACCCGCAGGCTACGACAGACTATTACATCACCACTGGTATCCACTCTCGTGGTTGCGGTCGCCTGGCATACAACGAGCGCTACGGCAGCTACAACTACGTGGAACAGGTAATCAAGAAGGTGAAAGAAAACACTGGAACTGACATCACCGAGGATGTTATCTATCAGGATACGCCCGATCCTCGCGTTATCGAAGCTGTGGAAGACCTCATCGTAGACGAAATGGGTCTGGAACTGGCCTTCGAAGGTACGCGCTTCTTCGACTTGAGCCGCGTTGCTCGCCGTCGTAACTCTCCCGCCTACTTCGCAAAGCATGTGGCTAAGCGCAACGGCGAGATGGATATGACGCTCTACAACTACCTGAGCCAAAGCGAAAAGAATTGGTATCTGCCTCTGCCCAAGAACCAGTAAGTCGGCAGTACACAATTAAACGTTAATATCATCGCCCTCGGACATCACAGTTCCGAGGGCGATGTTGTTATATTTGGTTTCGTGAGCTGGAAGGAAGATGACGATGCCGTCGGCCCATCCCGACGGTAGGCATGCCCGGGCCGCAGAGAAACGACTAAATGTCGTTTCCTGCCTGAAGGCTTGGTGAGGCCCTGCCCGGTTTAGTGTTCCTGAGTGCAGAATGGATGGATTACACTGGCAAGAAACGGCATTTGACAAGCAAATGCCCTACCCGTGACGAGTACTTCCCATTAAACGCTTCATGCTGTAGGGCAATCGCGCGTTATGCGTTCAAGCGATTATAGGAGGAAGAATCTCACCACCCAACAGGATTGAGTGAGCTCCTGCTACCTTCGCACATAACAAAAAAGCGACGGGGAATATGACACGTCACATTCCCCGTCGCAATCCGTTGTACGTCGCTTAGCGTACGGCTTTCACGATGTAAGTGAAGTCGTAATCCTTATATTCCATGCGATACTCCTCGCGCGGCCAAACGCCCCAGCTGTTCACGCCAGCCAAACCAAACTGCCGGCCCTGAATCTGCAGGACGGTGAAGGGACGCGGCGTAAGGTCACCGCTGTGGTGCTGAGTAGCATCCTTCTCGGGACCGTCGTCCAAGTCCTCCATGAGATAATTCAGCGCGCTGCATTCCATGCTTCCTGTGGCCACAAACTTCAAGCCCTTGCCCGCAGCGTTGAGTACAGACCAGAACCTCACGTCCGTCTTGTTGCCGCTTTCCTGCGGACGCACGTAGTTCCAGTATTGGTCGGCCACTTTCTGCGTGTAGAAGCCAAGCCGCTGCGAATTGTTCCTGTCTATGTAGTTCTCGATGGGGCCGCGACCGTAGTACGCCACCTCGGCATACTCCTTCGGCATTACCCACTGCATTCCGAAGCGGAACATGTTGGGAATCTTCTTTGCGTTCTTGTCAGCTACCAAATGCTGATTTACTATGAGTTCACCCTTCACGTCGAGCGTATAAGTAAGGAAGAGCTTCGCCTTCACCTGAGGCAGTTCGTAGACAACTCGAATCGACTGTGCTGCACCATCAGGTTCACACGACACGCGCGTCAGTTTCATCTCGGGATGTTTCCATACGGCGAAGTGCTGCTGCAGGCGAGCTCCGTAGTCGTTGTCTGTGGGTGCACGCCAGAAGTTCGGCGTCACAGAGAATCCGTCTTGCAGCATCGGTTTTCCGTCCACATCCACGTAATCCAAGCGTCCCGTCTGGCGGCTCACCGTCACCGAGAAGCCAGCGGCCGTCATCGTATAGCAAGCCACCATAGAGTCCACCTCCACACGCTGGGTGTACTTCCCGGCCTGGTCTTTTGCAGGCGTGGCATCTGCCAGTATCTTTTCAGCCGTGGGGAACGTGTAAGGCTGCAGCACAAATTGCTGACGAGCTACCACGAATCCTGCCTTCAGCAAGGGTTCATCGCGCACCAGACGGAAGTCCACGTTTGCCGTCACTTCGCGTCCTCTGTTCTCGCTGAGGAACTGCTGCAAGTCAGACATGCTGCCCAGCCGCGTCAAATCGAGGCTCACCGTCTGCTGCGGTTCTACGCGCGGAAGTTCTGGCAAGCGGAAGGAGTGGACTTCGCGACCGTCTACGCACAGCGAGGCCACAGCCGACACATTCTCCAGCGGACGGAAGAAATTCTCGTTATACAGGTCCACTTTTCCTGCCTTCACATCGAGATTCTTCAGCCAGATGTTCTGCTGATAATACTGAATCTCGTAGGCATGAGGATTGGGCGAGCGGTCAGGCTGGATTACACCGTTGCAATTGAAGTTGTGGTCCGAGGCCGGATAGCGTCCTTCGTCGCCGCCAAAGAGCCATATCTGTCGGCCCGTCACCTTGCTCGTGCCGCGTAGTCCCTGGTCAACGAAGTCCCAAATGAAGCCGCCCTGATAGTTCGGATACTTACGAATCAAATCCCAATACTCGCGGAAGGCGCCCACACTGTTGCCCATAGCATGTGCGTATTCGCACTGAATGAGCGGACGCGGGTTGCCGCTCTGACAATACTTCTCGCATTCATTGTAGTCGAGATACATAGGACAGAAGATGTCCGTCTTGCCCGTCTTTTTTGCGCGTTCGTACTGGATGGGACGGCTCGGGTCCATTTTCTTTATCATGTCGTATGCCTTCTCGAAGTTCGGCCCGTAGCCAGCTTCGTTACCCAAGCTCCATATGATGACGCTGGGATGATTCTTCTGCACCAGCACGTTGTCGCGGTTGCGGTCGAGGTGCGCCTTCTCGTAGGCTTTATCCTTGGCCAGTGTCTTTTCGTCGTATCCCATACCGTGGCTCTCGATGTTCGTCTCGGCCACCACGTAGAGTCCATACTGGTCGCAGAGGTCGTACCAACGCGGGTCGTCGCTGTAATGACACGTACGAACGGCGTTGAAGTTCAGTTCCTTCATCACCTGCATATCCTGCACCATTCGTTCCATGCTTACCACGTATCCACCGTCGGGGTCCATTTCGTGACGGTCTACGCCCTTAATGAGGATTGGTTTCCCGTTCACGAGCAACTGCTGGTTCTTTATCTCCACTTTTCTGAAACCGACGCGCTGCGGGATGACCTCCAGCACCTTCTTACCGTCCGAAAGTGTCGTGTAGAGTGTATATAAATAAGGTATTTCAGCACTCCACAGCTTAGCCCCAGGCACAGAGGCGGCAAATGTGGCCGTCTCGCCCTTTACTTTTGCCTCCTGTGTCCACACTTCACGACCGTTGGCATCCTGCAGCGACAGCGTCAGCAGCTTTCCGGAGGCCTTCTGCGTGTTGATGGTTACGGAGAGTTCGCCCTGCGTGTAGTTCTGCGTCAGGTCGGGAACTGCAAAGATGTCCTGCACGTGTGCTTGCGGGCGAGCATAGAGATAGCACTCGCGAGCCAACCCCGTAAAGCGCCAAAAGTCTTGGTCCTCCAGGTATGTACCGTCGCACCAGCGCATCACCTGCATGGCAAAGAGCGCACGGCGTCCGGGTGTCACGTAGCGCGTCACGTCGTATTCAGCCTCCATTTTCGAGTCCTCGCTGTAGCCAACTTCCTTCCCGTTCACCCAAAGCGTCAGGTTGCTGGTGGCGGAGCCCACATGCATGTAGATTTGCTGGCCCTTCCATTCAGCCGGGATGTCGAACTCGCGTCGATACGAGCCCGTATAGTTATTCTTTTCCTCCACAAAAGGCGGCTTGCTGACAAACTGGGTACGCCACGCGTAGCCCACATTCTTGTAGATGCGGTCGCCGTGTCCGTTCACCTCAAAGAGTCCCGGCACGGCGAACTCCTCCCATGCAGAGTCGTCGAAGTCGGTACGGAAGAAGTCCTTGGGTGCCTTGTCGTGGTCCTTCACGAAGTTGAAGCGCCACTTCCCTTCGAGCGTCATAAACCGGGCGCTCTGCTTCTTCTCTCCCTTGCGGGCCAAGTCCTGCGACTCGAAGGCGAAGAACGAGCTACGTGCCTTCTCTGTGTTTACACGGTTCACCTGCGGATCGAGCCAACGCTCCGTCTTAGTCTGTGCCTGTAGGCCACCGAAGCCGGCAGCCAAGGCCAGAACGAGAATAAATCTCTTCATCATAGTTAAAGTATTTATGTGTTAGTTTTGTTTCTGTCACAGCCAAAAGCACGACTTCCGCCTGTTTCTTCTGCAAAGATAAACTTTTTCGCCCGAAATGCCTAACATTTCCTTCCTTTTTGCTTATCTTTGTACGTAAAAAGCACCGTATCTCGCATAAAATATGCCACGTCTTAACTCCTACAAGTCGATTCTCCTGCCAGCCTGCGTGCTTGCAACGTTTTTGGTCGCAGCAGGTGTCTTGCTGTTTCGCAGCGAGGCCGACATGCTTTTCCGCGCACAGGAATTGAGCCTCTTCTTGCCCACTCGCACGTTCTACCACACGCTGGCTATCTACCCTGGCGGCACGCTCTCCTTTGCAGCGTGCTATTTCACCCAGTTCTTCTTCCACCCGTGGCTCGGCGTGCTGTGGCTGACATTGTTCTGGTGGCTGGATGCGTGGCTCGTGGTACAACTGTTCCGTCTACGCGGTGCATGGTCGTTGCTAGGGCTGCTGGTGCCGCTGGCGCTGCTGGCCTGTCTCACACAGACGGGATACTGGATTTATTATCAGAAGCTCGACGGCCATCTGTGGGTTCCCACCCTCGGCATCACGTGCTCTCTGCTTTCACCGTTCGTGTATCGGCGGCTGCCCGAGCGGTGGTGGCTGCGCCTCGCATGGATGACCGTGTGGGGTGTCGTGGGCTATCCGCTGTGTGGCGCCTACTCGTTTGCCGGCACTGCACTGATGATGCTACCTGCCAAGTGGGAACGCACGAAGTGGCAACGCCACCTGCTACCGCTGCTATGGGGTGCAGTTCTCATACTGCTGGTGCCGCAGGCTGCTTATTACTGCTATTCGCAGGTGGAACAGACTCAACTCTACCGCGCTGCAATGCCCGTCTTCGGCATTGGCACGGAGGACTTCGGTCAGTATCGCCTACCCTACTACGCTTTGGCACTGGCGCTCGCTGTAGCCGCCGTCGGCTCATACGCTGCCAAGCGGTGCAATTCGTGGCCGCGCCTGTCGGCCGTCGTACCCGTGCTGCTGGTGGCTGTGTCCTGCGTGGGCGTGAAACGCGTTTGGTACGTCGACACCAATTTTCACAAGGAAATCCGTATGCATCGCGCCATCTCGCAACAGGATTGGGAACGTGTTCTGCATATAGCACGCGAGCAGAGCGACGTACCGCCCTCGCGCGTCATTGTCATGTGTCGCAATCTGGCACTCTTCCGTCTGGGCCGTGCCGGCGATGAGGCATGTCATTACCTGGAGGGCGACACGCGGGGCAACGCACCCTGGCTGGTACGCGTCTCGCAGGTGTGCGGTCGCCTGCTCTATTATCACTATGGAATGGAGAATTTCTGCTACCGCTGGTGCA
>Ga0310694_10005195_pt1 | contig 12499 bp, 12 predicted proteins | sample 174DNAGHGhighgp2_FD_203884 | JGI IMG/M metagenome (GOLD analysis project Ga0310694, IMG submission 203884) | Sheep rumen microbial communities from Palmerston North, Manawatu-Wanganui, New Zealand - 1742 DNA GHGhigh gp2 (v2) (version 2) | ecosystem: Host-associated > Mammals > Digestive system...
GCCGCGTTCCGACGGGTATCTACGTGATTTACTGCGAGTTGTTCGACCTTGACGGCAACGTGAAGAAAGAGAAAAAAGTTTGCGTTGTGGCCACAAAAATGTGATTTTTGCGCAACCCAAAAAGGCGAATCCAATGAACTCAAGCATAGTCAAAAACACTTCAAAACTATTGACAGCCAATATTATAGCGCAGGCTATCGGGCTTTTGGTCTATCCTGTTCTGACGCGCCTTTACACGCCCGACGATTTTGGCACTCTCAACATTTTTCTGACTATCGGCGGCATTGCCACGCTGTTCGCCACTGCCGAATACCAAAACTCGATTATGCTGCCGAAAAGCGAGAAAAGCGGTGTGGCGTGCTTTCACGTTGGGTTTGTCATAACGCTGATTGTCAGCCTGATATTCGTGCTGTCGATTCCGTTTGCAAGTCAAATTTCCGCCTTGCTTAACGCACCCGAACTGGCTGCAAGTTATTGGATGCTACCAATTTACATTTTTGCCATTTCACTCTGGACGCTACTCAACTACTGGCACACGCGCAACGGGCGGTTCACTTCGGTAAGTGCTTATCAGATAACACAATGCACCACAGGCGCGGGGTTGAAATGGGGACTTGCAAATTTTCTGCGCAACGGTCTGATTGTGGGTTCGGTTTTGGCGCCAATTATCGCACTTGCCACCAACGTAGCCGCCACTTTCCGCACCGCCATTCGTCCGCTGCTCACTCTCGACCGCGCCGAGTGCCGCCTGATGGCCCGCGAGTATGCCAATTTCCCGAAATACTCGCTGCCGCGGTCAATTGTAAATTATGTCAGCAGCAACCTGCCAATTCTGCTTCTCACACCATTTTTCAGCCTGACAGAAATCGGTTTTTACGGAATGGCTCTGACATTGGCGTTTACGCCTATCAATCTGATTATTAGGTCGGTATTTCAGGTGTTTTTTCAAGATACTACGCAGCGTGTGCAGCGCGGCGAGAGCATTCGCGGATTCTTCCGAAAACTGACAGTGAGAACCACGTTGATTGTCGCACCCGCGTTCGCAATTTTGTATTTCGTTCTGCCACAACTAACTGCGTGGCTTTTAGGCGATGGTTGGCAGACAACAGGCACTTACATTCGGGCAATGCTTCCGTGGATTTTTATGACAACTTTGGTCGGGCCAATTTGCTATCTGTCAGATATTTTCAAGAAGCAGAAAATTGGTTTTCTGTTTGAGTTGCTGACCTTCGTACTACGAATCGTCGGGCTCGCGGTTGGCATTTGGCGTGGCAATTTCCTGATTGCCGTAATTGGTTACAGCACAGGCGGTTTTGTTGCAATTTTTGCGCAGTTGGTTTGGTATTATGGCCTGATTGGTAAGTATGAAAATGGGGTGAAAGCAACACCTAATGACTGATATTATTTTTCGTTATGGTAGTTAGTACTGTTTTGAATCGCACTAAAGAGCTATTTTTCAAGCATTTCTCACATCGTAATTTTATTTTCGGCATTTCATTTGCGCTATTGCTATTTTTTAAGTGTGTCTTTTTCAACCACCAATTATTTCCAACAGGGCTAACCACTCACACTCTGAGCAGACTAATACTTGTAAATCTATGTTTTTCAGGCATAATTGCATCTTTTGTCTGTTTGAGCAAACGTATTTGGTGGACTATTGCTGCGGCATTTATTTTGGACATTTGGCTTATCGGAAACAATTTATACTTACGCACTTACGATGATTTGCTAAATAGTTGGTGTCTGCAAAACATTTCAAATATGAGTGGCGTATGGGATTCTATCATTCCATTTTTTAAGTTATCAGACTGGTTTTACCCCTTGTCAAGTATTATTTGGACTGTTATAGTCATAATATTCAAATATTCATCTTTCAGAAGGGGAATCATCGGTTTTGTAATTGGATTGATACTTTCTCTTTGGTGTTTCAAATTAACTTACCGCGATTTCCGTTATGTGGATTGCGTTGTTTTTCCTTTTGCAAAATATTATGAAGAAGTGAGTATGGGACGGAAATGGTATTGTATGAGTTTTTCGCCTATCGCACACTTAATTAACGAAATAAGAAATACTGTCGAATTCAAAATCTCTGACGGTGAGCCGACAGTTATTTCCGAAACGGAATTGGCAGCTTTTTTAAATGCCCATTCTGTCGAGACAAAAAGCAAAAAAAATCTGGTCATAGTATTGTTTGAAAGTCTCGAACATTGGTGCATTAACGCGGTAATCAACAATTTGGAAATAACCCCCAATCTCAACAAACTCGTAAAAGAAAAAAAAGCAGTGTATTTTTCGCATTGCATTCCGCAAGTAAAACAAGGGAAATCGTCTGACGCTCAATTGATTATATGCACTGGGCTGTTGCCGACTAAAGATGGCGCTGTATGTATGCGTTTCCCGAATAATGAATATCCTTCAATAGTGGAAGCCGCACAACCGCAGCAAAGCAAGATATTCATACCAACACCTTCATCTGCTTGGAATCAGGGTGGAATGACGAAATCATACCATTTCGATGAGCTGTATGCGGAAATCATATCAGACAGAAAAATGGCACAACTGGTTTCTGAAGAACTAGATAGTATGAAACAGCCATTTGTAGTCCTAGTTACAACTATGGCTTCACACGCGCCGTTCACTAGTTATTGCGACAGTTCCAGTTTGTGCGTTAACAATAACATTCCCAAAGATTTAAAACGATATGTGCAATCGGTTAATTATACCGATGAATGCTTGGGAATACTCATCGACAAAATTGTCAACGATAGTGTTTTTAATAACACGACATTGGTAATTACTGGTGACCACACAATTTTCACTGATGAAGATAGAACTGAATACTCAAAAAATTTAGATATTGAGATGAATGGATACGTGCCATTGATTTTCTACGACGCTCAAATTCAACAAAATCAATGTGATTCCATTATCAATCAGGCTGATATATATCCAACAATTCTTCATTTTTTGGGATGTCGGAATTATTTTTGGAAAGGTGTTGGACGAGATTTGCTTGACAGCACTGATTATAATAAGGCTGATATTTATAATGTTTCTGATAAACTAATAAGAAGCAATTATTTCAAAAATAAGAAGCAGGATTTGGGATTATAATCAATTGCCCTTAACATTCATTTGCCTGACAATAAATGTCGTACAGCCGTTTTCCAACATTTTCGTAAGTGAACCTTTGCGCTGTCTGGCGGATTTCGTCGGAATTGAAATGCTTGTGATTATCAATCATCCACGACATTTTTGCGCAAAGGTCGGACTCGTCTTCCATTGCCACCAAAACACCATTTGTGTCTGACAAACAATCGGGTATGATGCCAACCGACGTGCTGATGACAGGCGTGCCTGTTGCCCAACTCTCGCAGAAAGTTATGCCCGCCGTCTCGTACCGCGAAAACATTACAAGTGCGTCACTTTCAACAAAATAACGGCAAACTTCTGCCGGTGTCTGCTCACCGACAAAGCGCACAACGTTGTCGGGTAGTTCCAACTCTTTGGCGTATCGGACAACTTCTTGCCAATCAATCCCCGTACCGACAAGAACTAATTCAAAATCAGAACGTTGTCGTAATAACAACTTTGTGGCATTCAATATTCCCTTGACATTTTTATGTGGCTCTTCGAAACACGAAATATGAAGAAATCTAAATCCATGTTCCGCGTTGGATTTCTGCGCTTTATAAAAGAAATCATCTACCACATTGTCAATGATTTGAAAGTTGCCGTTTTTTAATCCGCACTTTTGCATTGCATCGCAATGCATATTGCTGACAGCCAAAACGCACGATGCATTTTTAACGCAAACACGAGTTAAAAATTTCCGCACAATTCCCTTATAATTAAAGTTTTGCGGCAAATATCTTGTCCAATGCTCTACTATTATATATGGTATGCCGAATTTACGCTTGAGCCTGTGAGCCAAAACACCGCTACGTGTCAGCACATTGGCCTGCACCACATCGGGCAAACCGAATTTCTGCCGCACAACCGCAAATCCGCGCCAAAATGCCCTAACGTAGCCGATGGCCTTTGTCAGTGGGCGCAAAACGGGTTTGTTTGTGAACGGATAATAGACGTAAACTTCTCTTACATTGTTTGTTACCTGTTCAATAATATCGAATTTAATCACGTGCTCATCGGCCATAAGGTAAAGCACACAAACATCGCATAAACGTGATGCCGCCTCAGCGTGCTTACGCACAAATAGTCCGAACATTGCATCGTAACGATGTGGATACCAAGCCGATAAAAATAAAACCTTCATTTTTTCGCTTTATAAGGCAAAACTACTGATTTAACGTAAACCTCTCCCGTTTAAATTGCCCAGCCATTGCTTTTCTCACACGCACAGCAAACCCCTTCGACTCCGTTGCTTTAACAACCTCATTTACAACCAGATTCAACTCTGACTCAAGTTCCGGATACTCATTAAGTCGTTTGGCAATCAGCGACATACAGTTGGCTTTTACGCCGATAGGCTCGTCGGGCGTTTCGAGCATCCGAAAACAGAAATCGATTATCGGTCCATCGAAATCATACGATACATCGGTAAGCATCAGGATTTTACAGGCAATGCGGCGCATTCCGCTGAATGTAAATCGCGGGAGTTCGGAAACAATGGCTGGAATATGCGGCAGCAGAATATTATGGTGCGCCGCGGCCACTTTCTCAAGTGCCCACAAAGCCCTAGCAGCCGTCTGGCCGTCAGCGTTTAAGGCAATATCGACCAAGTCGGCAATGCGTTCGGCGTCGGTGCCTGCCCAGTTGGCAATAAAATCGGTGTTGGCGCGCGATGCTTCAGCTTTGAGTTGAGCTATAAGTTGCTGATTCATTGGGCAGGAATCCAACTTTTGAGCTTGTTGATTTCGTCAGGCCAAAGAGTCTCGTCGGGTGTTTCCAGAACGAGCGGAATTCCGTCGAAACGCGCATCGGCCATAAGCATACGGAAAGCGTTCTCGCCCAGGAAGCCGCTGCCGATTGACTGGTGGCGGTCAACTCGGCTGGCGTGGCCCTTCATTGTGTCGTTAAGGTGCATTCCGCGAAGGTATTGAAAACCAATCACATCGCTAAATTTCTGCCACGTGCGGGCAAAACCTTCTTCGGTTTTCAGGTCGTAGCCGGCAGCATAGGCATGGCATGTGTCGATGCAGACACCGACACGCGACTTGTCATCTACCTTGCTGATAATCTGCGCAATCTGTTCAAAAGTAAAGCCAAGATTTGTCCCCTGGCCAGCCGTGTTCTCGATAACGGCCGTCACGCCCGACGTTTTTTCGAGCGCAATGTTTATCGACTCCGAAATGAGCGCAAGACACTCATCTTCAGATATTTGCTTTAGGTGGCTGCCTGGGTGGAAATTCAATCGGTCGAGACCCAACTGAGCGCACCGCTGCATCTCATCGATAAACGACTCGCGCGACTTTTGAAGCCCGTCGGGGTCGGGATTGCCAAGGTTTATCAAGTAACTGTCGTGCGGCAGAATCTGCTTTGCCGTGTATCCATATTTGGCGCAATTTGCCTTGAAAGCCTCTATCGACGCAGGTTCGAGCGGTTTGGCAAACCACTGCCTCTGATTTTTTGTGAAGAGCGCGAAAGCTGTTGCGCCTATCACGTTGGCGTTCAGCGGTGCATTCTCGACACCGCCCTGCGTGCTCACATGAGCCCCAATGTACTTTGTCATACTATTCGATTTTGGTGCTAAAGTACCCAATGAATTTGAAAGTTGAAAATCAGATTTTGAATTCATCCACACAACTTGTTGAAAACAAATAGGGCTGCCAATTGCCATTTTTTGCTTTTTTCTGCATACCTTGCATATACTTATTAAAAAATGACATTAGACATTAAAATATAGTGTCTCAATAATTTACAATATGACTATTCCTGACTACGGATTCGGCAAGGGCAATTTGTTGCCATGCGAAGAGATGCTCGAAGTCTCACGCCAACGAAAAAAAATGCGCATAGCCGTTGCAAAAGAATCGGCGCAATACGAAAACCGGGTAGCCCTCGCTCCTCATGCTGTGGGCTTTCTTGTAGGATTGGGGCACGATGTTTACATTGAGTCGGGAGCAGGTGACAAAGCCCACTTTGCCGACCAAAAATATTCAGAGCAAGGCGCCATTATCGAGCCGTGCAAAAGCAACATCTACGCTTGCGATGTGATTGTGAAGGTATTGCCTCCCAACGAAGAGGAGCTGGCAATGATGAAGGGCCGCCAGGTGCTTTTCAGCTCATACGACATTCACACGCAAACTCGCCAATACATCGAAAAACTTCAAGAACTGAAAATTACAGCCATTGGTTTCGAATTTTTCAAGGACTCCAATGGTGACGGATATCCTATAGTCCAGAGTTTCAGTGAGATATCTGGCACCACATCGATACTTATAGCAGCCGAATACTTGAGCGATGCACATGGCGGCAAAGGCGAGATGCTGGGAGGAATAAGCGGCATCAGTCCGACCGATGTGGTTGTTTTGGGCGCTGGAACCGCGGCCGAATGCGCTGCACGCACAGCATTGGGTCTGGGTGCATCGGTGAAGGTTTTCGACAAGTCGATCAACCGCCTGCGCGGGCTGCAACAACGGCTCGGTGTGCATGTTTTCACCTCGGTTCTGCAACCTCTGGTTCTGCTTAAAGCCTTGCGCTCGGCCGATGTTGTGATTGGCGCGCTTTATGAAAACAACTGCATGCGAGATTATATAGTGAGCGAAGATGCTGTGCGTCAGATGAAAAAACACTCAGTAATAGTTGATTTGTGCATGACACAAGGCGGCTGCTTCGAAACTTCGGAGATAACATCGTTCTCTTCGCCCGTATATGAAAAACATGGAGTTGTGCACTACTGCGTTCCTCACATTCCATCAAGAGTCTCACGCACAGCGACATACGTATTGAGCAACATTATTGGCCAAGTACTGATAGAGCTGGGCGAGGCTGGCAACATCAACCAACTGATAAAAGAAGATATTGGTGTAAGAGCTGGAACTTATGTTTACAACGGAATACTTACCAACGATGTGATTGGCAATCGGTTAGGCATGTCATCGCAAGACATCAACTTGCTTTTGGCAGCGTTCTGATCGAGAAATTCACAAAAAAAAACTATAAGCGGAACGTCAATTCCATCTATAGTTTTCTGTCAACCATTTCGATTAACTTGTTGATATTGATAGGTTTGCTAATAAAACCATCGAAATGCGTGCCCGAAATCTGAGTCTGGTCAATATCGGACTCATGGCAAGTTTGAGCAATGATTGGCAGTTTGGGCTTTGCTGTTTTAATGATTTTGGCCGCCTCAATGCCATCCATTTCCGGCATTCTGATATCCATCAGAACCAAGTCGACGGCCTGGTCACTATTCACAATATCGACGGCCTGCTTGCCGTTGATGGCGCGCAACAACTTGGCTCCTGTACCCTCCAAAATTTTCTCAATGAACATGTAATTGATTTCTTCGTCCTCAGCAATCAAAATACACTTGTTCTGCCAATCATATTCCTTGTTTATAAGCATAATTCATACGTAAATCGACTACTAATATAACTTTTTGCTCATTACCTTATAGCTCCGAATCGAAAAAAAATGTATGTAGTACTTTTTTTATTCAAAAACGTGTTACTCGTTCCAAATCTCCCAAGCCCGCACAGCCTGGCCAATCAGCATATCCAACCCGTTTTTAATGGTTGCGCCCTGCTCTTTGGCTTTTTGCAGGAACAATGTTGTTTCAGGATTGTAAATCAAGTCGAAGCAGAGGTGGTCAGGGCCGATAGCCGAGTAGGGAATATCGGGGCAGGCATCGGTTTTGGGCGACATACCCAGCGGTGTGCAGTTGACTATAAGTTTATGGCTTTCAATAAGTTCAGCAGTGAGTTGCTGGTATGAGAGAATGTTGTTGGCGGCATCGGCGTTGCGCGAGACGAATTGGTAGTCAATTTCCAGTTTTTCAAGCACATAGCGTACAGCCTTCGAGGCGCCGCCAGTTCCCAAAATGAAGGCTTTGGTGTGGCAGGGTTTCAGCAGTGGGCGAAGCGAGTTCTCGAATCCCACAACATCGGAGTTGCAGCCGCGCAGACGAATTTTGTCACCATTGCGGATAATCTTCACAACATTCACTGCGCCAACACGTTGCGCAGTCTCGTCAATCTCGTCGAGAAATTGCATCACCTTCTGCTTGTAGGGAATGGTGACGTTCAAGCCTGCCAAATCTGGGGCGGTCAGCACCTTTTCGGGAAAAAGAGCAATGTCTTCAATCTGAAAGTTAAGATACTGGGCGTCAGTATTTTCCGCAGCAAACTTCTTTGTAAAATAATCTTGTGAAAAAGAGTGCCCCAATGGGTAGCCGACCAAGCCGTAAGTTTTCATAGTGCGCTGGTTTTTAGGTTGTTGAAGGTTGAACAAGTTTAAACGCTTTGCTGTTTAAATGGTGGAAAGTTTTCCGCTTATGCCTTTTCCTCTTTTTTAGCCGACCTCTCAAGCGCCCACAGAGCCGCCATTCCCGCCGCCATCAGCACAATGGCAATGGCCACTTCGGCGCTGAACTCTTGCGGGAAATACATCTGGTAACTCTGGATTATCGGCTTGCCGTTTTTCAGCACTTCGGCGCCGTCCTGCATAAGATAGACGGGGTTTTTCCACGGCCAAATGGTGCCCAAACTGCCGAAAATGAAGCCTGTGAGCACGGCCATCGTCTGGCGGCCGTATCGGCTCAAAAGCCACGACAGGAAATGCGAGAACGCCAACAGCCCCACCACCACGCCAACGGCCACGGGGACAATGATTTTCATATCGAAATGCGACACGGCGTAAATCATTATCAGTTGGTAGTTGCCCATCAGAATCAGCACGAACGAGCCCGAAAGGCCTGGCAGAATCATACTGCAGACGGCCACCGCGCCGCAGATTATCAGGTACCAAAAGGCGGTGTTCTCGGTTGCGGGATTCATCACCGAAAGGCCGAAGGCAACCGCGGCGCCAACCACGAACGAAACGGCCGCCGCGACATCGATTTTACCTATCGATTTGCCTACAAACCAAACTGATACGAGTATCAGCCCGAAAAAGAACGACCACACGTAAACGGGGTACGACTGGAAAAGGAACTCGAGCAGTTTGGCCACCGATATAATGCTGACGCCGATGCCAACGAACACCGACAGCAGAAAACCGAAATCGACGTGCTGCGCGAACTCGCGGAACTTGAATTTGAGCAGCAGCCTAACCGCCTCAACGTCAAACGATTTGAGCGCGTTTATCAGCCGCTCGAAAATGCCTGTAAGCAGTGCAATGGTGCCGCCCGAAACGCCTGGAATGACGTTGGCCACACCCATTGCAAAGCCTTTCAGGAAATTGGCTATGTGTTCCCTCATTCCTGATTATAAGTTGTAGATTTTCAGAATTTTGTCCCAAAGCATCGGCTCGAATTTCGAGCGGTCGAATTTCTCGCACTCGTCAACCGAAGCCACGTGCTTGGTGGTGTAGATTATGCTCTCGACAAAGGCTGGCGCGCGGCGCGAACCCTCGCCAAGGTTGATAAGCACATCGTCGCCGTTCTTGAGCAGGCCGTTCTTGAGCGACTCGAAGAAGCCGCCAACGCAGACAGCCGCTGCGGGTCCAATGCGGACGGTGGTCTCGTAGGCCACAAGTTTCGCCATATCAGCAAGATACTGCTCGTCGAAAGCGACAAAATCGCCACCCGACTCTTTCACGAGCGAAGCCACAATGGGGAAGGTTCCTGGCTTGCCTGTGGCCAAAATCGGGACGCTGGTCTTGGGGTTCTCGTAGCACGGATAGTCGTTATGCCAACCCTCGGGGAAGCCTGCGGCCTTTGCTTTGGCGTAGCCCTCAACCATCGGCGTGCAGCCCGACGGCTGAACCATAATGAATCGCGGCAAGCGGTTGTCGTAGCCCAAACCCTCAAGGTCGGCGCAGCCTTTGGCAATGGCAATCGGGCCTGTGCCGCCGCTCACTGCCTGAATGTAAACTGTCGGCAGTTTGCCCATCTGGCGCAGCCACTCAAAAACCATCGTCTTTTTGGCCTCAACGCGCATCGGGTCGGTGTTGCCGCCCGAAATCAGAATGCCGTATTTTGCCGAATAGTCGGCGGCCACCTTTTTGGCCATCGCATAGTCGCCCTTCACGCGGAACAGGCCCTGGCCGTAGGTGTTTATCTCTGCCTCGTTGATTTTCAGCGTGTCTTCGGGCACAAAAACGCCAAGGTTGATTCCCGCTTCAGCGAAATAGTGCGCGAAAGCGTTGGCAATGTTGCCCGTGCTGGCCACGCAGTAGTCTTTCACGCCGTTCTCTTTGAGCACGCTTGCTGTGACGGCTCCCGCCACATCCTTGAAGGTGCCTGTGCCCTGGTTCAGGTCGTTGCGGTAGGCGCGGACGGTGATATCGAGATTGTAGTATTTCTTTGCGAACTTCTCCATAAACTCCCAACGGTCGACAGGAATGGCGCCCTCGGTGTGCGAAATCTCGTTTTTCTTATCGATAAGTGGCAGAAAATCAAAGTAATGCCAAACGTTCTCAACGTGTTCCTTTGTGTCGATAAGTTTCTTCAACTCGCTGTAGTCGCGGTGATATTTCACATCGACGTAAGTTCCGCCGCAGTGCGGGCATTTCTGATTGTTGGCAAACCACTCCTTGAAACCTGGAATGTCGGCGCCGCATTTGCGGCAGTGAAGGTGGAATTTAGTGTTGTTCATATACGTGTAAATTAGTGATTGTCTTTATTTTGACTTTTGATTAACTTCTTTATTTCAGCGGGAATGGCCGAGTCGGGGACAATGTCGGTGAAATGAGTGTAAAGGTCGGGGTCCTGGCGGAATGCCTTGCGGAAGCAGTCGAAGCACTCATCGTTGCGATAGACGAGCAGATAAATCGCCGCCAAAACGTAGAGCAGAACGCTGTTGTCGGGCAGATACTCAAGTCCCTTTTCGAGCGAGTCAATGGCCGCCTGGTCGTCTTCGACAGCCGAATAGGCCAACGCAAGATTTTCCCACGCCATTGTCTCGTAGTGGTTGAGTTCGAGCGATTTCTGGAAAGCGGCAATCGCATCCTCATAATTGTTGTTTTGTGCAAAAATCCGCCCAAGTTGGTGCCAAGCGGCATCGTGCTCGGGGTCGGCCTGAAGCACCTTGTCGAGCGAGTCGATAGCCAAATCGAATTCGCCGCGAGTGCTGAAAATCATCGCCTTACCAAACCATGCGTCGGCATTGTCGCTGAACATTCCAACAATTTTGTTGAAGCAGCGTTCCGCCTCGTCGAGACGGTTAAGGTGGTAAAGGCACTCGCCAAGGTAGCACTGCGCCGACACGCTGTTGGGGTAGCCCTTCAGATAGTCCTGATAGCACTCAAGCGCTTCTTGGTAGTAGCCTGCGTTGCAGCAGGTGTTGCCCTTGTTGAACACGGCGTCGTAGAACTCGGGGTCGAGAGCAATGGCGTAGTTGTAGGCTTCAATGGCCTTGTCGAACTCGCCAATGCCGTTGTAAACAATGCCCAAATTGTACCACGCGCTTTCCGAGAACGGGTCAAGGTCAATGGCGCGGTTGTAGGCCTTAATGCTTTCGTCGAAGCGGTCGAGACACTCGTAGCAGACACCTATTTTAAATAGGAAATCGATATTCTCGGGGAACTCTTTGGCGGCCACCTTGTAGATTGACAGCGCGGGCTTGTAGAACTGTCCGCCCTCGAGCATCTCGCCAATGCTCATGAAAATGTCCTCGCGCTCTTCGGGCTCAACATCGACGCTCAACTCGAGCGCTTTCTGGAAACTCTCGATAAACAAATCCTCGCTCTTGCCCATCTGCAGCAGCGCCGACGCCTTGGTCAGATAATACTCGTAGTGGTCGGACAGCAGCGGCTCAAGCGGCAGAATGGTCTTTATGGCGGCCTTCACCTTGCCTTGGTGCACCTGAATCTGCGCCTGTTTGAGCAGCAGTTCGGGGTCGTTGCCATGCACTTTGAGCGCGGTTTCGCAGGCCTCAACGGCTTTGTTCTGCATATCGCGCTGCATGTAGTAATCGACAATCATCAGATACTCATCAACGTCGAAATACTGCGGCACGCCTGTCTTTTTCATAGTCTCGTACCGACGCACGTTCGACGCCATTTCCTTATCTTCATATAAATCGCCTGATTCTCGCATAGCATAGAATTTTGTGCAACTAAATTACCACTAAATATTTTACGGCACCAAACTGAATTTTGCCACAATTAACACTTTAATAACAAGTTATTTTTAAGATTGACAGCAATTTGCAAAAAGTACCCCGACGAATGCCCGAAAAACAAAAAATGCGAATGAGCCCCCTTGGCGGAAGCCCGTTCGCAGTCGCATTTTTGGTGATACGGAACAGCGTTAGTAGTTGTCGCGCAATTTTATGTTGCCATATTTTGCTGACACCTTGATTGTTCCGCCTTCGTTGGCGTTACCCATGCGGCCCTTCGACGATTTGTCGCTGTCGCGCGTCACATGCTCTTG
>Ga0310694_10005196_pt1 | contig 12498 bp, 9 predicted proteins | sample 174DNAGHGhighgp2_FD_203884 | JGI IMG/M metagenome (GOLD analysis project Ga0310694, IMG submission 203884) | Sheep rumen microbial communities from Palmerston North, Manawatu-Wanganui, New Zealand - 1742 DNA GHGhigh gp2 (v2) (version 2) | ecosystem: Host-associated > Mammals > Digestive system >...
GCTTCCAAGGCCAAGAACGACAGCTGGAGCGCCAAGAACATGGCCGTGCTGGGTGTCGTCATCCTCGGCTTCCTGTGCTTCCACCTCACCCACTTTTGGGCCAAGATGCAGCTGCAGGAATTCATGGGCGGTGAGGCAGAGAATCCGTATTTCCTGCTGGTGAACACCTTCCGCCACGAGTGGGTCCTGGCCCTGTACATCGTCTGGTTCGTGGCCATCTGGCTGCACCTGAACCACGGTTTCTGGAGCATGTTCCAGACCATCGGCTGGAATAACAAGAAGTGGCTGCCCCGCCTCAGGGTTATCGGCATCATCCTCAGCACCTTAATCGTGCTTCTGTTCGTCTGCACCGCCGTCAACGCCTACGTAGAGGCTCACTTCGTAACGGCATCGGCCCAGTGGACGGAACCCCTGCTGGCAAATTTTTAAAATATTTCTTGCAATTGTAATTTCTATTGCACATCTTTGCAAAAGAATGAGAACAAACAACAATAACTGGTGGCGCACTTACAGTTCAGTCCTGTAAGTCGCTTTGCCGTAGTTATTTGTATAAAAGGCCCGCTGACTTACAGTGGGCCTTTTTTTTGAATTCAATGAACAAACATAAAACACTTAACATTATGAAACAGAAAAAGTACCTGCTTCCAGAATCCGAGATTCCCACTCATTTCTTTAACATTCAGGCCATTATGCCCAACAAGCCCCTGCCGTTCCTGCATCCGGCCACCAAGCAGCCCCTGAAGGCCGAAGACCTGTACCCCATCTTCTGCAAGGCCTGCGCCGACCAGGAACTGAACCAGACCGATGAGTGGATCCCCATCCCGGAGGAAGTCCGGCAGCAGTATGCCGCTTACCGCTGCACGCCGCTGGTGCGTGCCTACGAACTGGAGGCGGCTCTGGGAACACCTGCCCATATCTATTTCAAGAACGAGAGCGTATCGCCGGCGGGCAGCCACAAGCTCAATTCGGCCATCGCCCAGGCCTACTATGCCAAGGAGCAGGGCATCACCAACCTCACCACCGAAACCGGCGCCGGCCAGTGGGGCGGAGCCCTGAGCTATGCCACCAAGAAGTTCGGCATCGACTGCGCCGTATATATGGTGAAGGTGAGCTACGAGCAAAAGCCTTACCGCCGTTCCATCATGCAGACTTTCGGCGCGGCTATTACCCCATCCCCTTCCATGAGCACCCGCGCGGGTAAAGACATCATCACCCGCAACCCCAACGACCAGGGCTCCCTGGGTTGCGCCATTTCCGAGGCCATCGAACTGGCGGTGAGCACCCCCAACTGCAAATACGCCCTGGGTTCCGTGCTCAACCACGTGTGCCTGCACCAGAGCATTATCGGCCTGGAGGCTGAAAAACAGATGGAACTGGCCGGGGAGTATCCCGACATCGTGATTGCCTGTTTCGGCGGCGGCTCCAACTTCTCCGGAATAGCCTATCCGTTCATGCGCCACAACATCCTGGAAGGCAAGAAAACCCGTTTCATCGCGGCCGAACCCTGCTCCTGCCCCAAACTCACCAAGGGTAAATTCGAGTACGACTTCGGCGACGAGGCCGGCATGACCCCGCTGCTTCCCATGTTCACCCTGGGCCACAGCTTCAAGCCCGCCTCCATCCATGCCGGCGGCCTTCGTTACCACGGTGCCGGCGTTATCCTGAGCCAGCTCATGAAGGACGGATATATGGAAGCCGTGGACATTGAGCAGCTGGATTCTTTCAAGGCCGGAGTACTGTTCGCCCGCACGGAGGGCATCATCCCCGCGCCGGAAAGCTGCCACGCCATTGCCGCCACCATCCAGGAAGCCCTCAAGTGCAAGGAGACCGGCGAGCAGAAGACCATCCTGTTCAACCTTTCCGGCCACGGTTTCGTGGATATGGCTGCCTACGACAGCTACTTCTCCGGGGAAATGCAGAACTACCACGTCTCCGACGGAGATCTGGCCAAATTCATTGCCAGCGCCGATAAACTGAATCCGTAGCCCTGGCGCTTAAGTGATTGAAAATGAGCGTAATGCTAGAAATCGGGTGCACCTGGAAGTGCACCCGATTTCTATAAAATAGTTGATAATCAGCGAATTACCTGCCAGCGAAATTCCGCGAGGCGAAGGGTAGGGCGGTGAACAGGGCCGTATGCCAGTATTCCCAGGTGTGGCCGCCGTCGCGGACGCGCAGCTGGATGTCCAGGCCGGCTTTTTTCATCTTCCGGTGCAGGTCTTCCGAGAGCTCCAGGAGGAAGTCGTCGTCGCCGCAGTCCAGGAACCACTTTAAGGTCTTGAGCCGGCCGATGACAGCGGCATCGGCCTTGTCCATAAAGTCCAGGGCGGAGTGCTCGCGCACGGAGTTGTCCGTGATGGTGAGCTTGCTGCCGGGCCGATTCTGCCCGCGCACCTCCCGCTGCTTGTTGTCCAGCCAGGCGCTCATACCATAGGCGCTGGAGAACAGATCCGGATGACGTTGGGCATAGACGATGGCGCCGCCGCCGCCCATCGACAGGCCCGCGATGGCCCGCCGGCCCTTGGCTCCGCCACAGTGGTACTTGGCCTCAGCCGCCGGCAGGAATTCCTGGAAAAAGAAGTCCTCATAGGGCCAGTCCTTCACGTTGAAATAGCCGTTCTGATAGCCGTGGACGTCGTTGTCTCCGGCGTTGGGCATGATGATGACCATCGGCACGATCTCTCCGGAAGCGATGAGCTGGTCCGCCACATCCTTCATGCGGCCGGTCCTGGCCCAGTTGCTGTAATCCCCGTACAGGCCGTGCAGGAGGTATACCACCGGGTAGGTTTTGGCCGCGTCGTAGCCATCCGGCAGATAGACGTTGTACTTTTGCTCGCAGCCCAGGAGCTTGCTCTGGATGCTGGCGGTTTCAACCCGGCTCTGGGCAAAAACCTGCAGGCTGATAATAAGACCGAGGCAAAGGGAAAGAATCCGTTTCATGATCAATAGGTTTTAGTCCACCATCACCAGTGCGGTGGAGGGATGATTGAAGTGGAGGGAGACGATGGGAGCGGTGGTGCGGTTGAGGGTCGCTTTCCACCAGGCGTCGAAGACAACGTCGTCCGTGGGCCACTGCAGGCCTTCGGAACTGATTCGCAGGGAGTTGTCGGCCGAAAAGAGGGAAAAGCGCCGGCCTTCGCCCAGGTGCAGCTCACAGCTGTCGGTGATGGCGAAGGCGGTGCCGTAGTCCGACACCAGGGAAATCTTGCGTTCTCCCAGATCAAACTGTCGGGGGTAGTCCATGAGCAGGCCCAGATTGCCGATGGTATGGTCTTCGCGCAGCCCGGTAGCGCCCAGAAGGACAATCTCGGACACCTCCGGATGGTGCTCCAGTACCCAGCGCAGCGCCTTGGTCTGGTCATTGTCTTCCTGCTCTTCCACGGGTACTACAATAGCCGAAAACTGCTCCCGCAGCGCCTGGGGCAGGGAATCCATGTCGCCGACGACAGCCATCGGCATACGGTCCGGCCAGCGGTCCAGGTACTTCTGAAGGGCTCCGTCACAGCACACGACCCCTTCGGCGCTGTCCAGCAGAAACAGCGGAAACGGCTCCGTGGGGAACGCCCCGTTGCAGAGAATGACAATAGAATTCATGGCAGGGTTATTCCTCCTCCTTGGGGGCGGCTTTGGCCATCTCTGCCTTGGACGTGCCGATGGTCGTGGTATAGGAAGTAGGATGGCGGAAGCCCAGCAGGAAGGCTTTGACGTCCATGCGCTTCTTGCCGGAGAGCTGCAGGTCCGTTATGGCGATGGCGCCGTCTTCCGTAGCAACGGCAAAATACGTCTTGCAGTCGGACAATACGGTTCCGGGCGCCGCCTTGGGCAGGTCGTAGCGCATCTCCCCGAAGAACACCTTCAGCTGTACGGGCGCAGTGCCGGAGGCAGATGCCCCTAAGGGAGCATCGGCCTTCTTATCAGCGACCGCAGGGGCATCTGCATCCGGTGCGGGTACCAGTTCCGTATAGGCGCAGGGGAACGGGGACAGGCCGCGGATGAGGTTGTAGATGTGCCGCGTGGTGTCCCGCCAGTCTATGTGCTGCAGTTCGCGGGTGAGCTTGGGCGCGGGTTTGAGCAGCTCCGAACCCTGGATGAAGCTGCGCTGCACACGCAGTTCCACATTCTTCTGGACAAGGCCTTCCACGGTTTCCAGGACCAGCTGCGAACCCAGTTCCATGAGTTTGTCGTGCACGTCGCCGGCCGTATCCGTGGGCTCTATGTGGCATTCGGAACGCAGGATGATGCCGCCGGTGTCGATTTTCTTGTCAATCATGAAGGTGGTGACGCCGGTGATGTTCTCTCCGTTGATGACCGCCCAGTTGATGGGGGCGGCGCCGCGGTACTGCGGCAGCAGGGCGGCGTGCAGGTTGAACGTGCCGTAGCGGGGCATCTGCCACACCACTTCCGGCAGCATCCGGAAGCCTACCACCACAAAGAGATCGGCCTTCCAGGCGGCCAGCTCATGCAGGAAAGCTTCGTCGCGCAGTTTCTCCGGTTGCAGCAGCGGCAGCCCGTTGGCTACGGCGTACTTTTTCACGGCGCTCTCGTTCATCTTGAGGCCGCGGCCGGAAGGTTTGTCCGGCACGGTGACCACGCCCACCACCTTGTATCCGCCTTTGATAAGGGCGTCCAGCGGGCCCACCGAGAACTCCGGCGTGCCCATATATACGATACGGGTTTTTCTGAACATACGGAAGAATTTACTTTTGACGCGGCGGAACCAGGTCTTGATTCCGTCTACATTGAACAGGCTGGAGTCCTCTACCGCTTTCACGGTAAGGAAAGCGCCGATGGGCGCCAGCACAAAGGCCGATATGAACTTGCCCACGAAGGCGGTGGTGGTGCCGCTGTTGGCCAGGCGCTCACCGGTGATGTCCACCACCCAGTACAGCACGAAAAACAGCATGGAAATGACCGCCGGTGCGCCCAGGCCGCCCTTTTTGAGGATGGCCCCGACCGGCGCGCCGATGAAGAACAGCAGCAGGCAGGCCAGCGCCTGGGCATATTTCTTCCAGATTTCCACATCGGTGCGGTAGATCAGGCGTGTGTAGTCGTACGACTCCATGGTCTGCCCGCGCGCCAGGCTCTCGTATTGCCGGGCATTGGACACGGCCGATTCCAGCTGCCGCTCCCGGTCCTTGAGTTTGGTCCACCGGGCATCGGACGGGGGATCCATCACGGCGGTGGCGCTTTCCCGCCAGGCCGTGTCCAGCTGCTGCCGGTAGCCGATGAAATTCTGCCGGCGGAACTCCTCCACATGCCGTTTCGTGCCCTGATTCACCAGGCCGGTAAGGGAGTCGTGGCCGTGCCGGAGGTCCTTCAGGCCCATGGAACGCACCTGCTCGCCGTAGCGGGCACTGTCCGAATGGTGGAAAGCGTAATTCTCCAGCAGGATGACCATTTCCTGGCTGTGGAACTGGATGCGCTGCAGGGCCAGGGAAGTGTCCCTGTACTTGCGGCGGTTTTCCTCCTGGTAGTTGACGCCGTCGAAGAGCTGGAACGTGAGGTAATCCTTGGCCTTGGACATCTTGATGATGCCGCTGTCCGCCACCGTGATGCGCGTGTTGCCGCGCCCGGAGGTGTGGTCATAGACCTGGATGTTGTACATCATCCCGGTTTTCTTGTTCCGCCGCTCCACCCGCAGGATATAGCCCTCGATGCCGTCGTAGAAGGTTCCGGTGGGAATTTTGATCTCACTTTTGGTGCGGCCGATGTCGTCGCGCATGGTGTATATCTGGTTGATGGAGTAGGGCACCAGCCGGTCTCCCACGAAGAAGGCACCCACACTCACCAGCACCGCCACGATGATCATGGGCACCAGGGCCCGCCAGAGCGAAATGCCGGCCGCCTTCATGGCGGTGAGCTCGAATTTTTCGCCCATGTCGCCCAGGGTCATCATGGCGCTGAGCAGTGTGGCCAGCGGAATGGCCATGGGGAGCGTCTGGCAGCTGCCCCACATCATGAATTCCAGGATGACCTTGAATTCGAGGCCCTTGCCCACCAGCTCGTCGATATACAGCCACAGGAACTGCATGACCAGTATGAACGTGACAATCGCCAGGATCGCGATAAACGGTCCTACGAACGACTTCAACAGGAACTGGTCAAGTTTTTTCACGGTTTATGCAGTCGCAGTTTCCACCAATTTGTCCAGGGCGCTGCCCAGGCCTTCCAGGAGGCGTCCGCCGGCATTGGCCAGGCCGGGCTGTCCGCCGCCGCCGCCCTGGATGAGCTGGGCGGCCTGACGGATATCCTTGCCGGCATGCTTGCCCTTGGCCACCAGGTCCTGCGAGTACATGAGCAGGAGGTTGGGCTTGCCGTCGAAGGCGAAGGCGCCGCAGAGGGCGAAATTCTGCACTTTCTTCTGCAAAAGCAGGGCCACGTTGCGGGCGATGGCCGGGTCGATGGAATTGTCGAAGCGAACCACCCGGATGCCGTTCACCTCCACGGCGGCGGCCTCCAGCTTTTCTGCCAGGGCGGCGGCCTTTTCGGCGGCGATGGCTTCCAGCTGCTTGCGGGCATCGGCATTCTCGGCCATCATTTTCTCGATGGCGCCGGTGAGGTCGGGCACGTTGTTGAACAGGCCCTTCAGGCTGCGGAGCAGGTCTTCCACCGCGTGGATGCCTTCTTCGGCCGCTGCGCCGGTGACGGCCTCGATGCGGCGTACGCCGGCGGCCACGGCGCTCTCTGCACGCACTTTGAACAGGCCGATGGTGCCGGTGGCACGGGTGTGGGTGCCGCCGCACAGCTCTACCGAGTTGCCGAAGCGGACTACGCGCACCACATCGCCGTACTTTTCTCCGAACAGGGCCATGGCGCCCATCGCACGGGCTTCGTCCATGGTGGCGTCACGCTTTTCGCGCAGCGGTTCATCGGCCCGGATGAGGGCGTTCACGCGGTTTTCCACGGCGCGGAGTTCCTCGTCCGTCACTTTCTGGAAATGGGAGAAGTCGAAGCGGAAGTAGTCCGGACCTACGAAGGAGCCTTTCTGCTCCACGTGGGTGCCCAGGATTTCCCGCAGGGCCTGGTGCAGCAGGTGCGTGGCCGTGTGGTTGTTCATGATGCGCTGCCGGCGCTCGCCGTCCACCACCAGGGTGAAGGTCTGGGCGCTGTTGGCCGGCAGGCGCTGGGCCAGATGGATGGTGAGGTTGTTCTCCTTCACCGTATTCAGGATGTCGATCTTTTCGCCGTCCTGGCCCTGGATATAGCCGGTGTCGCCCACCTGACCGCCCATTTCGGCATAGAAAGGCGTGTGGTCGAAGACCAGCTGGAAGTACTCCTTGTTCTTCTGTTTCACGGTGCGCTGGCGCAGCAGGCGGGCGCCTTCTACCTGCAGCACGTCGTAGCCTTCGAATACCACTTCTTCGTCGGCGCCGGAGAAGACGGTCCAGTCGCCGAATTCGTTGGCGGTGGCGTTGCGGGCGCGTTCCTTCTGCTTCTGGAGCTCTGCGTTGAAGCTTTCCAGGTCTACGGTGTAGCCCTTTTCAGAGGCGATGAGCTCCGTCAGGTCGATGGGGAAGCCGTAGGTGTCGTACAGCACGAAGGCGTCCGTGCCGGCCACCACCTTGGTGGCGGCATTGCGGGCCATGTTGTCTTCCAGCATGCGGATACCGCGGTCCAGGGTGCGCAGGAAGGCGTTTTCTTCCTCGCGGATCACGTTTTCGATGAGCTTCTGCTGGGCGGCAATCTCCGGATAGGCTTCGCCCATATCGGCCACCAGCTGGGGGATGAGGCGGCACAGGAAGGGCTCCGTGAAGCCCAGGAAAGTGTAGCCGTAGCGCACGGCGCGGCGGAGGATGCGGCGGATCACATAGCCGGCCTTCACGTTGGAGGGCAGCTGGCCGTCGGCGATGGAGAAGGCGATGGCGCGGATGTGGTCGGCGATGACGCGCATGGCCACCTGCACATTGCCGCCTTCCGCATATTGGTGCCCGGAGAATTCCTCTACCTTGCCGATCAGACCGGAGAAGACGTCGGTCTCATAGTTGCTCTTCTTGTTCTGCAGGATCATGCACAGGCGCTCGAAGCCCATGCCGGTGTCGATGTTCTTGGCGGGGAGGGACTCCAGGTGGCCGTCGGCCTTGCGCTCATACTGCATGAACACCAGGTTCCAGATTTCGATGACGTCGTCGTTGTCCGTATTCACGAGCTCACGGCCGGGAATCCGGGCAATTTCCTCGTCGGACCGGAGGTCGATGTGGATTTCGCTGCAGGGACCGCAGGGGCCGGTGTCGCCCATTTCCCAGAAATTGTCGTGCTTGTTGCCGGTGAGCACATGGTCTGCGGGCAGATGCCTGAGCCAGGCGGCCTGTGCCTCGGTATCCAGGGCGGTCCCGTCTTCTTCGGAGCCCTCGAATACGGTGGCGTACAGTTTGGTGGCGTCTATCTTGTACACTTCGGTGAGCAGTTCCCACGCCCAGTCGATGGCTTCTTTCTTGAAGTAGTCTCCGAAGCTCCAGTTGCCCAGCATCTCGAACATGGTGTGGTGCCGGCCGTCGTGGCCCACGGCTTCCAGGTCGTTGTGCTTGCCGCTCACGCGGAGGCACTTCTGGCTGTCTGCCGCCCGGGGGAATTTGGGTGCCGAATTGCCCAGGAAGATGTCTTTGAACTGGTTCATGCCGGCGTTGGTGAACATGAGCGTAGGGTCATTCTTGATGACCATGGGAGCACTGGGAACCACGGTGTGGCCCTTGGAGGCGAAGAAGTCCAGATACTTCTGGCGGATTTCTTTTGCAGTCATATGATGTGATCGATTATTACCTATTATTTTAATATAGTCTGCAAAAATAAGCATTTTTTGGGGAATAACCTTGCCGGGGGCACAGAATGTGTACAGAGGGCGGGGGATTGCGAGATTATTCTTATATTTGCAAACTGTGGCAAGATTGGCAAAATACATCGGAGACCCGGAGATTCTGGTGAAGGAAATCCACCGGAACCCCTCCCGCAGTATCTGGAAACTGCTCATCGTGATTGCGTTGGGCACGCTCATCTTTGTCTCTTATCTGTGGTTCTATGTGTCGGTCCTGGGGCTGGACCTGCCCAAAACGGCCATCCTGAAGCGGCAGAACGCCGTGTGGAACACCCGGATAGACCAGATGTCCCAGCAGCTGGACCGCTACGACAACCTGCTGTCCCTGCTGGAGGTGCGCGACGACCGCATCTACCGTTCCGTGTACGGCATGGACGAGATTCCTTCCGCCGTCAGGCAGGCCGGTTTCGGCGGGGAAAACCGTTATGCAGACCTGGAAGGCACTTCGCTGCTCAAGGTGTCCCGCCGGCTGGACGTACTGGAAAAGCGGGCCTACATCCAGACCCGTTCCTTTGACGAGATTACCCACCTGCAGTTCACGGCCGGCGATATGGCCAAGCACATTCCCGCCATCCCGCCCATCAACACGGACCGTTCCACCTACCGCATGTCCAGTCCTTTCGGCTGGCGCGCAGACCCGCTTTTCGGCTATAACAAACGCCACACGGGCATGGACTTCGCCTGCCCGCCCGGCAATCCCATCTATGCCACCGGCGACGGTGTGGTGGTGAAAGTGGCCACCGAGCGCAAAGGCTATGGCTGGCATGTGGAGATAGACCACGGCTTTGGCTACAAAACCCGCTATGCCCACATGTCACGCATCGACGTAGTCATGGGGCAGACGGTGTCCCGCGGGGACTGTATCGGCCTTACGGGACGCTCCGGCCGCGTTTCCGGCCCGCACCTGCACTATGAGGTGCACTACCGCAAAGATTATGTGAACCCGGCGCTGTATATGGACCTGGACATCTCGCCCGAGGATTATGCAGCCATGGTCAGAAAACCCGAGAAGTAAGTTGTGAAAACGACCATCCGTAATATCATTGGCAAAGTGCTCCGGTACCTGGTGGCATCGGCCTCCTTTTCCATTCTGCTGTATGTGGTGCTGGCACTGCTGTTCTCGACGGAAGAGGAAGCCCTTCTGCAGCGGGAAAACCGCCTGTACAAGGAACGCTATGCCAGGATGAAGGAGAAAGAGCGCCTGATTGCCGACGTGGTGGAGGGACTGCAGGAAAAGGACGACGCCATTTACGAGGGCCTGTTCAAGACCGCCGCGCCGTCGCTGGACGCCCTGCAGGCGGTGGACGTGATTGCCACCAGCGACTCCCTGTCGGAGGCTTTCTACCTGTCCACGACGGCATCGGCCTCCGGGCGCCTGATGCTCATGGCCGGCAATGTGGACGACAAATTCACGGAGATCTTTTCGCTGCTTCAGTCGCGCCGGGACAGCATCCCGCCGCTTTCCCTGCCGCTCAGGGGGATGTCCTATGTGCAGGCCGGCGCATCGGTGGGCCTCAAGTACAATCCCCTGTACCAGATCCAGACCCAGCACGACGGCCTGGACTTGGTGGCGCCGCAGGGAGACCCGGTGTATGCGGCCGCCCCCGGGGTGGTGTCGCAGGTAACCCGCTCCCGCAAGGGCTTGGGGAACATCGTGGCCATCGACCACGGAAACGGGTATGAAACCCGCTATTGCCTGCTGGGCGACATCCGGGTGGACAAGGGACGGAAAGTGAAACTGGGCCAGCAGATCGGTACCGTGGGCATATCGGCCTCCGTGACGGCCCCGCACCTGCATTTCGAAGTGCTGCACAGGGACAAGGTCTGCGATCCGGTGGACTTTCTCTTCGCTTCCCTTTCCCCGGAAGAATACTCCCGCATCATGTACATGGCAGCGTCTACGCTGCAGTCCATGGACTAAGGCGGGGATCAGTAGCCGCCGCGGTCCATTTCCCGGCGCAGGTCCTTGGCTTTGATGGATTCCCGCTTGTCGTACTCTTTCTTGCCCTTGGCCAGGGCGATGACCAGTTTGGCGAAGCCGTTGTCGGCGATGAAGAGCCTGACAGCGACGATGGTGAGGCCCTTCTGCTTGTCGGCCTGCTGTAAGTGCCTGAGCTCCTTGCGGTTAAGAAGGAGCCGACGGTCCCGGACGGGCTCGTGCTGCCCCCAGCTGCCCCAGTGATACAGGGCGATGTTCATGCCCCTCACGAAGAGCTCGTTGCCCACGAAGAAGCAGTAGGCGTCCTGCAGGGAGCACTTGCCGGCCCGGATGCTCTTGATCTCCGTTCCCACCAGCTGGATGCCGGCGGTATAGGTTTCCAGGAACTCGTAGTCGAACGAGGCCCGGCGGTTTTTGATCTGTATGGTACTCCTGGCTTTGGGCATAGGATTGCAAAGGTAGCAAAAAAATGAGTATTTTTGCAAAAATGAACCAACTCAACCGAACACAGCTGCTGCCGGACCGCCCCGGCGTGCCGCCCATGGCCCAGCTTCCGGATCCCGAAACCGTGGACCCGGCCGCCCTGGCGCAGGCCTATGCCCGCGGCGAAACAGACCTCATCTGCGTCCTGGGCCCCACCGCTTCGGGGAAAACCCGCTATGCCGTCCAGCTGGCGCGCGCGCTGCGGGGAGAGGAAGCCGTTCCCGGAACCCCTTCCTTCCCCGCCGAGATCCTTTCGGCCGACAGCCGGCAGGTGTACGTGGGCATGGATATCGGCACGGGAAAGGACCTGGGAGAGTACGGGGACGTTCCCTATCACCTGATTGACGTGGCCCCGGCGGGAGCCAGATTCAATATTTACCAGTATCAGGCGGCCTTTGCCGATGCCTGGGCCGATGTCCGCCGACGCGGCGCCGTCCCCATCCTCTGCGGCGGGTCCGGCCTGTACATAGAATCGGCCACCCGCGCATACAGGTTCCGGAAAGAGAACGGCGTCTCCCCGGAGCGCCTGCCGCAAAAGGTGTATTACATAGGCACGCTGGTCACGCGCGAAGAGCGGGTGGAGCGCATCGACCGCCGTCTGCAGGAGCGCCTGCAGGAGGGACTGGTAGAGGAAATCCGCACTCTGCTGCAAACCGTCCCTGCCGATGACCTGATCTACTACGGGCTTGAGTACAAGTTTGTTACCCAGTATGTCCTGGGACAGTTGAGCTATGAGGAGATGGTCATTTGCCTGGGCAATGCCATCCACCAGTTTGCCAAACGCCAGATGACCTGGTTCCGCGGGATGGAGCGCGACGGCGTGCGCATCCACTGGGTGAGGCCGTAATTATTTTGCAGATTCAAAAAAAAGTACTACCTTTGCCGTCCCAAAAAATATGTGGATAGATTTGGCTGCTTGCAACCACGTTAAAAAATGCTAAAATTTCATTCATATCAGTGTTTTGTGTTTTAGCCTCCGCATATTCGCACGGGGCTAATTTTTTTTGTATATGGCAAAGAACTATCTGTTTACAAGCGAATCGGTGAGCGAAGGGCATCCCGACAAAGTGGCGGATCAGATTTCCGACGCTATCCTGGACGAATTTCTGAAGCAGGATCCGGAGGCCAAGGTGGCCTGCGAGAGTTTCTGCTCTACCGGCATGGTGGTGGTGATGGGCGAGGTAAAGGCCGAAGCCTACGTGGACATCCAGAACACGGTGCGCAGTACCATCCGCCGCATCGGCTACACCAAGGCCGACTATATGTT
>Ga0310694_10005197_pt1 | contig 12498 bp, 10 predicted proteins | sample 174DNAGHGhighgp2_FD_203884 | JGI IMG/M metagenome (GOLD analysis project Ga0310694, IMG submission 203884) | Sheep rumen microbial communities from Palmerston North, Manawatu-Wanganui, New Zealand - 1742 DNA GHGhigh gp2 (v2) (version 2) | ecosystem: Host-associated > Mammals > Digestive system...
GCCGCTTCTGCTGCTTCCTATCGCTTTCGGTATGTTGCTCACCAACCTGCCGGGAGCAGGGATGTTCCATAGCGAGTTATGGTCGGCTTTCCTTGATCCGGCAAGCCCTGCGTACCATTCCTATGGCGCAATTCTCAAAGAAGGAGGCCTGCTCGACGTGCTCTATATAGGTGTGAAAGCCGGCGTCTATCCGTGTCTCATCTTCATCGGTGTGGGAGCGATGACGGATTTCGGTCCGCTGATTGCTAACCCGAAGTCGCTTCTTCTGGGCGCTGCTGCGCAGATTGGTATATTCGTTACTTTCCTCTGCGCAAACGCGATGGGCTTTACGCCCGCAGAGGCAGGTTCAATCGGTATTATTGGTGGCGCTGATGGCCCGACGTCTATATTCTTGACTTCGAAATTAGCCCCGCATCTCTTGGGTCCGATCGCTATTGCGGCATATAGCTACATGGCGTTGGTTCCGGTGATTCAACCGCCTATCATGCGTGCGCTGACCACCAAGAAAGAACGTGCTATCAAGATGGGGCAGCTTCGTCCTGTATCGAAGACAGAGAAGATTGTCTTCCCAATTATTATTACCGCTATCGTGGCTCTCATCCTTCCTGATGCAGCTCCGCTGATTGGATGTTTGATGCTCGGAAACCTGATGAAGGAATGCGGAGTGGTGGAGCGTCTCTCCAAAACGGCTCAGAACGAACTAATGAATATTGTAGTGATATTCCTTGGTCTTTCTGTTGGCGCTACAGCTACAGCAGGCAGTTTCCTCAACTGGCAAACGCTTATGATTTTGGCAATGGGTATTGTTGCTTTTGGTCTCGGTTCTGCCGGAGGTGTGCTGTTGGCAAAGTTCATGAACCTGTTCCTCAAAGAGAAAATCAATCCGCTTATCGGTTCCGCCGGAGTATCAGCCGTCCCGATGGCTGCCCGTGTGAGTCAGACTGTGGGACAAGAGGAAAATCCATCGAACTTCCTTCTCATGCATGCCATGGGACCGAACGTAGCAGGAGTGATTGGTTCTGCTGTTGCTGCAGGTGTGTTGCTGACGATGCTCGGTTAATATTTGAATCATATGTCAAACCGACAAATTGGAACAATAGTACTGGTAATAGCCATGTTAATCGTGGCTATTTCCGTGCTATTTACCAATAATCTTGCCCGTCAATTACAGGCAGAGGAACAGAAAAACATGGCCATATGGGCAGATGCAACCCGTCAACTCATTTTTGCGGATAATGATGCTGATATAGATTTCGTATCATCCATCATTGAGAAAAACACTACTATTCCTGTTTATATCTGTGATGCAGAAGGAAAGATAATTGCCAGCAGAAACGTGGATGAAAGTAGTTTGAAAAATGATGATCAAAAGTTGATAGCAAGTAAGCATCACGGTCCGATAGAGTTGAAAATAGACGAAAGTACTACACAATATATCTTTTGGGATGACAGCCGTTTGCTGACCAATTTGAGGTATGTTCCCTATGCCCAGTTTTTGCTAATCCTGATTTTCATTACTATTGCGGTCTTTGTGATGACAACAGCCCAGCGTAGTGAACAAAACCGCTTGTGGGTTGGTTTGTCCAAAGAAACAGCTCATCAGCTCGGAACTCCTATCTCATCTCTTAACGCGTGGCAACAGTTGCTAGCAGAACAATACCCGTCTGACGAGTATGTTCCACAAATGAAGCGAGATATTGACCGTTTGCAGATGATAGCGGATCGATTTCAGAAGATAGGTTCAGAGCCTGCTTTGCAGCCAGAGGACCTTATTCCCGTCGTGCAGAATGCAGTTGCGTACATGCGTGCAAGAACCAGCAGTAGAATTGTGATAGATGATAGTTGTCTTAATGGTGTTAGCCGTGTTGTGCAACTGAACGCACCATTACTACAATGGGTTGTTGAAAACCTGCTGAAGAACTCTGTTGACGCAATTGCCGGAGAGGGCTCAATATCGATGCAGATACACGAAAATGAGCATGATGTGATGTTGGATATTACAGACACAGGCAAAGGAATAGACGCTTCTATCCAGCGTCGAATCTTTGAACCAGGATTCACATCAAAAGACAGAGGGTGGGGGTTAGGCCTTCCACTTGCCAAACGTATCGTCGAGCAATATCATGGAGGCAAACTTCTCCTTAAACACTCTCAGCTTGGCGTTGGAACCACTTTCCGTATCGTCCTTAAAAAGCCCGAAAACAGTTGAACCGCTGCCACTCATACTTGCATAAAAAGCGCCTGCGTCCAGTAGACGCTTTTTTATATCTTCTATTTCCGGATATTTAGGAAAGACCACTTCTTCAAAATCGTTCACAAAAAAATCGAAAGAATCCAAGGCTCCAATACTATGCATATTATTTATGTTGCCTAAACTTTTTCCACTGGGCTTTAGTCCTGAATAAGCATCCCGCGTGCTTACACCCACATGGGGCTTTACCAGCAAAATGCGTACCCCATTCAAATCCAAATCAAGTGGTGTCATAATATCTCCTATTCCTTCTGCAAAGCAAGGAGTATTATAGATAAAGAACGGGCAGTCGGCTCCTAATACTCGAACTTCATCCGCCAATTGTGCCTTGGTCAGTCCAAGGCGGAACAATTCATTTAATGCCATGGCCATATGTGCTGCATCACTACTTCCTCCTCCTAAGCCGGCACCGAAAGGAATGTTTTTTTTGAAACGAATGGCTACTTTGCCCACATTCGTGTATTTCTTCGCAAACAACCGGTAGCATTTTATTATCAAATTATCTTCCTCACTACAATCAACCGATATGCCTTCCTGCTCAAAAATACAGCGGTCTGCATTTACGATATTCACTTCCAATTCGTCATGCAAGTTATAAACGGGTACAAAGATTGTTTCCAAATCATGGTAACCATCAGGTCTTTTGCGAACGACCCGAAGACCTAAATTAATTTTGCAATTGGGGTAGAGTATCATTCTATTTCGGATTTGTGTGCAAAGTTACAATAAAAAAATGATATACGCAAGTCTTTTTGAATAAAAAGCAACACTTTGTTGTAAAATGTTTTGCTTTTATAAAAAACGAGCGCGTGGCTTCACAGTCACGCGCAAGCTTCGATTCCCGAAGGAATCACTACTTACTCACTTAATTATTTACAGAAACGTTAAGGTTACTCACGCCTTAACGCGGGATGCGTTACTATCAAGTCGTCCCCACGACTCATTTATACAAGTAACGCTTGATTGAGCGCTTAGGAGTCTTTTCAAACTCCGAAGCCACTAATTCGATTGCACTTATTTGGCTATATTGCGGCAGGTCTTTGTTTACTGCCAAACGATTCTCTTCCATTTGCTGAGTCAGGCTCTTCGTTCCCAGCACTTTTTTACCATCAGCTGTCATATCCGGGAATACAAGTGCTACGAGTTTATGTTCCCGATCCACCACGATAGATTCAACAACGCAAGGCATAGAATTGAGTCTGTCTTCCAACTCCTCCGGATATATATTTTGACCGCTTGGACCGAGAATCATGTTCTTGGAACGACCATGAATAAAGATATTTCCTTCTTTATCCAATACACCGAGGTCGCCTGTACGCATCCACCCGTCTTCCGTGAAAGCCGCTTTGGTCGCTTCTTCGTTCTTGTAATAGCCCTTCATGACGTTGATACCTTTCACTTGAATCTCTCCGTCCTTAGAGGTCGGATCTTCGGAATCAATACGTACCCGGCATTGAGGCAGTTCTTTTCCGCAACTATGGAATGCATATGCCCACCAGTCTTCATAACTAATCAGCGGTCCGCATTCTGTCATACCATAGCCCACACAATATTGGAATTTTATGTCATGCAGCACTTGTTCCACTTCTCCGTTCAAAGCCGCTCCTCCAATAATAAGGAAGCGAAGTTGCCCTCCGAAAGTCTTATCCAAGCCTTCTTTTACTTTGCCCCGAATAATATTCTTAAGAATAGGCGTCTTCCACATTATTTTCGCAGCTGGCGAACTAATCTTAGGCAACACACCTTTCTTAATAATCTTTTCTACTACAAGTGGAACCGTCAAAATCATAAACGGCTTCACTTGTGCAAAAGCCTTCATAAGTATAGTCGGGGTGGGGGCTTGCGTCAAGAAGTACACCTCTGCTCCGTCACAAACCTGATACAAGAATTCAAACATTAAGCCGAACATATGGGCAATAGGCAACATCGAAAGCACTTTATCGCCCGGTTTGTGCGGAATACGATGGTTCGCGAACTCCACATTACCACTCAAATTCAAATGGGTAAGCATTACCCCTTTGGGATTTCCCGTAGAACCGGATGTATAGTTGATGACAGCAACTTCGTTCTCATTGTCAATCGGATAATTGAGATCATCCTTGTTAACGCCATTCGGATATGCTTTTTTGAATGCCTCATCTGCCGTCTCATAGACTTTGCGGAATTTATCATCAGCTGAAACGATACTCATATCGTCCATAAAGATAACACCACGAAGCCCTTTCATCTGAGTCGGGTCAATTTTCTTCTTCACGTTTGGTCCGACATATAACAATACAGCCTCGGAATGATCCACCAAACTATAAATACCTTCTGCCGTAAAGTCCGGCAAAATACTTACTACAACTGCTTTGTAACTTTCAATCGCAAGAAAAAGAAGTCCCCAATTGGCACAGTTTCTTCCACAAAGAGCGATTTTATCTCCCTCTTTAATCCCCAATAATTTCCAAGTGGTATGCAATTTTTCAATTTCTGCGGCTAATTGTGAGTAAGTGTAACTATTCTCTCCGTCGAGGTCCGCAATCGAGAGGCAATCCCAACGGCGTTGCATTGTTTCTTGTAAATATGCAAGATAGTGTTTTGTAGTCATAAATTATTTATTTTTCTTATTATTGTCTGTATTATTATGAAATTTTCTGCAAAGTTACAAAAATTTTTTCATATTGCAATGCTTAGTAAGCATTTTTTTTCATTTTTTTTCTATTTTATGGAGATTTTGATAATTTTGTTCTTGTATGTGCTATTATATTTCTTATATAGAACATTAGAGAGTGGCAGTCAATACAATTCTACCTTGTGCGCCACTTTGAAGAATTCCGCTATGTTCGTAATAATGGCGATTTGTCATATTTGTACATTCAATCGCTATGCGCAAACGGGTCAATTCCACAAAAATACTTCCATCCAGCAGCAAAACCGGCCGGAATGAATTACCTGCCGAACCATAAATATCAACAAATGTACCTTCGCGTTGTTGCCAACGAAGCGACCAGTCTGCTCCTAAACATCCCTTATTCCACACATAAATTCCATGATTCAAATGAATGGTCAGTTTGTGACGGAGATAGTCGAGGTAATTGCTTTTTGCCTTAGTAAGGTCCAATGACAGCGTAGTATATGCATAACGAACCGTAATATTCCGCAACCATTTGTTTAATTTGTAGTCCGCAACCAGTTCGAGTCCAAACGCATTCACATTATTCTGGTTCGTGGCATAAAAGAGGCTATCCGTTGTGTTATATGTCCAGTCTATGATATCTTCTCCCCAGCGATACCAAACATCTCCGGAAAGGTGCAACCGGCCGGCTTTTTCCCATTGCCACTCGTATTTGCCGCCAATAGAAAGCAACCATGCTTTTTCCGCTTTAAGGTCTGTGCTTCCTCTCTGAACACCGGCTTTGTAGTATAAATCCGTCCATGTCGGCATTCTGAGCGAGCGGTTTGCTGCCATATAAACAGAACCTGTTTTGAGGAATGTATAGCCAATATTTGCTGCTCCGGAGCCATACCATCCGAACCATGAGTTGTAGTGTGCAGCAGCTCCGAGGGAAGCAGCCAAACCTCGCCATATGAATTGTTGTTCGGCATTCAAAGTGGCTTGCAAGCGATTATGCTCACCCATATTGGTAGAGTGGATATATTCATCTTTGAATTCTGCTCCAAACGTTGTTCGTCCGATAGATGAAGCATAATGAGCATGCAAGGCAGCATGTGCATTGTGTGTCCAATGCTTGTTGGTTGCAGTTCCCCGATGCCACTCGTACCGGTCGTATTGTCCTCTATAATTGATGAGTGCCGACAGAGCCCAATGTTTATCCAGTGCAGTTTTGTATTTAGCAGCCAACAATAGTGTCCGTGTCGCATCAAACTGGTCTGTACTTGCATACCCATATCCGGTTCCCAAACCAGCATCTTTGTATTGCGCTCCAGCTTGCACATCCAGTCCTTTCCAACGTGTCTGGAAATATAGATTCGCCAGTTGGTAATCTGTGTTTTTTAAAGCTTCTTTTTCTTTTTCGTTTGCCTCAGGTGCATAATAGCCGTTACTGCGTGCATACTCAGCAGATGCGTTTATATGCACATCTTTTCGTGCCCACGATCCGGCAAACACCGGATTTACATCTCCATTTGTACCTCCAGACAGTTGTAAATGATAATTGTCTTCACGCGCGCCACGCGTAATAATATTAATCGCGCCCGCGAAAGCTCCTGTCAGATTAGCCGCTGTTCCTTGCAGTATTTCGATACGCTCAATAAGCGGAGCAGAGACAGGAATATTCATGGCGTAATGTCCGGTTTGTGCATCCTGAAGCGGAACACCGTTGAGCATAATGAGCACCTGGTCAAACGTTCCGCCTCTAAGACTAACATCGCTTTGCAGTTGGCTATTTCCGCGTGAACGGACATCTATTCCAGGCAAGTATGCCAAAATATCTGCAACATTAGTAATTGGCAGATTCTCAATTTCTTCATGGTTTACCTGAGCAACCAAACGGAAAGCTTCCGATTGAACTTGTGCACGCTCCGCTACTACTTCTACTTCTTGTATTTGAAAGGGTGAAAGAGCTAATAAGATTGTTAATAAAAGTGACATTTTTCAAACTCCTCTAAAGCATTACTCATAATCGAATGTCCTTGTGTGATAATTTCCTCCGCTTTGTCAAAATCGAAGGTATTATAAGCGTACTGTCTCATAACGGCATGTACGTCCGGTGGTGTGAGCCGCAGTTCCAACAATGTGTTTTGTTGAATCTGCATATCGCTCATTCTGTCCAACAAACCGAAGAAATTGATTTTGCTCCCCAAGTCCGCAGCCCGTTTTTGGCGGTAGTCATCCACTTTCTTGCCAAATTGCCTTAACTGCCTTTCCCATGACTTAGGAACAGGAACTCCTTTCTTCTTTATTTCCGCCAGTTTTCCATCAACATCAATCGGGTCAGGAATCTCTTGTTCGATAGGCATCGCATCTTTGCCGCTGATATCCATTGCAACAAGCAAGTCGTGTTCCGAGCGTTCAACTATATGCAAAGGAAGCGGATTCAATATACCACCGTCTATTAGCAAACGATTTCCGAATTGGACAGGCTGGAAGAACAAAGGAATACTGATAGACGCTCTAACGGCCTCGAAAAGACTTCCTGAACGAAAGACTACTTCCTCCGTACTAATCATATCCGAAGCTACGATAGAGCAGGGTATATTGAGTTTTTCGATAGGTCTATCCGGAACTACTTTCTCCAGTTCCTGAATTATCCGTTGCCCTTTAACCAAGGAGTTTCCGCTAAGCAGATTGATGTCCATCATCCTCAGAATCAGCTGCTTGTCTACTTGCAAGAACCATTCTTTGGCTTCTTTCAATTGTCCTGCAGCGTACATTCCCGCAATGATAGAACCCATAGAACAACCAGCTATGCTTGTAATTGTATAGCCACGTTCTTCCAGTGCTTCAATGGCACCAATATGCGCTAATCCTCTTGCTCCGCCGGAACCGAGAACCAGCGCTACTCGCTTATTGGTTAATGCAGATTGTTTATCGGTCATTTAAACCTCCTTGGCAGGAATCAGTTTCTCACGAATCTTGATGCAGATGATGTTTCCCTTTTTTGCATGCTCGGTTTTAACGTATCCCATTCCAATACCGACTTTTGTATTTGGCAGCATGATTCCGGAAGTGACGTTTCCTATAATATTCCCGTTTTCATCGCATATTTCGTATCCATTTCTTGGTATAGCACGTTCGAGGCACTCGAAATGAACCAATTTGCGTTTTACACCTTCCGCTTTCTGCTGTTTGAGGAAATCGCGGTCTATGAAATCTTTTGCATCCAATTTGGTAATCCATCCGAGTCCTGCTTCGAGCGGCGAAGTTGTGTCGTCGATGTCGTGTCCGTAGAGGCAATACCATTTCTCCAAGCGAAGCGAATCGCGAGCTCCCAGTCCAATAGGCGCCAGTCCAAAAGGCTTTCCGACTTCGAATAAAGCATTCCAAATCTGAATTCCCTTTTCGGCAGGGAAGTATAGTTCGAAACCACCAGCTCCCGTATAGCCTGTATTGGAAAGAATTACTCCCGGCACTCCGGCAAAACTCCATTCCCGGAAGGCATAGTAGTCTATTGATTTGAGATCCGCATCAGTCAATAATTGCAACAACTCAACGGCTTTCGGTCCTTGTACCGCCAGTTGTCCGTAACGGTCAGAGGCATTTTCCAGATTCACTTCGGCAAATTCAGGTTTTTCGTCTTTGATTTTATTGACCCACGCCCAGTCTTTGTCTATATTTCCTGCATTAACGACCATCAGGTATTTTGTCGTTGAGTATTTATATATAATAAGATCGTCAACGATACCACCTTTTCCGTTCGGCATACAAGTATATTGCGCTTTCCCGGCAGGAATAACCGAAAGATCGTTTGTGGTAATATACTGGAGGAAATCCAAAGCTTTCTCTCCTTTAACCCAGAATTCGCCCATATGACTTACGTCAAATACTCCGACACCTTCGCGAACAATCATATGTTCCTGGTTAATACCTGTCGGATACTGGATAGGCATATTAAATCCGGCAAATTCTGCCATTTTAGCTCCGAGTGCAATATGCAACTCTGTAAATGGTGTAGTTTTTAACATAATAAGAAGCGTTTTTCCTATACGGTATAGATTATTTATTTTACTTTTTGAATTATTTGAAGTATCACTTCATATGCTTTTTTCATCGATGGAATGGGGAGATATTCATATCTGCTATGGAAATTTTCCCCTCCGGCAAATATGTTCGGACAGGGTAGTCCTTCGAAAGACAATCTTGCTCCATCCGTTCCGCCCCGAATCGGTTTAACAACAGGAGTGACACCTATTGATTCCATCGCACTTTTTGCCAAGTCGATGATGTGCATGACGGGCTCGATTTTTTCCCTCATGTTGTAATACTGATCCCGCATCTCAATTTCGGCTGTTCCTTCTCCGTATTCACGGTTCACTTTGCGTACCAGATGTTCGAGTTCACGTTTTCTGCTCTCAAAGTGTGCGCGGTCGTGATCGCGAATAATATAACTGAGCGTTGTTTCCTCGACTGTTCCGTTCATGCCGATGAGATGGTAGAATCCTTCGTATCCTTGCGTGTGTTCCGGTGTTTCCCACCGCGGCAGCATAACCGCCAACTGATAAGCAATCCTCATGGAGTTTTGCATCTTATGGTATGCAGAACCCGGATGCACGTTTACACCGTGCACATGAATCTTGCAAGCCGCGGCGTTAAAGTTCTCAAATTCCAATTCACCGACCGCTCCTCCGTCCATCGTGTACGCAAAATCGCACCCAAAAGCCTTGACGTCAAAATGGTCCGCTCCTTGTCCGATTTCCTCGTCGGGCGTGAATGCGATACGCACCTTACCGTGCTCAATTTCTGGATGTTGAATCAGGAACTCCATCGCCGTAACGATTTCTGCTATACCTGCTTTGTCGTCCGCTCCGAGCAACGTTTTGCCATCCGTTACGATAATATCCTGTCCTTTGTATTTCAGTATTTCCGGATATTTGGCAGTTTCCAAGATGACGCCTTTAGACAGTTCTATATCCTGTCCGTCGTAATTGGACACGATACGGGGTTTTATGTGCTTGCCGCTTGCGTCCGGCGAAGTATCCATGTGTGCGATAAAACCGATAACAGGCGCTTGTCGATTCGCGGGCAGAGTAGCCATAATATACCCGTTGGAATCGAGTGAAACGTCCTTCATGCCGATGGACCGGAGTTCGTCGGCCAAAAACCGAGCGAACTCCATTTGTCCAGGCGTAGAAGGAGTCATGCCTGTGTTCTCATCGCTCGTTGTATGAAACGAGACATATTTGAGAAAACGATCGACGATGTCCATGATGAAAGTGGTCAGTGGTCAGTATTCAGTAATCAGTATTCAGTTTTCAGATTTATTTGGCACCGAAAGCACTCAGAATAGAACCTAAGGCACCTGCATATTGTGCAGCTGTGTTTGCGTAACTTGCAGCGGTATCGGCATAACCAGCAGCTTTTGTAGCAGTTTCAGCGGCTTTGGTCTGTGCGTTTTGTGCAGCAGCAGAGCTTGTAACCATGTTAACAAGGCTGTTGGTAACCGTCTGTACGTTGTTTTGCGAGATCAGACCTAATGAACCGGCAATCAGACCTTTACCGAAATCAGCGAGGTATGCTTTGTCTTTGTAGTTGGTTTTCAGTCCTTCGCAGTTAGCGAGCAGAGTTACTGTATTGAGCACATTCTGCATGTTCTTGTAATCGTATTTACCGTCAAGAACATATTGTGCACGGAGCGCCTGAAGAGCCGTTCCCGCGCTTTGACCTGCCGTTTGAGCAGACGAAACAGCCGTAGTTCTAGCCGCTGCTTGCTGAGTACCAGCATTAGAGGTTGTAGAACTTTGAGATAAACCGCAGCTTGTTAGTAATGCGACAACTGCTACCGCTACTAAAATCTTTTTCATAATGATTGTTGTATTAAAATTGTTGTTATCAAATAACTATGTTCATTTTGCCGAATTCACCGGCATCAAATGCCAAAATATTGTCCGTTACGTTTTCGCACATAGCGATTCTACCTTCCCATGTTCCAGTTCCAGTATGGGGAGATAGCACGACGTTTTGCAGGCTCAATAATTCCGATGGAATCGCCGGTTCGTGCTCGTACACATCCAAAGCCGCTCCTGCAATAATGCCGTTTTGCAAGGCTTCTATGAGCGCTCTTTCGTCCACGTGCGCGCCGCGTGCGGTATTTATAAGGTACGCCGTACGTTTCATCATACCCAATTCGGGTTTACCGATAAGATGATGCACATCCGGCGTGTACGGCAGATTCAGGCTCACGAAATCGCTGTCTTGGAGCAAAGTCTGGAAATCCACGTATGTTGCCTCGTATTTCCGCTCGATTTCATCGGCTAATTTATGGCGGTTATGATAAATGATTTTCATTCCGCAGGCAAGAGCTCTTCTTGCGAGCGCCTGTCCTATTCGTCCCATTCCGATAATTCCGAGCGTTTTGCCGAAAAGCGAATGGCTGAGGTTGTTCATAACAGCCATCGGTTGCCCCGATTTATTGCGTATTGCGCGGTCAAATTCCGAAACTCGTCTGGCAATATCTATCATGAGTGCAAAAGCGAGTTCCGCCGTCGGTTCAATAACGGGTAGCGGCGTGTTCGTCACACGAATTCCCCTTTCGCGGCATGTGTCCAAATCAATATTGTTGAATCCCGCTCCGAAATTAGCAATCAGTTTGAGATTCGGCATGTCCTGAATCATCTGTTTAGACACACGAAAATCAAAGGTACTAACAAGCACCTCAGCGTCTTCTTTAGGAGCGAACAATTCATGTTGCGCCAAGCGTTTAAAACCTTCCTTTGGCAAGTCGGTAGTAAAGGCGATTTTCATGTTTTTCCAAAATTCCGTGCAAAGTTACTAAATATTTTTGATATATGCAAATATTTGTGCTAAAATTTCAAAATAATTTGTTTGTCATGCAGATAAAAAAAGAGGACAAAGTGTTTGTCGGGATCCCGAAAGTGTCTCGATAAAACCTCGGTTTGCCTTCCACTTGCTCTCGACTTTATCTCGACTTGCTCTAGATGTGATGTCGTTGTATTGTCTGAAGCGGTACAATTTGCATAAATTTTTCATAGAAAAAAAGAAAAACTACAAAAAAATTTGCGTATATGAAAAAAAAGCAGTAAATTTGCACGCGATTTTGAAAAATATATGACAAAAGTAGCTTTAATTACCGGCATAACCGGTCAAGACGGCTCTTACCTGGCGGAGTTTCTGCTGGGTAAGAATTATGAGGTACACGGCATTATTCGCCGTAGTTCAGTTGATTACCGTGAGCGTATCGCTCATTTGGAAGGAACTCCGCATTTTCACTTGCATTATGCGGACATGAGCGATTCGATGTCTTTAGTCAAATTAGTCGGTAAAGTTCAGCCAGACGAGATATATAATTTGGCAGCGCAAAGCCATGTTCAGGTGTCGTTTGATGCACCTGAGTTCACGGCGGATGTAGATGCTGTGGGTGTTCTGCGTATATTGGAAGCGGTCCGTACGAACCATTTGGAGAAGACCTGCCGCATTTATCAGGCTTCGACGAGTGAGCTTTACGGCAAAGTGGAAGAAGTACCGCAGAGCGAGACGACGCCATTCCATCCGTACAGTCCTTATGCTGTAGCCAAATTATACGGTTACTGGATTATAAAGGAATACCGCGAGGCGTACAATATGTTCT
>Ga0310694_10005198_pt1 | contig 12494 bp, 9 predicted proteins | sample 174DNAGHGhighgp2_FD_203884 | JGI IMG/M metagenome (GOLD analysis project Ga0310694, IMG submission 203884) | Sheep rumen microbial communities from Palmerston North, Manawatu-Wanganui, New Zealand - 1742 DNA GHGhigh gp2 (v2) (version 2) | ecosystem: Host-associated > Mammals > Digestive system >...
CCAGCAATCCGGCAAACCCAATCAGTTCGCCTTTTTTTACAGTGAGGGAAATATCGTCAACCTGGTTCGGCGCTCCGATATGTTCGGCCTTGAGCATATCAGGAGCATCCTCCGCCACGGATGCCCGCTTCAGGTTAAAGATGGTGTCCATATCCTTACCCACCATCAATGTGACCAATTCTACTTTCGTAATATCGCTGATATCATATGTCCCGACCAGATTACCGTTCCGGAGAATCGTCAGCCGGTCGCTGACCGCAAAAACCTGATCGAGGAAGTGCGTGATGAAGATAATGCCCATTCCCTCTGCCTTCAGTTCATTCATCACATCAAAGAGCAGCTGCACTTCATTGTCATCAAGCGAGGAAGTCGGCTCATCCAGAATCAGAATCTTGGCCTGGACATCCACCGCCCGCGCGATGGCAACCATTTGCTGAACAGCTGTTGAATAATAGGAAAGCGGACGGTTAACGTCAATATCCTGATGAAACCGGGCCATCAGTTCCTTTGCCCGGTTCGTTATTTTTTTCCAGTCGATCTGGCCATGGCGCATTGGCTGACGACCGACGAAAATATTCTCCGCCACTGTCAGGTTCGGGCACAGATTAACCTCCTGGTAAACGGTGGAAATACCAAGTTCCATAGCATGCTGCGGGCTCTGGGGATGAATGATATTCCCGTTCATTACAATCGTGCCCGCGTCCATCTTGTTGACACCGGTCAGGCACTTGATCAGCGTGGATTTCCCGGCGCCGTTTTCTCCCAGCAGAGAATGGACCTCACCGGGGCGCAGAAAAAAGTCTACCTTATCCAGTGCCTTCACGCCAGGAAACTGGATCTCGATCTGTTTCATTTCAAGCAGATTAGTATCCGGCAAAGGAATCCCTCCTTAAGAAAAGGCAGGGCGGAGAGTCGCCCATCCGCCCTGCCTGTGGACTATTGATTCAGAACAGTCCGTAGGTCCTGTTTCAGATTAATACTGACGCTCGTTGATCACGTCGGCAGCCTTCACGGAAACCGCGCCATTGCCGCAGTCGATGCCGCCGTCCATGTCGTAAACGCCTTCAACGGGATGAACCAGTTCCTTGCTCATGGTTTCGCCGGCCTGCAGCTTTTCAACCGCTTCCACAACGAAGGGGCCATACAGAGGAGTGCATTCGATGGTGGCGTTCATTTCGCCCGCGACGATCGCGTCGAACGCAGCCTTAACGGAGTCGCAGCCAACGATGATGATGTCTTTACCGGGAACCAGGCCGGCGCCCTTGATGGCGTCGATGGCACCCAGCGCCATATCGTCATTCTGAGCGATCAGCACGTCGATCTTATCGATGGACTTCAGCCAGGTCTCCATCAGAGCCTGTCCTTCAGCACGAGTGAAGTTGCCGGTGTTCTGAGCAGCCAGCTTCAGGTTCGGATAAGCTTCCATGGCAGCCAGGTTACCTTCGGTACGGCCAACCTGAGCGCCGGAACCGGTGGTGCCTTCCATGATGACCACGTTCACTTCTTCTTCGCCGCGGCCAATGCTCTTCAGATACTCGCCGGCCCACGCAACCTGACGACGGCCTTCTTCAACGAAGTCTCCGCCGAAAGCGGCAGCGTATTCGATCTTGTCCATGCAATCGGGCATACGGTCGATCAGGATCAGCGGGATCTCATTTTCATTCACTTCCGCCAGAACTTCGTCCCAGCCGGTCTCAACAACGCCGGTGAAGAGGATAACGTCAACGCCCTGGGTGATGAAGTTACGCAGCGCTTTGATCTGGTTTTCCTGCTTCTGCTGCGCGTCGTCATAAATCAGTTCCCAGCCTTCATGGTTGCTGACAGCAGCCTTGATGCTGTCCGTGTTCGCGGTACGCCAGTCAGATTCCTGACCGATCTGGGAGAACGCAACCTTGTAGCTATCCGCGAAAGCGGAAGCTACGCCCAGCACCATAACCAGTGCGAGAGCAAGAGCCAACAGTTTCTTCATAGTGGTAAACCCTCCATTCGTTTTTTGGCCTATCAGCCATCTTGATCACAGTATAAAAAGTTTTTTTCGTTTAGAAAATACAGAGGATTTTTATTTTGGTGTGTTTTTTTCCGTTTCTGCCATGTACGTACCTGAAAACGGTTCGAAATCTTTCTTGCGCGGTTTGTTTTTTTCAGAAAAAGCGGTATGAACCTGCGCATGTTCATACCGCTTTCTGATCTCTGTTCGATAGCTGATCAGTCGCCCAGTCCGTAGTAATCAATCTCCTCCTGGGTGATGGTTCCGGCTTCAAATCCTTTTTCTTCGATAATCATCTGGTCCAGGTCGTTCAGGCCTGTGATCTTGCCGCCGGCTTCCAGCTTTTTGATCATTTCATCGATCAGTCCGGCCTGGAACGGGCTGCATTGTCCGTCATAATTCCATTCACCGGCTAACAGTTTCCGCAGCGCCCATTTGTTGCAGTCAAACCCCATTACAATCACGTCGCCGTTCACGCCGTGGGTAATCCCGTTGGCGTCCAGCACTTCAACGGCGGCGTTGGCCATGTCGTCGTTCTCAGCGTAAATAACGTTGAATTTGTCACCGGCGTCCATCGCTGCCTGAGTGATTTTCCGGGCTTCTTCCGGGTCCCAGTTGTCTCCGCCAGTGCCTGCGCGGACGATGGTCCAGTTCTCCTCTTCGGCGCACTTGGCTTCCAGGGCTCCGGACCGGCCAAGCTGTGCGGCGCTGCCGGGCTGGCCCTTGATATGCAGCACCCTGTACTCCTCCAGGTCCTGTTTTTCAAGCCAGGCAACAGCCGCGCTGCCTTCCCTGTTCATATCGGAAACGACAGCTGCGGTATACAGATCGGGAGAAGTGCTGATCATCCGGTCAAAGAGGAACACCCTGACGCCGGCATTTTTGGCTTTTGTCAGCGCTTCGTTCCAGCCGTCGGCGTCGGCGGCAGAGATCAGAAGGTATTTCACTCGGTCATTCACAAGCTGATCGGCAGCTTCCAGCTGCTCTTTGACGGTGGAGGCCGTTACAAAGGAGGCTTCATAACCGTTCCCGGCCGTGAAGGTATCCACCATATCCCTGACGTTTGCCTTCCGGTAGCCGGATTCGGACGGATCCAGGTTGATAATGCCGACTCTGATCAGTCCGCTGCCATTTTGCGTCTCTGTCTCCTTTTTCCAGGGGGACCAGATCAGCATAAAGATCACAATCACCAGAAGCGTGGCGATAACGATCAGGAGCTTTCTGCCTTTCATCTGTGCTTTCCTCCTCTGCGGAACGGACTTTCAGCCGGACTCGTCACTGTTCGTCCGGCCGGTTCTGCCTGCGATATTCGCTTGGCGTCATTCCCGTTGTCTTTTTAAACAGATAGCTGAAATAGTGGGAATCGTTGTATCCGACTTCCTGAGCGATCTGGGAGGATCTCATTTCCGTAGCTTCCAGCAGTTCCTTCGCCTTGCCGATACGCAGGGCGGTCAGGTACTGGGTGAAGGTCAGGCCGGTTTCCTGCGCGAATACGGTGGAAAAATGGCTCTGTGACAGATGCACCTCTCCCGCCACGTCCTGCAGCATCAGGTTGGGATCGGCATAGTGTTCCGAAAGATAGGCTCTTGCCCGGCTGATCGTCGGATCCCCGTAGCCGGCACGGTTCCGGTTGCGGAAAGCAATCGCGCGCCTCAGCAGTTCCGCAAGCAGTTGGAAGCCTTCCTCACCTTCTGTGTGCAGCGTTTCTTCCACCTGCGCGTCCGAAAGGACCTCACGGGGATTGCCTTCCGCTTCCTGAATGATCCTGCGAGCCGTCATCAGGCCGGCTACACGCAGATATCCCAGCGCCAGCACGGGATCCATGGACCGGGTATACTCCGTAAGGATCGGCTCTACTTCTTCCTCCGCGGCGTACTGAAGTCGCTCATACAGCGGGCTCAGTTCCGCTTCCGACAGCGGTATCTGCTGCACCGCATTTTCGTTGACGCCGATGATCTTCCGTTCCTCATTTGCTTCCGGCCCCTGCAGATGGCGGGCATGCCGCGCGTTTCTCATGGACTGGCGGATATCATGGAAATCCGTCACCGTGTCCCCTACGGATATCAGCAGCCGCTTTTCCCTGGACAGTTCCGGCAGATGCATCGCGGAATTCGCGAAGGAATAGGCGCGCTCCTCCGTATCCTCCGGATTGTCGCCCAGCACCAGCGCACGGGCGCCTTTCGGCGCGCCGCATACATATACGCCGCCGCCGCTCATCTCCGCCAGGGAGACCAGCGCGTTCCGGCAGGTCATCCGCCTTTCCCCTTCCGCCGGGAAGGCAATATCGATCACCGCGTAGCATCCCGCGGTCAGGTTCACACCCAGTTCCCGCATCTGGCGCCGCAGCGCCTCGTCGTCCTCACTGTCCCCCTCGTCAGTAAACAGGGAAGCCAGCAGCTTGTCGCGCAGAAACTGATTTCCGGAAGACAGGCGTTCACGCAGGGCAGTCAGGTTATCCCGGTCCCGGCGTTTTTCCTCGATCTGCCTGCGGACCCGGTCCAGCGCCGCCTCCAACTCTGAAGCGGTGACCGGTTTGAGCAGGTATTCCTTAACTCCCAGGGAGATGGCCTTCTGGGCATAAGCGAAGTCGTCGTATCCGGACAGGATGATCCGCTCCACCCAGGGCATGGCCTTCTGCACTTCTTCACAGAGTTTCATTCCGTCCATAAAGGGCATCCGAATGTCTGTGAGCAGGATATCCGCGTTCAGGTCCCGCAGCATCGGCAGCGCCATTTCTCCGTCCGGCGCTTCACCCACCAGCTGGTATCCTTTTTCCTCCCATGGAAAGGAATTGCGCAGGTTTTCGCGGATCGCGATTTCGTCATCCACGAGAAAGACCTTCATCATTGTCTATTTCCTCCCTGGTCCGGATCGGTATGGAGAAGGAAACTTCCGTTCCATCCGGACCGGATTGAATCAGCAGCCCTTTCTGTTTTTTATAATACAGCCGGATGCGCATGTCAACATTGCGCATGCCGAAGCCGGAATGACTGCCCGGTTCCAGCGCTGCCTGTGAGGTCGGAAGCTCCGCCTGCAGGCTTTCCTCCAGCGCCTTCAGCTGTTCCGGTGTCATGCCTCTGCCGGTATCCGCCACGGTAAAGGTCATAATCCTGTTCTGGCGGAAGACGCGAACCGATATTTTTCCGCCGCCCCGCTTGTTTTTGATCCCGTGATACAGCGCGTTCTCCACCAACGGCTGCAGCAGCAGTTTAAGCATATAGATCTCTTCCAGCCCTTCCGGCTGATCCACCTCGTAATCCAGGATATCCCGGTACCTGGTCTTCTGAATGCTCAGGTAGGCGGAGACGTGCTTCAGCTCCTGGTTGACCGGAATCCAGTCGGCACCGGAGGAAAGCGCGATCCGGAAGAAATCGCTGAGGTTCCGGGTCAGCCTAACAACTTCGTCTCCCTTGCCGGATTCAGCCTGCCAGACGATCGTGTCCAGTGTGTTATACAGGAAGTGCGGATTGATTTGTGCCTGGAGCGTACGAAGTTCCGCTTTGGACAGGTGCTCCTGGTTCTGACGGATCTGTTCGATCAGGGTCTCCAGCCGGTCCGCCATCTGGTTGATCTGCACTCCCAGGTCTTTCAGTTCCGCTACGTTCATATTGTGCACGCGATCACCGAACTGGCCTTCCGCGATGCGTCGCACAGTATCCTCCAACGAATAGATGGCGGATTGGATAGAATCTGTAAGTTTCGTTGTTTCCCGCCGGGTCCGGAGGAACGCGATCAGCAGCAGCATCACTTCTGTTCCCACGGCACCGATGACGATCAGCTGCAGCCTCCGGTTTGCTTCGGTCGCGCTGGCAATTTCCTCGCTGGTAAACGCGTCAAGCATATCCGTCACCAGACGGCCTACGTCCCGGACTTCATCCACGATGCTCTCGATCTCGCTGATCGGTGTGCCGGCTGCCATGCCGTCACGAACTTTATATACATACTGCTCCAGCGTATCCATGGTCCGGCGGGCAATCGTCAGCTGCATCTGGCCGCTGCCCTGGGTTTCCCCCAGCAGCATGTCCAGCGTTTTGTTCGTCTCTGTGATCAGCTCCTCCACGCCGCTCTGTCTGAAAGACGTCCGCCCGGCAGCTACGGAAAACAGGTTCTCCGCGATCGAGCTTTCCAATACCGGCTTCAGTTCCGCAGCTGCTTCCATACGCCGGATCATTGCCTGCGTCCGGGACGAATAGATCAGCATGACGATTAGGCCGATCAGCGCAGGCACTGCAAGCAGGACCGCAATAGAGGATACGGAGCGCCTGACCTGGGCGGTAATGCTGGTCGTTCCGCTTTTCCGCATCTCAGAAGCCCTCCACCGCGGGGTCGGTCAGATCGTCAAAATCCGTGAAAACATTTTCATCCGGAACATTCATTTTCGGCAGAGTCTCCCCTGACTTAAGATCGCCGACAAGCTTCATGACGGCAGGCCCCAGATGCGGAGTGCACTGCACGACACAGTTGATCCTGCCCGCTTTCAGCGCGTCCACCGCGTCCTTCTCTCCGTCCACAGTGATCAGCAAAACATCTTTCCCAGGCCGGATCCCTGCCTGTTCCAGTACATCCAGCGCGCCCAGCGTCATGGCGTCATTGTGGGAATAAATCACATCAAATCCGTCCCGACCATATTTGTCGAGCAGTTCACGCATGCATTCTTCTCCCTTGGATCGAAGAAAATCCCCATCCACGCTGTCGATCACTGTAAATCGCTGATCTCCTCCGATCACTTCCATAAAGCCGCGCTGCCGGTCCCGCATGGGCGTGGAGTCCGTCGTGCCGCAGATCTCAACAATCCGCATTTTTTCCACGCCTGTGGCATCCGCTTTTCGCACCAGGTATTCTCCTGCCCGATGACCCTCAGCAATAAAGTCCGCTCCGATGTATGCAGTGTAAAGGCTGTCGTCCTGCGTATTGATCATACGGTCCATCAGGATCACGGGAATACCCGCCTGTTTCGCTTCAGTGAGCACGTTGTCCCAGCCGGTTTCCACGATCGGTGAAAACACGATCACGTCAACCCGGTAAGCGATAAATGACCGGATCGCGTCGATCTGCTTTTCCTGCTTCTGGTTCGCGTTCTCCATCATCAGGCTGAATCCGGCTTCTTTGGCCGCCTGTTCCATGCTCACCGTGTTCGCGATACGCCAGGAACTTTCCGAACCCAGCTGCGAAAACCCGACCACGATCGAGGCGTTGTCCGCTGCCGGTTCCTGTTTCCCGGCGCACCCGGACAGCATAAGCAGCATAAGCAGCGCCAATGCCAGCGTGATTCCCTTCCGCATAGACGGTCCTCCCGGATATCAAATCATTCTGAATTATGAATTATGAATTGTGATTTTTTTACGCTGCGTCTTCGTCTTCGGCCGCTTCTTCCGATTCGCCCGGTTCCTCAGCCGTCTCCGGCTCCGCCGCTGTCTCCGCCGTTTCGCCGCCGGCCGGTACGATCGTTCCGTCTTCAATCCCCTGGATATATTCTTCCAGGCACAGGTCGTGATCCCTCATATACAGCGCGTGTTCCACGCCGACATAGCGGATATGCCAGGGTTCGGCAACAAATCCGGTTATCTCTTCCTTGCTCTTTTCGTAGCGGATGATGAATCCGTATTCCCAGCAGTGCTGGTTCAGCCAGTCGCTGTTCTTCGTTCCCGCAAACGAGGACGAGCCTTTTCTGTTGACGTCGAAGGCCAGTCCGGTATGGTGCTCGCTGGCGCCCGGTTCCGCGACGGATTTCAGCGCCGCCCGGCGCGCCTTGGAAGCACTCCATTTGTTTTTCTTCTGATAGCTTTTGATCTTGGCGTTCAGCATGTTGTTCTGGTCGTCCCAGCTGCGGTATCCCGCGGCAATCTGCCACTTCTTGCCGACGCCATCCGCCTTTGCCGCTTCCAGCATGGTCTTCAGCGCTTCCACGGCCGTCCGGACGCCTTTGGTCTTCTTATATTTGATCGTCGCAAGATCCTTTTTGATGATCTCGCTGACCAGCACCAGATCGTCCGGCGTAAAGAACTCATCCACCACATGGTCATTGTTGACCAGCATCGGGACGTCGCCATACAGCACGTCGGTCTTCACGTCCTCGGGCGCCGCGATAGCGTCTTCGGCATACAGCTTCGCCAGCGTGTCCTGTCCGGCAACGCCGTCCGTCGTCAGGCCGTTCCGGCGCTGGAAGGCAATCACGGCGCGCTTGGTGCCGCCGCCAAACTGGCCGTCCACCTTGCCGTTCAGATAGCCCAGGTCTTTCAGCCGCTGCTGGCACTTTTTCACGTCTTCACCCTTCGCGCCCACGGTCAGGATCCCCTGCGCCTGCAGGTCGGCGGCGGATACCTTCGGCTTTTCCGTCGGTTCTTCGGTTGCCTCCGCGGTTGCTTCCGGAGTCGTCTCGGCCACCGCGGCCGGCATCAGCCACAGGCACAGCAAAAGCACCGTTGCCAGCAGCACCGCGATCCGTTTCATAGATTGCCTCATATTCGTTTCCTCCCTCGAAGGACTTATGTTGTTAATCAAACTGATATATTATATATCATAAAGTGCCATTCAGGCAAACTCCCTTGTCGGTCCCGTAAAAAATTGTTATACTGAACCGGAACAAAGCACGGAAAACGGAGGCAGATCATGCCTGATCCAACAGTACATGTTTCCTTCGGCCGGGAGGTCCTCGCCTCTCTGCCGGAAGAGGTTCGGGACTTTATTCTTCCCGGGCCCTATACTTTTGCGCTCTTCGGGCCGGACGTCTGGTTCCTGCATAAGCCTGTCGGCCGGCATGAAAGCCGCGGGCGCAGGATGCATACCACAAAGTCCGGCCTGTTCCTGATGTCGCTGCTCCGCCGTGCCCGGGTTTCCGCCTGCCGGGCGGAGCTGTTCTCCTACCTGGCCGGCTTCATGTGCCATTACGCGCTGGACAGCACCGCCCATCCCTACGTAATCTGGCTCACTGCGGAAGAGCACGTCTTCCCCCGCAGCCACATGAGTCTGGAACACGCGCTGGACGCGGCCGTCATGCGTCGGGACGGTTTCTGGGGACAGAAGCATCCTGTCACAGACAACTACTTCCCGAAGCTTCAGCTCCCGGAAGTGATGAAAGACGACCTGAACGCGGTGTTCGAAGCGGTCTACGGCTGGACCGGCTGCTGGCAGGATATGAACCGCGCCTGTCTGCGCTACCGCGCCTGTTTCCGGATCATGGAAAACCCGCGCGGCTTTGCCGCGTTGCTGACCCGCCTGACAAAAAAACCTGTGCTGCAGTCCCTGATGTATTCCGAATCGTTTTTCCATGACCGGGACCCGGAAAATGAAGCCCACCGTGTCTGGCGTCACCCGTTTGATCCGGCGCTGACCTCTTCGGAAAGCTTCCCTGAACTGCGGGAGAAAGCCCGCCGGTTCGCTGTATCAATCATCACGGCCGCTTACCGTTTCCTTCGCTATGAAGAAGGAACCGATGAAAGCCTTGCCGCCCTCATCGGCGACCGTTCCTATCTCAGCGGCCTGCCTTCGGATGACCCGCGGAATCTGACCGTTCCGTCCATGCTTCCGCCCGGCGCAGAAGTCTCAAAGGAGGCTCGGTAATGGATGTAAACAGTCTGGAGATGAACCTGCTGGTCACACTGTTTGTGGCGGCCCTGGTTTTTTTGCTGCCACTGGCGGACCGGCGGATCTGCCGTCGTCTTCGGCTGAACCTGGAAGGCGGACTGAGTGAGAATCCGAACGCGGACCGCCTGCTCCGGCTGCGCCAGCGTCTCCTTGCTTTCGGCTTGCTGCTGTATCTGCTGATCTTTGCCTGGCTGATCTTCTTCTCCAGGGAAACCGCCGGCAGTTATTCCGTGCACGTCGCTCCGTTGGAGGACGTCAAGAACGCCTTCAAAACGCCCACCGGCTTTTCCGGCTGGTTCCAGACCCTGTTCACGGAAGGCTTTGCTTCCGCCTTTTCCCAGATTTCCATCGTCAGGCCGGAGGATCTCTCCCAGTTCTGGCTGAATATGATGCTCTTCGTCCCCATTGGATACCTGCTGCCCTATGTGTTTCGTTGGTTCCAGGCCCGGGTGCGTATCCGGCCGGTGGTCTTCTGCCTGCTTCTGAGCATCCTGGCGGAAAACCTGCAGCTGGTCACGCAGCGCGGTATGTACGATTTTGACGATATCATTTCCAACACGCTCGGCGGCTGGATCGGCCAGCTGCTCTACATCGCGGTGGGCTATGTGGTCACCCATCCGGGCTGGCGGAAGGAACTGCGCGATTACCGCCGCTGGAAGTTCAAAGCGCGCAGCAGCACGCTTTTCCCCTACACGAAAAAATCCGGCATGTTCCGGACCACGCTGATGGGGTCGGACCAGGCCGCCGTCTGCGACTTTTATGTCAACCGGCTCGGTTTCCGCCTGCTCCAGCAGCTGAACCGGCGGGAATCCGGCGACACGGTCTTCCTCTTTGAGATGGGCAAAACCCAGGTGCAGGTCATCTGTTCCTTCCGTGATCCGGTCCCGGAAAAACAGTATCTGACGCTGTACGCTGTCCGTCTGCCAGCCGTGCGCAGGCGGCTGGAATCAAACGGCATCCACCCGGGCGAATACCGCCGGGATCCGTGCACAGGCCAGCGGATGCTCCGTTTCACCGGTCCGGACAACGTCCGGGTAGAAATAATGGAGGCTGATTAAGCCTCCATTTTTTATAACATTCTTTTTCTTTTATCCTTCAGTCTTCCCTGCCGTCCAAGGGCGATCAGCCGCTCGTATCTCAGTGCCACGTTCTCCATCACCTTGTCCCAGGGCACCGGGATTGTCTCCCGCGCCTGCGTGCCGATCTCCTGCAGCCTTGCCGGGTCTCTCAGCGCCTCGGTCATCACCCGGGCCAGGTCTTTGGGATCGTTCTCGCACAGCAGGCCGTTCTCACCGTGGCGGATGATCTCCGCGGCGGTGCTGCCTTTCACCATGACCGAGGGTGTGCCCATCACGGCCGCTTCCCGCACCACCATGGGCGCGGCGTCATACAGCGAAGGGAACGCAAAGATGGAAGCCCTGGCGTAAAACGCGTCCAGCAGGCTGGCGTCTGTGATATGGCCCAGCAGTTCCGCCCGGTCCTGAATATTCAGGTCGTGGATCTTCTGCTCGATCGCGCTCTTATCGATGCCCTGCCCTGCCAGCAGCAGCCGGAAAGGCACGCCTGCCATCTTCATCTCGGCGCAGGCCTCCAGCACGGTCAGGATGTTTTTCTTCCAGTCCATCTGGCCCACAAACAGGATCAGGGGATCTTCGCCCAGGTTCCACCGGCGGTTAACCTGCTCCACGTCCCGCGGGTTCACGGTCCGCATGGTCGCGCCGTTTGGCATCACCTGGATCTCGCCTTCATAGCCGTATTCGCGCAGCACGTCCGCCGTGTTCTTTCCTACAGCCCAGACTTCGTCGCAGCGGTTATAGAAACTCACAACCAGCTTTACGCCCATCTTGGCAATGGACTCCGACTTGGTCGCTTTCAGAAAATCGTCATAATACTTGGAATGGAAGGTCGCCACCAGCGGCAGCTTCCGTACCGCAGCAAGACGGAGCGCTTCAGAGCCGGCGGTAAAGGGACTGTGCGCGTGGATAATGTCCAGGTCGATCATCCGGATCCGCTGCCGGTAGTGGGCGTCCAGTACCGCTTCGCCGACTTTGTACTGTTTCATGCCGGGTACGCTGCTGGCCACATATTCCACCAGCTGGTACGGAAATCCGCCCTGGAAACCCGTGTTGTACATCGGGGCGACTACCGTCACCTGATGTCCCATCTTGCAAAGCGTCTCTGAATAGGCCTGGACCACCCGGCCCACACCATCCACAATCGGCAGAAACGTATCTGTAAACTGCCCGATCTTCATCTGCATTGCATTCACCTTCACACTGGACATTGCCCTTTTTTCCCACTGGTTATTATCTCATGTTCAGCTGAAAAAAGCAAATCGACCGCGCGAAAAACAGAACGAAAACCGCCCTGATCCCCGCAGCTCATTGACATCCCTTGCCTTCACGTTATACTGTCAATGAAGATTCATAATTATGAATTATGAATTGTGAATTGTGAATTACATGACAGAGGTTTGTATGAAAAACACCTTCGGCACTTCCGTTTCCGTCACCCTGTTCGGTGAAAGCCACGGCCCTGAAATCGGCGCGGTCATCGACGGCCTCGCTCCGGGTCTGCCCGTGGATGAATCGTTCATTGCTTCTCAGCTGTCGCTCCGCCGCCCGGCAGGAAAGATTTCAACCGCCCGGCAGGAAGCCGATGCGTTCCGGATCGTCAGCGGTGTTTTTGAGGGCCGTACCACCGGCACGCCCCTTGCCCTCCTGATTCCCAACGCGGATACCCGCAGCGGGGATTACGAACGGGGTCCCGTACGGCCCGGCCATGCCGATTACACTGCCTATATCAAATACCACGGTTTTGAGGATTACCGGGGCGGCGGCCATTTCAGCGGACGTATCACCGCTGCGCTGGTCGCGGCGGGAGCGATCGTCCTTCCCGCGCTGAAAGCGAAAGGTGTCCTGAT
>Ga0310694_10005200_pt1 | contig 12491 bp, 14 predicted proteins | sample 174DNAGHGhighgp2_FD_203884 | JGI IMG/M metagenome (GOLD analysis project Ga0310694, IMG submission 203884) | Sheep rumen microbial communities from Palmerston North, Manawatu-Wanganui, New Zealand - 1742 DNA GHGhigh gp2 (v2) (version 2) | ecosystem: Host-associated > Mammals > Digestive system...
CGCTGTGGACAATGTCGTCCTGTCGCTGCCGACAGTTGAGCCTGGTGACGTGAACGGTGACGGCGATGTAACAATTGGTGACGTATCGGGGCTGATTGACCTCCTCATGGCAGATGGCCCCTATCCTCCCGGTGCCGACGTAAACGGTGATGGCGATGTAACAATTGCTGACGTATCGGCTCTGATCGACTATCTCTTGGGTAACTAAAATCAGAGAGCGCCGACGATAGAACCGACATCTATTCCATCAAACATGCTGGTGCGTCACCCGATTTGGGGCGACGCACCAGTTATTTTCATAAAAACAAAGCGGATCAGGTGAAGGAGTAGTCGAGAATCTGGGGGTTGAAATGGATGTCGCGGTTGGTAAAGAGGCGGTCCATCGTGCCGTCAGCTACCAGTTCCTGGGTAGTGCCGGTGATGACCTGGCGGTCGGTGGTGATGAGCCACAGCTCGTCGGCAAGCATCAGAGACTGGGAGATGTCGTGGCTGGAGAGCAGCACTGCCTTGTCGCGCTCGTGGGCGAGGGTTTGCAGCAGGCGCATGGTCTCGATGCGGCTGGCCACGTCCAGGAAGGCCGTGGGCTCATCGAGGACAATGAGCGGCGTCTGCTGGGCGAGGGCTCGGGCAATCATGGCCTTCTGGCGCTCGCCGTCGCTGAGCGACGAGATGTATTCTCCGGCCTTGGCGATGATGCCGGCATCGGCCATCGCCTGACGCACGATCTCATGGTCGTGAGCATCGAGGCGCCCCAGGAAACCCGTGTGGGGCTGTCGGCCCAGGCCCACCAGTTCCTCGACGGTGAGGGCACCAGCCTGGATGCGCTCGGTCGACACCAGTCCCAGCAGGCGCGAGCGCTCCTTCTGCGACATGTCGATCAGGCTCTTGCCGTCAATCTCAATGGTGCCACTGATGGGGCGTTCGTCACATGTGAGGGCCCGCAACAGGGTCGATTTGCCGGCACCGTTCTGTCCCAGCAGAGCTACCAGTTTGCCCCTGTCGAGGCTCAGGTTCAGTCCACTGAGCAAGGTGACTTGCTGCTTGCCGTTGCGGTAACCCACCGCCAGGTCATTGGTCTTGAGTATCGTGGTCATTTTTTTGTTAGAAGTCTTTTTTAGTGAGAAGTGAGAAGTGAGGAGTTATTAGGGGGCTAAAGCCTAAAGCCTAAAGCCTAGTTAAAATAATTGATGCGTCGTCGATTAAGGATGATGTACAGGATGATGGGCACACCGATAATGGGCGTGATGGCATTGATGGGTATGATGCCGTGAGGGTTGCACACGCTGACCAGGGCACACAACAGGGCAATGTCGGCCCCGGCGAGGATGGTGGCCGGCACCAGGCGGCCATGGTTGCTCGTGCCTAGCGACATGCGGGCGATGTGCGGCACCACGAGGCCGATGAAGCCGATGGGACCGCAGAAGGCGGTCACCACTGCTGTCAAAACGCCCGTGATGATCAAGAGGATGTTACGCGTGCGCGACACGTTGATGCCCAGGTTGCTGGCATATCGCGTGCCCAGCAGCAGGGCATTCAGCGGCTTGACCATGAGCGCCGAGCCGATGAGCGCCAAGACGATGGTGCCCGCATAGACGGGCATCTGGGCCACGCTGACGCCCTGGAAGTTGCCAAATCCCCACGACACGTAGTTGTGCACGCCCTCCTCGGTGGCCACCGAGTTTAGCAGCTGCACGACGCTCGACGTGAGATAACTCACCAGGATGCCGATGATGAGCAGCATGGTGTTGCTGCGCACGATGGCCGAGAAGGCGATGAGCACAACGAGCACCGCTCCTGCCCCCATGAGGGCGCCAAGCAGGATAGCCATGTAGCTGCCCACGTTCTCGCCCAGAATGCCTCCCAGCGTGCCGCCCAGTGCTAGAATGACGATGGCGACGCCCAGTCCTGCACCCGACGACACACCCAGTATCGAGGGGCCCGCCAGGGGGTTGTTGAAGGTGGTCTGCAACAGCAAGCCCGATATGGACAGCGCGGCACCAGCCAGGGCTGCCGTGACAATCATGGGTATGCGCGATTGCAGTATGATGATGTCCCATGCCCTGTTGCCACTGCCTCGTCCCGCCAGGATGTCGACGACCTGGCCCACGGGGATATCCACTGAGCCAAACACCAGGCACGCCAGTGCCAGCAGCACCAGCAGCAGGGTCATCGCAACGAGGGTGACACCATAGCGGCGATATGTCATCGGCGTGTCAGTCAATGTGATGGTACATCTGGTTCTCAAAATCAGGAAACAACTCGGGATGCATGATTGCGGCGAACTCACGCAGCAGCACCTCGGGATGGAACGGGATACGGTCAAAGAAGCGAGTCTTGTCGGTGTCGCACACATAGACGCGCTTGTTCTTGAAAGCCGCCATCTCCTTGTTGAGGTCATATGCCCCCTGCAAGTCCTTGAGAGAATTGATATTTGTCCACTTGATGAACCAGTAGTCGGCATTCTGGGCCACGGCGAGTACCTGGTTGAAGTCGAGCGCCAGCGATCCTGTATTGGTGTCATCAGCCCAAAGGTATCGGGCACCGGCATCGGTCAAGATGCGCGCCATATAGCTCTGTCCGCCGGGAACGTTCCAAATGCCGCTGATGACCATCTCGGTGACGACTGTGGGGTGCGTCTCGGCTCCAGATGCCTTCTGTTTCACGTCGTTATAGGCATTGACAACAGCTTGATACAGGCTGTCGGCCTCATTACGCTTTCCCACGAGCTCGCCATAGAATTTCATCCATTCGGCCCTGCCAAGCGGGTCATATTCCAAATAATCGGCACACTCGATGATGGGGATGTCCATCTTGGCAATTTGTCCGTAGCTGGCATCCTGGTAGGGAGAGAGCAGGATGGCGTCGGGCTGCATGTCGATGACACGCTCCACGGTGGGATTCATCGAGTTGCCGCAATCGGCAATCGTGCCGGCATTAATGCCCGCCACGAGAGTTGAGTCTATAAAATACTGCTTATCCACCACCCCCTTGACGACATCCAAGCAACCCAACTCGCTCAAGAGGCTCGTGTGGACCGACGAATAGACCAGTGCGTTGCTGATGGGTGTGCGCACCACCGTTCCCTCGGGCAGGTTGGCAGGCAAATCCTTGTCGCGCGAAACCAGCACATAGCGGTGAAGCACCCCACCCTTCCACGGGTCACCCACGGTGACGACAGTATAGTCGGGCGTGCGTTGCATCGACAACAACTTGGCGGCGGTAATCACCGAATCGCGGGAGTCGAGAGCGTTATCGGCATTGCGGCCGTTCCTGAAACAGGAGGCCAGCAGCATCAAAGCGGCGAAAGAAAATAGGGTTAACAGGTATCGTTTGTCACTCATAATCATTGATTCTCAATCGGTTCAATCTGTATTCCATTCACCTTCATCCACCATGTCAAGGATGTCCGGACGCGTGGCATCTGTCGAGGCACGATCGATGAACTTGAGGAAATAATCTTCGATGATATCAGGTCTTTTGTTGTATTTCATACCCTCGTAACGCATCTGCAGGTCGTGATAATCCTTGAGCAGGCCTCTCAGCACCTTTTGATCGACCTCGAGCACCTTGCGGTTCTGGAAGTCCAGATAATAGTAAAAGGTATCATAGCCGTCATAATAGTAATAGTAGACAAGCAGATAGGCTACCTTCTCATTAAAGAACAAGGACAAATAGCCCTGCTTACTCATGGTGCCCAGATTGAATCTATCTTTCAGATAACGGGAATTAATATACCAGATGCTATCTCCCAACGCAGCGGCCATGTACTTATCATTAACAAAGTGGGCCAAGCTATCACCCTCCAGATGAAAATGAATCTCATCGGGTTCAGGCGGAAGATCATCGGGAAAGTCAATGACTCTCACAGGACGATTCATCAACATCTGCTCCCACGTCTCGAAAAAATAGATGGTATCGCGATGCTCGGCCTCTTGCGCTGTCACGGCCTGGGAAAAGACCACCGCAAGGGCCAGGAGCGCAATATGTCGAAAAATCAACTTCATGACTCGTTTTTATGTTTTATCATCAATCCACTAGCTCGAGGATGTAGGGGTGCATGACGTCACCTGTCGCTCGGTCGATATACTTGAAGAAGTAATCCTCGATGATGTATTGCTTCTTGTAGTCTTTCATGCCCTCATAGCGCATCTGCAAGTCATGGTAATCCTCAAGCAGTTCGCTTAGGTAGCTGTGATTGACTTTCCTCATCTTGTGATTCACAAAATCCAGATTGTAATAAGAGATTGGAACCGAGTCGGGATCATCGCCATTAATGCCAAACAAAACATCCTTGACAGACACCGAACCCTCACCGATCACATAGGCCACCTTGTTGTTGAAGAAAACCGGTGCAAAACCGCTAAAACGACCGCTTTCACCCTTGAAATTCTTTCTAAGATAGGCACTGTTGATCATCCAAATGCTATCCCCCAGTGAAATGGCCATGTACTTGTCATTGATCATGGCATTGATGTTCTCATCACCTGTCTCAAGATAAACCTCATAGTTCGAAACCGCAGTTAAAAACGGGTTCACAATATAGGCTTCGGGCTCCAAATACAGCATCTGCTCCCAAGAGGTGTAGAAGTATAAAGTGTCTTGGGGCATATCTTTTGAAATGCCTTGTAGCGAGCACAAGAGCAGGGTGAGTGTCATCACCATATATTTCAGTACGTTTTTCATTTCAATCTTGTTTTTAGAATGTTTTCAACAATTGATACAGTTTGCGTGTGGGCAGGCCCATCACATTGTAGAAGTCGCCATTGATGCCCGAAATGCCGATGTTGCCGATCCATTCCTGAATGCCATAGGCACCGGCCTTGTCAAACGGGCGGTAATGATTGATATAATAGTCGATCTCGTCGTCGGTGAGCTCGGCAAAATGGACAATGCTAGTGTCGGCAAACGACTCGCTGCGCTCCACCGTAGTCACGCACACACCGCTGATGACACGGTGGGCCCTGCCCGAGAGGGCACGAAGCATGCGGCGGGCGTCGTCCTCACCGTCGGGTTTGCCCAGCACGGCGTCGTCGAGCACGACAACAGTGTCGGCTGTTATCAGCAACTCGTTTTCCTTCAAGGGATGGCCGTCGGCCTTGATGCGCGCCAGATAGACAGGAATCTCCTCAACGGGCAGGCTGGCAGGATAGGTCTCATCGATGCCCTTGATTGCCTCGACACGGAAAGTCACTCCCATGTCGTTGAGCAATTCCCTGCGTCTGGGGGAATTGCTGCCCAGCACCACATCATATTTCTTGAGATTGTTAAGCATTGTCGTCTTTCGGATTGCGGTTCATGATGGATTGCGACAACAGGTCGTAGATATCGCGCTTGTCGCCGTTGAGCATGGACAAATGACGGGCGATGACCTGGGTATCGTGACGCACGGCAGGGCCTGTCTGGGACTGTGCGGGCGCCAGGCTGTCGAGTTTATCGACCGTCGTGCGAATGAGGGGTTTCATTGCATCGAAGGAGAGGCCAGCCTCGGTAAGCAGTTCGTCGGCCAACGTCCACAAGTGGTTTGCAAAATTGCAGGAAAAGACCGAAGCAATATGCAACTGAAGGCGCTTGGCGCTGTCGGCCTCGACCACATGGCACGAGAGCAAACGCCCCAGCGCCATCAGTTCGTCACGGGCGGCCTCGTTATTGGCCTCGGCAAAGAAATGCACGTCATTGAGCGGCACAACCATGTCTCGCGAGAAAGACTGCATGGGCCACAACACGCCATATCGCGCGCGATAACCCTCAAACAGGCTAATGGATTTACTGCCCGAAGTATGCACCCACAAGGCCCCATTGTCGGGGGTGGAGGAGATGACATCGGCGATGACATCGTCACGCACGGCAATGATGTAGGCATCGGCATCAGGCAACAGGGCATTCAAGTCATCGGTCGCATTATCACAGCCCACTGCATCGGCCAGCGCACGGGCGTTGGTGAGATGGCGGCTGTAAATCTGCATCACCCGACAACGTGTCGCCAAGCCATGAGCCAGACTCGTCGCCACATTACCAGAACCAATGATTACTACCCGTTTCATATTCCTTTGCAAAATTACTGTTTAGACTTGAGATAGACAAGAAAGTTTAACCTTTTATTCGCTCGGCCAACGGTTTGCAGCGCCAGTTTCGGTCAGTGTGCAAGATGTTCATGAAATAGGCGCATTCTGAATTGATTATTGCCAAAAAATGATGTACCTTTGCCCATCATTTTAAAGGAAAAAACTATGAAAGAGATCTATTTTGCCGGAGGATGCTTTTGGGGCACAGAACATTACTTCAAACTGGTGAACGGCGTGACCGAGACTCAAGTGGGCTATGCCAACGGGCATACCGACAATCCCACCTATCAGGATGTGTGCACCGACAAGACGGGCTTTGCCGAGACCGTGCGGGTGGTTTATGATCCCGAGGTCATTTCGCTGGAGTTCCTGACCGAGATGTACTTCAAGGCCATCGACCCGACAAGCGTTAACCAACAGGGCCATGACAAAGGCACCCAGTATCGCACCGGCATCTACTATACCGACGAGAGCGACGTTCCCACACTGGAAACCGTTTATCGCCGCATCCAGGCCGAAGTGAAGCTGAGGCTGGCCGTTGAACTGCTGCCGCTCAAGAACTTCTACCCTGCCGAGGAATACCATCAGGACTATCTGGACAAGAACCCTGACGGATATTGCCACCTGCCGCTGGAACTGTTCGAGATGGCCAAACGGTCCAACCGATAACCCGCCAAAACAATGACCCGGCAAGACGTCAAAAACCTCCTCAAACAATATACCGACCGCGACAACCGGTGGCTGACGGTGCCTGTCACCGTTGCTGCCGTGCTCGTCATGCTGGTGCTTGTCATGACTTGTCAAGGCATTGCCTATAGCCGCAGCAATGAAGGCCGAATTTGCCGATTGGGTTATCCCATCGACCAAGCCCGCGCCATTGCCGCCGTGCTAAGCGACGAGCAGGCCGACTCACTGATTGCCCGAGGAGAGCATGACACCATTGCCTACCCCATCATCAACGAACGCTACTTCATCGCCAAAAACTTTGACTATTATCTTGCTCTTCACAAGATTGATACTACTGGCGCCTCGCTAGCCGATATCGTTGCCATCGTCAACGTTGGCGACTACCCTGACAATATACACAAAGCAGCTCCCTGCGACACCAGCAAGGGTTACCATGTGCTTGTCAATGGATTACACTACCTGGACGAAAGCTACAAGCCCAACAATCTGACAGCTTTCAAGAAAGACTATTGCTATGAGGGCCAACGTGCTGTGAATGAAGTAGTTGAGTCGTTCATCACCATGCAAAAAGATTGCAAAAAACGGACCAATGCCGTGCTGATGGTGAATTCGGCCTATCGCTCCTATCAGCAACAAATTGAAACATTCAAAAACAACGACAAGAGATATGTTGCGCATCCGGGTTGCAGCGAGCACCAGACTGGCCTTGCCATCGATGCGACATCGTTGCAGCACCCCGAGAAATGGTCGTTCGGCAAATCCAAGGAAGGTGTGTGGATGCGAGAGAATTGCCACAAGTACGGCTTTATCCTGCGTTACCCCGAGAAGCAATCACAGCTTTTGGGATATAGCTACGAGCCGTGGCACCTGCGATATGTGGGCAAGGATGTGGCCACACAGATCCATGACGAGGGCATCACATTTGACGAGTATTACGCCTACTACATCGACAGGTAGCTATAGCGATTCAATTCCCATCAAATAAGTAAAAGAAAAAACTACGATTATTGCGGGCGGGCGATAATTCCCAGGTTGACCACACCACGAAGGGTATCATTCCCCTCCATCGTCTGCCAAACGACAACGCTCCGGGCCTGGTCGGGGGCAATCGCCGTTGCTATGCTGGTCTTGTCCTGATAGAGGGCGCCAAATCCGGCACCCGTCCAGTTGCCGTACTCATCGGCCAAACGCAGTTCTACCGTCTGCCGTTTCACTACCGAATCGGTGCCGATGATATCCACCACAAGCGAGAGGTTAGCATATTTGTAACTGTTATCGTGCCTGACAGCAAGAATGAGCTGGTGGGCTCTTGCCGAATCATCATAGACGGGATGAAACTCTAATGGCATAGAATTCTGCCATCCGCTAGCCGGGAGATTGACAAATGACGCATGTGACATCACAGGTTTGCGCTGGCAAGAAGCCAAAATGAGCATTGCGGCGGCAATGAATACCATCATTGCCACCGCTTTGTCATTTGGGATCAATCGCCAACGGTTTACCCGCGACGACCAAGTGTCACTTCGCCTGAGCATCTCCATTTTCAGGTGGGTTTCCGCCCTTGGGATTGCGAGGTTTGAACGTCTTCATCGGTAGTTGCGGCTGCTTTTCCTGGCGCTGCGGCTTGTCGCCCCGGTGCTGGTCTCCGCCCTGCTGGCGTTTGCCTTTTGGTTTACCTTGACGCGGCTTGCGTTCTTGGCCGCCTCCACCCTTGTTTTCATCGCCAGAGTTTGATTTGTCGCTCTTGCCATTGGCATTGCCGCCTGCCGGGCGATCAGCTTTCTTCTTCTTTTTCTTCTTCTTTTTGTCGAAGCGGTTGATGGCATCCTGGTTGAGGAGGTCACCAAAGGGCGATGAAGTCGCCTTGGAGTCGCCTTCGGGCTTCAAGCTATCGGGCTTCACCCCGTTCTTGTTCAATGCTATAATCTCAAACGCCTGAGCAGCAGTCAGTATCACCGTGTCGACTGGAGCATTGCGCTCGGTGGAATAGGTGATTTCCCGCTTGAGGGCATCGGCCTTGAAGAAGTAATAGGTCGCATCCTTTGTCTCGAGGTGCACGTCCTTGGCCGGCAATTGTCGCATTGCCTCGACATAGGTGTTCACTTCGAAGTTGATGCAGCACTTGAGCTTGGCGCACTGTCCTGCCAGATTCTGGGGGTTGAGAGAGATATCTTGGAATCGGGCGGCACCAGTAGATACTGACACAAAGCCCGACATCCATGTGGCACAACACAGCGGTCGCCCGCAGGGTCCGATACCTCCAATTCGTCCAGCCTCCTGACGTGCTCCAATCTGTTTCATCTCGACACGAATGCGGAACACTTCGGCGAGCACCTTAATGAGCTGCCTGAAGTCCACGCGCTCGTCGGCGATGTAGTAAAATATCGCCTTGTTGCCGTCGCCCTGATACTCGACATCACCGATTTTCATCTTCAGTCCCAGGTCAACAGCAATCTTGCGCGAACGAATCATCGTGTCCTCTTCACGTGCTTTGGCCTGCTCATAGCGCTCCATGTCGGCTGGTTTCGCCCTCCTGAAGACGCGCAGAAATTCGGTATCCTTGCGCAGGTTCACGCGCTTCATCTGGTTCTTTACCAGACGTCCTGTCAGCCCCACGCGCCCGATGTCATGCCCCGGATTGGCCTCAACAGCCACCCAGTCGCCTTGCTTGAGCGGGATGCGTGCACTGTTCCTGTAGAATCCGCGGCGGGTATTCTTGAACAGCACCTCGACAATTTCAAACTCATTGTCGGGCACATCATCAAGCCAGTTGGTGCTTGTCAGATTGCAGCGCCCCACATCATTCCCGCATTCGCAGGCACACGTGCCCGTGCCACATTTCACACAGGTATCGGCGCTGTCGATTGCAGGAACTTGTTGAATGTTGTTGTTCTCGTCCATTGTGGTACGCTCACCTGATTATTTAGCGTAGCTCACGGCACGCGTCTCACGAATGACAGTGATGCGCACCTGTCCAGGATAAGTCATCTCGTCCTGAATCTTCTGGGCGATTTCGTTGGACAGTTTCTCGGTCTCCTCATCGCTAATCTTGTCGGCACCAACGATGACGCGCAGTTCACGACCGGCCTGGATGGCATAGGTCTTCACCACGCCAGGATAGGACAGAGCCAGACGCTCCAGATCGTTCAGACGCTTGATATAGGCCTCGACAATCTCGCGGCGTGCGCCGGGACGTGCTCCACTAATGGCGTCACAAACCTGCACGATGGGTGCATAGAGGCTTGCTGCCTCTTCCTCATCGTGGTGTGCACCGATAGCGTTGCAGATGTCGGGTTTCTCCTTGTATTTCTCGGCCAGCTTCATACCCAGCTGTGCGTGCGGCAGTTCGGGCTCATCATCGGGCACCTTGCCGATATCGTGCAACAGACCTGCACGGCGGGCCTTCTTGGGGTTGAGTCCCAACTCGCTTGCCATGATGGCACACAGGTTAGCGGTTTCGCGTGAGTGCTGCAGCAGATTCTGACCATAGCTGGAGCGGTACTTCATCTTACCGATGAGGCGAATGAGCTCGGGGTGCAAGCCATGGATACCCATGTCGATGGCGGTGCGCTTACCGGTCTCGATGACTTCTTCCTCGACCTGGCGTTTCACCTTGGCCACCACCTCCTCGATGCGTGCGGGATGGATGCGGCCGTCGCTCACCAGCTGGTGCAAAGCCAACCTTGCGATCTCGCGCCTGACGGGATCAAAGCCCGAGAGGACAATTGCCTCGGGCGTATCGTCAACAACGATTTCGACGCCGGTTGCGGCTTCCAAGGCACGGATGTTGCGGCCTTCACGTCCGATAATGCGTCCCTTGATTTCATCGTTATCGATATGGAAAACGGTCACGGCATTCTCCACAGCAGTTTCAGTTGCCACACGCTGAATCGTCTCGATGATGATGCGCTTAGCCTCCTTGTTGGCAGTCATTTTGGCATCATCCATGATATCGTTGATATAGCTGGCGGCGTTGGTCTTGGCCTCGTCCTTGAGCGACTCGATGAGTTTCTCCTTGGCTTCCTCGGCCGAGAGGCCGCTCACGTGCTCCAACGTGTCACGCACGCTCTTTTCCATCTTGTCGAGTTCAACTTTGCGCTTGTCGAGCAGCATCATCTGGTTTTCGACGTTCACCTTGAGGTTGTCAACCTCGTTGCGGCGCCTCTGGACTTCGCCCTGCTGCTGGTTAAGCTGCATCTCGCGCTGCTTGAGTTTGGCTTCACTGGTCTGGACCTTGCTCAATCGTGAATTGGCCTCTTTTTCGGCCTCACTCTTGATGGACAATCCCATTTCCTTGCCTTTCAGCACCTCATTGTTTTTGAGAACCTCGGCCTCAAGGCGCGCTTTCTCAATAATCTCGTTGGCTTGGGACTTGGCATTCTTTTTTGATAGACACAATGCCAGGGCACAGCCAATTGCCATCGCAACGATGGCTACAATCACGGTAATTATATAAATGTTCATTACAATAAAATATTAAACAAAACGCGCCACAATAGACAGCATTCATCACGCTGAGAATCAGCATGATTGCAATCAATGTCTAAAGTGGTGCAGGAACCTAATTTCTTTTATTACACATGGTCATCAAGCTTTTCTTTCGGATATCATATTCCCCTGATATTCAAGTCAAAAAGCAGGCATCATTGCCGATGCCGATATGATGGCACACCATCAATCATCTCCGTCCAAGAGGACATCGATTTGTTGATTCAAATCAGTCAGGAAATCATTGACCTCACGGTTTTCACCATAAGTCTCAAGATAGAGACGCGCAAACTGGAAAGCAACCCTTGCCAACACATCGCTTGACGTGCTGTTGAAACGGCTCATCCACTTGGACCACAGCGTGTTCACAAGTTCCTCCGCCTTCCGATAGTTTTCCTCCTCGTCTGGGTTGACACTCAAGGCGATTTGGTTAGCATCGGCAAGTTGAATCCATATTTTTCTTTTATTATTGTCGGCCATAACGTTGGTAGAGCCATGTTAAGCGTTCAATTGTTTGATGCACCGGTCAATGTCCCGCACCATCTTGGCAACCTGTTTCTTATATCGGGCTACAGCAGCCGGGTCAGTACCGACAGAACGCGCCACCCTCAGGAACTCGTTATCGACTTTCAACTGCTCCACTTCCTTTTGAAGTTTAGCTATCTCGAGTTCCTGACGCTCAACGGTACGCTCCAATTCCTTCTTGTCGGCGCGTAAATCCATATAGCGCTTGCTCAAGGTATCAACCTTGTGCTTCAAGTTTTGCAGCTTCTCGTTTAATTCCGTCGAAGGCATAGTTACCAATTTTTTGCAAAATTACAACAATTTTTGAATAACAGGCATCCCGACAGGTAAATATTTTACATTTCCCCTTCAAAAAAGAGCAGTTGAGCGGCATTATGACGGCCAAAACAATGTTTCAAAGAGAAATTTTTCTGAAAAATCGTTCAAAAAATTTGTCAGTTCAAAAAATGGCATTACCTTTGCATCCGCAAATCGGGGCATTAGCTCATCTGGTAGAGCGCAACACTGGCAGTGTTGAGGTAAGCGGTTCGAGTCCGCTATGCTCCACAACCTATAACTGCTTAATTAGCTATAAGACAGCGAATTAAGCAGTTTTTATTTTAACCAAAATCCAATCCGTTGTCATACTGTTGTCATAAAAACAAAACGATAAAAAGCAATGACAACAATGTCATGATAATGGAATGGCAAAGCCTTCAGAGATCTGTTCACCGATAGATGGTGCCGAGA
>Ga0310694_10005202_pt1 | contig 12489 bp, 2 predicted proteins | sample 174DNAGHGhighgp2_FD_203884 | JGI IMG/M metagenome (GOLD analysis project Ga0310694, IMG submission 203884) | Sheep rumen microbial communities from Palmerston North, Manawatu-Wanganui, New Zealand - 1742 DNA GHGhigh gp2 (v2) (version 2) | ecosystem: Host-associated > Mammals > Digestive system >...
ACGGAGACCATCGTCCTCGGTGATATGCCTTATGCCGCCGGACAGGTTATCTCCAAAGAGACCTACGATGGTATGGGTACCGGCGACCAGGAGAAGGTGGCAGCGCTGTCCTTCCCCTCTTCAGGTACATATTATTATTGTCGCGATCCGTATACGATTCCTAACGACGAAACCGGCCACGCTGTCACCAGCGTCACGGGTGTCACAGGTAGTAGTGTCAGCGGCAGTTATGACAAGAACACTGAAGTGCCCAGAGGTCTCATTATCAGTGAGGCCACTTATAGCAACCTCACCAACAAGCAGAAGAACTTCGCCATCCACGGTCTTGCACCGACGGAGACCAGTACGCTCTATGTGTCACGCTTCTCCGACATCCTCGACCTCTCTGCCGAGAAGATAATCACCGTCATCTACCAGTATGACTATGTGGAGAGCGATATGTCTGGCACGCACATCACGCCTATCAGTGAACGACACGTGCTGAACATCCACCTGAACTTCATGAGCGGCATACCCACCGTGGAGGATATCCAGACACCAGACATCATCTTGCCAGGTACCACCATCACCATCCCCGAGCCTTACGTGACACCCGGTGCCTACGAGATTACCGGCGGCGGCTGGAAGCTCTTCGACAACGAGAGCGATGCCGAGAGCCACATCAACGGCGTCGAGTACACGCCCGTCTCCGACCCGCTCTACCTCTATCAGAACAAGCACTATATGGCCTACTACGCCAAGACCATCTTGGGTGAGACCTACTCCAACTATGTGCCTGTGAGTGTGGCCAACTACCACGACCTGAAGAATGTATTCGAGGATTCCGACCACCACTACTACATCGACCACAAGGATGTGATTGACAAGGGTATTCAGCCGAAGATATACATCAACGATTATAGCGGCGAGCAAGACGGACTCGACTACTTGAAGAATCTCTATGACTTGAGTCTGTTGACGACTACTTCTACAGGCGTCACTGCCGGTAAGGTGACGGCAACCGGCCCGCTGCAGAATCATAACCTGCTCGACGTGACACGTGTCGGTGCAGGCAAGAACCTCGAGTTCTTCCTCCGCACGGACATTGAACATACTGATCCATGGACACCAATCGGCACAGACGACGGTACCTGCTTCGACGGTACGCTGCATGGCGACGGTCACCACTTGAGCGGACTCACCAACTCGCTCTTCAACCACCTCTGCGGCGATGTCTATAACCTCGGTGTATCAGGTTCCTTCTCTGGAGCCGGTGTTGCCGAGACAGGCCGCGGCTATGTGGAGAACAGCTGGATCAACACGACCGGCACACCCGACGGTAGCGTCTATGCCGTCTTCGGTAGTCCTTCAGCGTCGAACAAGCCCAAGCAGATCGTCAACTGCTACTACCAGGAGGGCAAGAACTACAATACAGCGGCTGCTGCACATGGCGTGGCTACGCCCAAACCGCAGAGGGCATTCTACAACGGTGAGGTGGCATACGACCTGAACGGCTTCTACCTCTACAAGCGCTACAGCGACAAGCAGGCTGCTCCGACGAGTGATGATGTGAAGCGTAAGGAAGAGTACCAGCACTACATCATCGGTACAGACAACAAGCCGGCACTCCAGTCCGTGACATACTATGCCGTCAATGCGGACAACCTGTACAGCTCTACTGGCTATCTGCCTGCCGGAGCCGAAAGCGAATCATCATACGTAGTTCCGATGTATGTCGAGGACCGCTTCGCCGACGGTGACTTCCGCTATGCCGCTGGCACCGTACCGTCATCAGCAGATGAACGTACTTATGTGGTAACCGTCACAGAGAATGGAGTGGACACTGAGAAATCTCGTTGGTTCCCCATCTGGCCAGACGACTATATCTTCTTCGGCCAGAAGCTGACCTACGGCTACTCCAAGACGGATGCACATCAGGATGTGCCCACGGCTATCGCAAGGGACAACGGACGTCTGTCGCTGAACTCGGATGCCAACCGCGTATATCGTGCTCCGGCATACTTCCGCCCGAACACGAAGGATATGAGCACGGCTCACTTCAACCCACACGCCTATCTGCTTGCCAAGTCCTACGACGGCACACAGGATGTTTATCCCGGCATGACCGCCATCGACTTCGCAGGACACTATGAAACGAAACCGGTTTATGGCACATACGGCCTGGGTACGGTAGAAGGCTTGTTCTATCCGCCTATGCTCGACGACGACGGCTTGATCGGCATCACTACCCGAAGCAGCGAAAAGCCATCCCACAGCGAGACACAGAACCTGCTGGCTTATGCTCCTGCAGAGACTTCCATGGACGGCTATGCAAACAAGAAGACCTTCGATGTGCTGACCGCTTACTTCAGGGATCCGATATACACCGATTTCTACGACAATGCCAACGGTTATCGTCTTGTAGGCAGAGTGGCCACGTCGGCTATCAACGGCCATATCGTTCAGAGCGACCTGACAGCCACCAACGACCATCTGCTCGTGGACAAGCAGGACTTCAGCTGTCCGATTGAATACAGCTTCGACACCGGCTACCTCATGTGGTATCAGCGCATACCCGATAGCTATATTGTTCCGGAATGGAGCGACGATGCTACACCTGTCCGCACCACGAAGGGCTGGGAAGGCATAAGCCTGCCGTTCACCGCCGAGCTGGTAACAACCGACCAAAAGGGTGAGATAACCCACTTCTACGACGGTAGCGATGAAAGCGAGAACGGCACGGAAACCAAGTTGGGCCACGAATACTGGTTGCGCCAGTATCGCGACATCTCCGACGTAACAGGTGCCGATGCCATACGCGAAGCCCTCTTCACCTATCCCAAGAAGACGGACGGTGCCTTCCCGGACAAGACGAGGACCAGCACCTTCCTCTGGGATTACTACTACGAGGCACAGTTAGGGCATAACCAGCAGGACTATCACAAGGATATATACCAGGGAAAGTACTATAGCTCCGAGCGCCTGTATCAAGACTATTCGCTGCTGACAGTCGCAACGCCGTATATCATCGGCTTCCCGGGTGACGCCTACTACGAGTTCGACTTGAGTGGAATGTTCGTTCCAACCACAACGGATGATCCTAACCCCGCAAAGCTCGAACAGCAGACCATCACCTTCGCCTCCAACAAGGGCATCACCATCGGCATAAGCTTCGATGAACTTGCAGGCGGCGTCACGAAGAACGGCTACACCTTCAAGCCCAGCTATCTGAACGAAGAGCTGCCTGCCGGCAACTATGTGATGAACAGCGACGGCAATGCCTACAGCGTGCTGAGCGATGTTCCCGAATCCTATACTAACGATGGTGGCAACACCTATACGGAAGCCGCCTTTGCCGAGGCTGGAACACTTTACACCAATGCAGAATGCACGGAAGAGGCCACGTCTTGGACTGACGGAACGACATACTACAAACGTACAAGTGTGATTCCTTCTGCCAACGAGACAAACAAGGTGACACCGTCGCAGTTCGCCTTCCGTCCCTACTTCACGGCTGTTACCGGCAGCGGTGCCAAGGAATATAAAGGCCTGACCCGCTCCATCATCTTCAGCAAGGAGAACTTGGAGATGTTCCATCAGGAAGAGAACGACGACATCAGCAATACCGGCAACCTCATCATCAAGGGCAAGGACGGCAGTATCTTTGTCACCTCGACGCTGCAGTACGCCAAGGATATCACAATCGTCACAGCAGCCGGCGCCCTGATCGACCGCTACACCATACAGCCCGGCGAGACCAGAGAGACGAAGGTTACGGCATCCGGCGTATATCTCGTGAACAGGAAGAAACTCTCTGTGAAGATAAGGGAATAGGATAGACATGAACACAAGTCTAAACGCACCACGCTGTGTTAGGTATCATAGCACAGGATAAGACCAAACGAAGCACGCTGCGATTGGCCTTATCATGTGCGAGGATACCAGGCACCTGATTTCGGTACTTCCTCAAAGGTATGTGAAGACCCATAATATGACCCACGATATGACCAGACGATATATGATGCATAGACTGTTTGCAACCAGGATATTCATTACCCTCGCCCTCCTCCTCACATTTGTTGGGGGGGCAAAGGCACAGACGGCTAATAATGCCTATATATTCTATAATGCCAACTACGGCTATCTTATTAACAACGGTGGAAATCCAGGAGTGAGCACCACGTTCAACAAGAACGCCATCTGGGTAGCCAGCGGCACCATGGGAAACACCAGTAGGAACATTTACTCGTATATCGATACAGGTAACACGAAGTTTACTTATTTGACCCGATCTGGCACAAGCTTAGGATTTGCAAATGCTGCTTCTACCTATTGGAGAACATCGAACAATTCTCTTCGTTATCGACTAACTAACTAGAATAACTATTACCTCAAGTACACAGGCACGGCCTTTGACCTGAATAGCACGGCAAATAATGGGAACCTTTTTACTGTAACGGGCATCACTATCACTGAAAACAATAGTACTCCTTCCACCCCGACGATAAGCATCACTGCTGCATCGGGACTGTCGAATGGCGGCATACAGCTCACAGGCAACGTTACAGGCTCCTACGTGCCCACCTATTACTCTGCTACCGTAAGGAACTATAACAACAATAATACCCAGACATACTACTGGACTGAAACTACTGACGCCAGCACCACGCAACCCACAAGCATCACCGATTGGAGCGATGCCACAAAAACTTGGACTGTCACCACAGGCGCAGCCTATGCGAGCGTTGACGGCAACGGCTTGGTGACCATCACAGGTAATCCTACTGGCAATGTCGTTGTTCGCCTTGGTGTCAGCAAAGGTGGTTATACGAACAATAACGCAGCCACTATCACCCTGACACGTGCCGCTGTCGCACAGAATCCCACTTCGACAACGACGCTGACAACTCCGACAATCACCCCAGCGACCCAAACACTTGAATTCGGAGAGAGCCAGACCTTCACGGCAGCAGCCACGGCAACTACTACAACATCGACTGTCGCAGCACATACCACCCTGACCGGTGGAGGCAATACCTACTATTACTACGACAACGCCCTGCATAATGCAGCGCCATCTCCTACCAATGTAGAAACCCATCCCGAACCTACTTACTCCTGGGCGCTCACTGGTGCAGCAGCCACTGGCGGATACCTGACCCCGACTTCAGGCTCCGGCTCAACCATCAACATTACCTATGGTACAGCATCGAACAACAATGCAAATGCGACACTGACAGTAACCGCATCTGCAACAGGTGCTACCAACAAGACTGCCACGGCTACCATAACGGCAAATCGTACGATGCCCACTGCCATCATGGCAAGTCCCACATCACTCTCAATTCCCGTAGGCGGCAGCGGACAGTCCACTTATACACTGACACCTGCAGGCGCTTACGATGAGGTCACGGCAACATCCAGCAACACCAGTGTCGCTACGGTAGGCAGGACAGGAAACACAATCAACATCACCGGTGTCAGTGCAGGCTCTGCAGTTATCACCGTGTCGGCAGCACGACCTGGAAGCACACCTGTAACCACAACCATCAACGTTACGGTGAAGGAGGTCTGCGTTACGCCGACTATCAACATCGCTCCTGCTGCTGGAGGAAACACGGCAAACGTGACGTTGAGTACCACGACGGCTGGTGCTACAATTTATTACACAACAGATGGCAGTGACCCATCTGCCTCTTCTGCCTCTTCGACTGCCTATAACGGTTCTGCGTTTGAAATAGGCAATGGAGAAACCGTGAAGGCCATCGCTGTCAAAGATGGCTGCATCGACTCCGAGATAGCAAGTCAGACTTATACAGCAGATAAAATTGCGACCCCGACCATAACCATCACTTCGAGCGGCGTGACCTTTGACTGTGCAACATCAGGTGTGACCTTCTACTACACCACCGATGGCACCACCCCGACGACATCGTCAACTGCATGGAATGGATCGCCTATCACAGGCCTCTCAGACGGTTCCACCATCCAAGTGATAGCAGCCAAGGCCGGCATGATAATCTCCGACGCAGCAACCACTACGTATTATCCTGCTACCGTTGTCAGCGGCGGTACTGTTACCATAAATGACTACGAGGACCACAGATGGACGTACTATAGCGGTGTGGACGCTTCGTTAGATGCCGGCAACTACAACTCCAGCTATCTAGGCAAGCTCTACAGCCCCAATCCACGCAACGTAAAAATTATGTATAAAGCCAATGGCGGTGCTGTGTCTATTGACGAAAGCGAGACTGAGTTTGTTTACTACAAGACTCTTGAGCAGGGAACAACTACAGGACAGTATCCCTATACCGTCATCTCCAATCCTTTCAGTAAGCGTCCCAATGGCAAAGGTTTTGGTGGATGGAGAATCAAAGAAGGTGCTCAGTATATCAATGGCTATAACGACGAAGACGTCCTGCCGCTGGATGCCGACATAGTGTTCACAAACCTGCCTTACCCCAGCGTTAACTGCACCTCTGCTGAGATTGAATTAGAGGCAACTTGGGTGAACTACAACAATCGCACTTATGCCAGCGGTAATACGTTTACATATAGTGTGACTGGTGGAACCTATGAGACGAACTTCCTGGTACTAAACAGGAATGTAACGGGAACCATTACCGTCAGCTCGCCTTGTACCATCATGATGGTAGAGCCAGATGGTAGTACGGATTATCGCGACAGCTATACCTTCACTGGCAACATCACTCCAAACAACAACGGTGTTACCAAGATTGAGTTCACCAAATGGAATTCCACGAACACGGTAAATGCAAACTTCAGGCATTTATGGATTGGCCGTGGAATGACAACCACAAGCCAATGTGCTTGATTACAGGTCTTAATACAACCACTTCAACTGCCGGCACAAAATTTAGCATTAAAGTTGAGAGTGGCAAGTACGATTATTTTGATTTCTATAAAGGACACTCAACATATACTGGAGGAACTTCTAATACTACTGCTACTATTTCAGGTACTTCTGCAAACTCAATCATTACTATCGGAAATGATTATGACAGAGCAAAACCTAGCACCAATAATCAGAACTTGGAATTCAAGTATGGTCCAATGTTAGGTTACCAAAGTAGTTTCAGCAGCAGGAATAACCGTGATAACGAACATACGTTGGACCTAACCGTTAAAAGTGGTAGAATAGGATACACTTTCTTTATGGAAAACACCAATACTGCCAACTATCTACAAGGCGGTGCTGGTTATTGTATGTATTTAAGTTCGGCCGGTGCTCAAACAAACGTGGGTAGAAGAAACGTCCTCATTGAAGGTGGTGATATTTGTACTATAGGTAGTGGCGTTGACAGTTACAATAATGCGCCCAGTAATAACGACACCCCAAGTAATACCACAAATTACAATCGTCTTGCTTTTAATGTAAGAATTAAAGGTGGAATCATTCATGGCAATGTATATGGTGGTGCTGCAAAATCTCCCTCTGGCGGTAACCGAGTAATGATAATGACCGGTGGCCAGGTTAAAGGTTGGTTTGCTGCCGGATGTAATGGAACAGACAGCGATGGTGGGCAGAACTATGGCACATCGTGGGTTTACATTGGCGGCAATGCTAAAGTGGATAGTGAAGGCAGCACTAAAGTCCTGGGATATGCTAATGGTGGTAATGTCTATGCAGCAGGAGCTGGCAGACAAGGTGCTGCCACATGCGGCGAGATGACCTTTGGCTCAAACTTGGTAATTGCTGATAATTCATATATTGAAAGAGGCGTTTATGGAGGAGGCAACTATGGTTATGCAAAAGCTTCTACCTACATCTATATTACAGGTGGAACTAATGAAGGTAAAAACGGCACAGTCAACAATGTAACAACCAAGGGAGGCGTGTTTGGCGGTGCAAACCAGCAGGATGGTCCAAACATTAACATGTACATGACCGGAGGTGTAATGAAAGGTGGCGTTTACGGTGGCTGCAATACGCAAGGTACCATCTCCAACAACGTCACCATGAACATCCACGGTGGTCAAGTAGGAACTTCATCCTCTACTGCCAATATCCACGGTGGTGGCTACGGTTCAGCCACCAGAGTTAGCGGCAATGTTGACTTAACACTTGGCACAAGAGGACAGACCACGCCTGGTGTCACCGTCTATGGCGATGTCTATGGGGGTTCGGCATTAGGAATCGTGAATGATGCTGCATCTGACCATACCAATGTAACCCTTAATGCCGGTACCATCAATGGCTCTTTATATGGCGGCGGCTTGGGTGCAACTGGTACGGCTGCCAACGTAAATGGCCCCGTTCAGGTGACAGTCTTTGGCGGTAGCGTGAAAAAAACGGATGCAGACGGCCGCAACGGTTCTGGTGGTGTATATGGTGCTAACAACATCAACGGGGCGCCACAAAACAGGGTGAATGTTGACATCTATGGAACAGACCCTGACCCTGACCCATCAGACGAGGAATATGCCCTCTTTGCAGTATATGGTGGCGGTAACCAGGCCGACTATACCTACGGCAACGGCTACCCTAAAGTGAAAGTACACAACTGTGACAATAGTATTGAATATGTCTATGGCGGTGGAAATGCTGCGGCAGTAGCTTCTACAGACGTGACGATTTATGGCGGTAACAAGATAGGCAAAGTCTTCGGTGGCGGTAATGGTACCGTGACAGCTGCCAACGTAACGGGCAATACCAATGTCAAAATTTATGGTGGCACCATAGGCAGTGTATTCGGAGGTTCCAATAGTCGAGGCACCATTGGTGGTACTATCAGTGTGCAGGTTGTAAAGCAAAAGGAAGATGGTTACCCATCTTGCGCGATGCACATCGGTGAGGTTTATGGCGGCGGTAATATGGCTAACAGCCAGGCAGGCAGCATCTCCATCGGTTGTACGGGCGCTGAAGGCGAAGGCATCGGTGACGTCTATGGCGGTGCCAATGCTGCAAACATCACAGGAGATATCAGCCTTGAAATCACCGGAGGTAGCATCGAACGTGTGTTCGGCGGCAACAATGCCAGCGGTAGCATCAGCGGAGGCATACAAGTTGATGTCAACTGGGATACAACCAACCCTTGTGGATATAACCACCTCGGCAGCGTCTTCGGAGCAGGTAACTTGGCACAATACACTATTCCTAGTGGCAAGACTTTGGCTGTCAATATCCTGAACGGCACTGTGAGCGGTAACGTCTATGGCGGCGGTAAGGGCGACCCTGTTGACCACACCAAGGGTCAGGTGACGGGTAATCCCGTTGTGACCATCGGCGATGCCTCAAGACTGAACAACGACGCCGTGCAAGCTGTCGTCGTCGGCGATGTCTATGGCGGCGGCGATGCAGGTAACGTGGAAGGTGTACCCGTGGTGAACGTCATCAACAAGTGCAACACCTCCATTGCCAACGTCTATGGCGGCGGTAATGCAGCCGACGTGGACGGCACCGATGTCAACATCGATGGCGGCACCGTCACAGGCATGGTGTTCGGTGGCGGTCATGGCGACAAGAATTCCAACCCGCAGAAGGAAGCCGACGTCAACGGCAATGTGGCCGTCGATGTCACTGGCGGCACCATCAACAAGGTGTTCGGCGGCTCGAACAGTAAGGGTAACATCATTGGCACTGTAACATTGAACATCGCCAAGGGAGCCAACTCCTGCGACATGCACATCACCGAAGTCTATGGTGGTGGTAATGAGGCAGCAGGCAATGCCGGCGCTATCACCATCGGCTGTACGGGCGACTTTGAGAATAACGGCGAAGGCATCGGTAGCGTTTATGGCGGTGCCAATGCAGCAGACATAAACAACAATATCAGTCTGTCCATCCGAGGCGGACATATAGATAATGTATATGGTGGCAACAACACCAGTGGCGACATCCACGGCACCATCGCCGTTGAGGTCAACTGGGACGATGCCCTGACTTGCGACAAGTATCTCGGCAACGTCTTCGGCGGCGGCAACCAGGCCGTCTATACAGCTCCGTCAGGTTTAGAAAACTATCCTGCTGTCAACATCCTGAAGGGTACTGTCAGCGGCGACGTCTTCGGTGGCGGCTATGGTAATGCCAGCGACCCGACGAAGGGCGTGGTAAACGGCAATCCGCAAGTCACCATCAATGGTGCTGATGCCTCCGTCCTCGGCAGCGTCTATGGCGGCGGTAGTCTGGCACCGACTGTCGGTAATCCATTTGTGACCCTGACGAATGGTTCAACTGTAAAGGTATTTGGTGGTGGTAAGGCTGCCGGCATTACAGGCGCACCTACAGTCACCATCAACGGTGGTTCCGTAACGGCGGGCGTCTATGGCGGTTGCGATTCCAGCGGTAACGTATCGGGTAACATTACTGTCAATATCAACGGCGGCACACTCGGCACCTCCAGCGCTCGGCTGACGAGCGGTATCTTTGGTGGCGGTTATGGTTCTTCTACCACCACAGGCGGCAATGTGACCGTGAATGTGGGCGATCCTGCTGCTACTTCGGCTGCTGCTTGTCCCACCATCTATGGTGACATCTATGGTGGTTCGGCACTGGGTAAAGTGAACCATAAACCAGCCGACTCATCCGACCCTCTCGACGTGACCAGTGTCAACTTCAATAACGGAACTATACACGGCAACATCTATGGTGGTGGTCTTGGTGCCGCTACGCTGGATGATAACGGCTATATCGCTTCTGTAACCACGGAGGCTATCGTCTATGGTGATGTGCGTGTCAATATCGGTACATCCGGACAGTCTTCCAACTTTGTGACCATATACGGACAGGTGTTCGGCTGTAATAACCTGGCGGGTTCGCCCAAGGGCGATGTCTATGTGGATGTCTATAAGACGGCACATACCACAGACAATGCCTATCCTTCACCCGAACCTTCTGCGGCCAATCAAGTTACAGGTCTGGAATCCACTGCTTTTGCCATTGGTGCTGTCTATGGCGGCGGCAACCTGGCACATTATACAACCTCTCTTGCAACTGCTTCTACGCATGTGCATATCTATGGTTGCGACAACACCATAGAATATGTCTATGGTGGTGGTAATGCTGCCAGCTCTCCTGCTACGAAAGTCATCATCGATGGCGGCCGCTTCAACTATATCTTCGGCGGCGGTAACGGTGCTGGCACCGGCAACCCGGGGGCTAATATAGAAGGCAATACACATGTAACCCTCAACGGTGGTATCGTATATAGAGTCTTCGGTGCCAGCAATACGAAAGGTGTCGTAGGCGGTACTTCACAAGTCGTAATTCCGGAAACGACAACCTGTACCCGTTTTATCAGAGAACTTTATGGTGGCGGCAATAAGGCTCCTGGCGGTTCGGTGGATTTGACCATCCCTTGCGGTACTTCGGGTATTGACATCGTTTACGGTGGCTCAAATGAAGCAGATATGGGTACTGAGACAGATTTTGGAGAAGGTCGTCCTGTCACTGTGAGTCTTACCATTAAAGGTGGTGATTTCGACCAAGTTTTTGCAGGCAACAATCAAAGTGGTACCATTTGGGGCAACGTGGAACTCCACCTCAAGGGTGGCACTATCGACAATGCTTTTGGTGGTAATAATGCCGGCGGAAATATAAAAGGTTCGATTAATGTCTATGTCGAAGAAGATGAAACCTTAACTTGTCCGCTTGTGTTGACCAATGTCTATGGTGGCGGTAAGGATGCTGCCTACACACCCGCTGACCCGACCATCGCCAGCCCCCATGTTTACGTCAACCACAAGAAGAATGGTACACAAATCCTCGGCAATGTATATGGTGGTGGTCAGGGCGCAGGCGCTATCGTAACCGCCAATCCGGTGGTGATTATTGGTGATGGCGATTCTGGCCATTATGCTTCTATACTTGGTGATGTCTATGGTGGCGGTGATGCCGCAGCCGTAACAGGCAGCACAAGCGTAACGATTCAGAACAGCCACAGTAGCGTTCGGAAACTCTTCGGTGGCGGCAATGCAGCAGGTGTGAGCAGTACATCTACTGTTACGCTGACTGATGGTGCTGTGAGGGGCGGGGTCTATGGTGGCTGTAATGCCAGCGGCAGTGTGGGTGCAGTAACGATTGCCCTCAATGGTGGTACAGTGGGAGCAAGCGGTTCGGGCAACAAGGCAGATGTCTATGGTGGCGGTTTCGGTGCCAGCACAACGACATCCGGTAACATTGGTGTAACCCTTAACGGAACTACAGTTTACGGTGACATCTACGGTGGCTCGGCATTAGGTAGTGTGAACCATGTACCAGCCGGCTCTTCCGACCCACTCGACGTGACCACTCTCACTATCAGCAGCAACACACTGCACGGAAGCATATACGGTGGCGGCAAGGGTGACGTTGCAGGTGAAGAAGGCCACAGTAACGTAACCGCCACCTCAAACGGCAGCGTTGTCATTTATTATAATACAGCCAATACCTATCTTACGGGCCTGTACGGCGGTGCCAATATCAATGGTCTTGTCTCGGGCAATATCGCTGTGAATGTCAATGCCAATGTCGGTGCTTCGGGTAACAGCCTTGACATCTTTGGCGGC